>WNFQ01004204.1_pt1 | contig 13992 bp, 10 predicted proteins | sample 5400171 | NCBI WGS metagenome assembly WNFQ01 (sample SAMN13153356, study PRJNA577476) | soil metagenome | isolation source: 20 cm soil under Madrone tree | place: USA:California | collected 2016-06-14
ATCTCTACTGGCCCGATGAGTTCGGCATCAGCTGGTCGGATTACCCGGGTGTCGGCGCCTGGCTGGAGCGCCTACGCGCGCTTCCCGGCTGGGTGCACCCTTACGAGCTGATGCCCGGGCATCCAAGAAAGGGTTGAATGAAGAGTGATCGTTCGACGACGATTCAGCAATTCCTCTTGTAGGTTTATAAGCCGTTGGAATTAATGGCGGTCGGCTAGTCATTATGATGGAGGGAACGCCGCGTAGTAGTCACGAAACAAAGTCGATTATCTGGCAATCACAAAGAGGGGTATTCGTGAAGCAAATCCCTGTTCGCTTGATATCGTTGCTCGCGTGCGCGGCGCTCGTTGGGAGCGCAGCCTACGTGCGCGCCGATGACAGAGATGACGATCGAGATGCACCCAAACTCGGTTTCGCGGGACCGGAGAACCAGAACGAGCTCTCGCGTCCGACCAATGACGTCACGCTCGAGATGCACGAGGGCACGAACATGGCGGCGTCGCCATCGCCGGATGGCACAAAGATGGTCTTGTCGCTCCAGGGCGGTTTATGGATCATCCACGCGGGCGGTGGCACGGCGACGAAGATCACGCCGTGGGACGTCGAGGCGACGCAGCCCGTGTGGTCGCCCGACGGCCGGTGGATCGCATTCCAGAACTATTCGACGGATGCAAACTACGCGATCTGGGTCGTGAAGTCCGACGGGTCGCAACTGCACCCGCTGACGAGCGGTCCTTTCGACGACCGCGAGCCGTCGTGGTACCCGGACTCGACCAAGGTCATCTTCTCGTCGGATCGAAGCGACGACAAGCAATACAAGATCTGGTCGGTGACGCTCGGCGGCGTGCTCAAGCAGCTCACGACGGGCACGGGCGCGGAGAGCTACCCCGTCGTATCGCCCGACGGCACCAAGATCGCGTTGGTCAACAACGGCAACACGATCTTCACGATGCCTGCCAACCTGGCCTCGGCGCCGACGCAGTTTGGCGGCGGCAACTATCCGCAGTGGACGCCGAACAGCGCGAACCTCGTGTACCAGAACGGCGGCAATCTCATCGTGAACGGCAGCGCGGTCACGAGCGGCGAGGACCTATTTCCGTTCCCGGTGCAGTACATGGGTCAGAACAAGTTCGTCTATACAGCGGACGGGAAGATTCGCACGCGTGACGCCACTGGCGGCAACCTGCAGGACATGGCATTCAGCGCGACGCAGGTCGTACGTCGGCCAAAGTTTACGCGATCCATGATCCGGTCTAGCCTGGGCAGGACGGAAACCCAGCGCGTGAAGGGCATCAACGGCGCCGTCATCTCGCCTGACGGTCAGCGCGTCGCGTTCATCGCGCTGAACGACCTGTGGGTTATGAAGATCGGCGAAGCGCCGGAGCGTCTCACCAAAGACATCGACCGCGATGTCGATCCACGCTGGACCGCCGACGGCCAATTCATCTACTGGTCGAGCGACAAGAACAACGCCGGAAGCCTCGCGGTCGACAAGATCGACATCGTCACCAAGCGGCGCACGCGCGTTGCGGCGATCGAGAGCGTTTCGATGATCCAGCCGACGCTGTCGCCAGACGGGAACCGCTTTGCCTATACGACCGGTTCGGGTCTCACCGAGGTTATGGACATCGCGACGCGCACACGCACGCCGCTCGTCCCGCAGGTTTCGCCGCAACCGCAGGTGAGCCGGCCGTTCTGGTCGCGCGACGGCAGCAAGCTCATGGTCGTCGACAACGACCGCATCAATCCCCGGTTCCGCGAGGGTTACAACAAGCTGCGCGTCATCGACATCGCTAGCAAGTCGGCCACGTTCTACCCGGTTGGACCGGCCCCGGCGGTGGTCTCCGACCGCACGGAAGGCGCAGCGGCGTGGTCGCCCGACGGCGCGAAGGTCGCTTTCATCAGCGACTCCGTGCTCAAGGTAATGCCGACCAACGCCGACGGCTCGCCGTCGGGTCCCGCCGTGCAGCTCACTACCGAAGCCGCCGATATGCTGTCATGGCAGGCCAATTCCCAGACCCTCCTGTACATGGCGAGCGGCAAGCTGAAGAAGATAAAGGCGGACGGAACAGGGCAGGAGGACGTGCCGCTCCACCTGAGCTACGAGCCGGCCGCGCCGAAGGGCAGGACGGTCATCCACGCGGGCGCGCTCTGGAACGGTCTCGATCCGGTGCTGCAGCGCAACGTCGACATCGTCATCCAGGACAACAGGATTATCTCGATCGAGCCGCAGAAAAACCGTTCGCAGCCGCCTGGGACGACGATCGTCGATGCCTCCAACCAGACGGTGCTACCGGGCTACTGGGATCCGCACTTCCATCCGCTGAACGTCTACCAGGGCAGCCAGTTCAACTTGGTGTGGGCGGCGATGTTCGCGTACGGGATCACGTCGGTGCAGTCGGTGGCCGGCCCGATCTACGCGAGCACGGAGATCCGCGAAGCGCTCGACGCCGGCAGCATGGTCGGCCCGCGCCTCTTCACGTCATCGCCGCTGCTCGAAGGCAATCGGGTGTCGTATGACATGTCGCGCTCGGTGCGGAACGCCGAGGTGGCGGACCGCGAAGCCAGCCGCTATGCGGCGGTCGATATCGACTGGATCAAGACGTATGTGCGCAACCCCGTCCCGGCAATGAGGCGGTTGGCTGCGGCGGCGCACAAGATGGGCATTCCGAGCGGTACGCACCTTTTGACTCCAGGGTACTGGACGGGTATCCAGGGGCTCACGCACCTGCAGGCCACGCAGCGTGTGGGTTACGGCTGGGCGAAGTCTCCGGGAGGCGTTGCCTATCAGGACGTGAATGCGCTCGTCGGCCCCGGCGAAGTGCACCTCATGGAGACGCTCGGGTCGATCAGGCTCGCCGCGCAAAGTCCCATCCTTCTGGGCGGTGACCGCTTCAACGTGCTGATGCCGGTCCCGTACGTGAGCAACCTGCTGTCGCAGACCCCGCCCACGCCGGCGCAGCTCGCGGCGCTCAAGGTGGCCACCGACGACGACGCGCGGGCGATCGAAGCAGGCGCGCTCTTCGCCATCGGCACGGACGTGCCGCTCAACCCGCCGGGCGTCCAGAACCACGCGAGCCTGATGGCGCTGGCCCTCAGCATGTCGAATCACCAGGCGCTCCAGGCGTTGACGATCAACGCGGCCAAGATGAGCTTCAAAGACAGGGATCTCGGCAGCGTGGAGACAGGCAAGCTGGCGGACCTGGTGATCGTCGACGGCAATCCGCTCGACGACCTCAAGTACGCGGCCGCAGTGCGTTACGTCGTGAAGAACGGCGTCGCGTACTCACTGGACCGGATCATGGCGCCGTTCAAGTCGCCGGTTCAGCTCGCCGCGCGTCGCAAGGCTCTCGTCGCATTCGAGAAGGCCTGCAAGCAGGACGCGAGCAACTGCTACGTCGAGATGAACCATGCTGGACACTGAGGCGCGTTAACCGCGATCATTTCTTCCATTTGATGGAGCAGCCGATCGACGCGATCTGCTCCTTTGGGCCGATGCCGGTGTTGGCGATCTGCACCATCGCCTCGAAAAGGCCATCCAGCCGGCCGTGATATTGGAGCTCGAGCGCGGCGTCGAAACCTAAAAACTCCGGCGTGCAAACCGCGCCGTAAGCGCGCGCGGCATCCTGCGTTTCGTCAATGACATAAGGAAACGAAAAGCGCTTTTGCGCCGCCACGCGTTTCATGTTGTCGAAGGAGTCCTCGGGATACTCGGCCGGGTCGTTCGGCATGACGGCGATCGAGCCGATGCCGTGCGCCGCCAGCTCGCTCGACTCGCGGATGATGCGGTCGATCGGAAGGATACGGCTGCCCGCGCCCCGCGCTTCTACGTGGACGCTGCGCTGCGCGCCGGCGGCACTTGCATCCTGCCCGAGGACGCGGCGCACCATGCAGTGCACGTGCTGCGCGTGCGCACCGGTGACCCGATCACGCTCTTCGACGGCCGCGGCGGAGAGTTTGCGGCCCGCGTCGCGGCCATCGAGCGCCTGCGCATCAGCGTCGACGTGCTGGAGCATCACGCCATCGAGCGCGAGTCGCCGCTGCGGGTGGTGCTGGTGCAGGGCGTATCCTCAGGCGAGCGCATGGACTTTACGGTGCGCAAGGCGGTCGAGCTGGGCGTGGCCGAGATCAGGCCGGTGCTGGCCGCGGCGTCCGTGGCGCGGCCCAAGGGCGAGCGCGCAGCGGCGCGCCACGTTCACTGGCAAAGAGTCGCGATCGCCGCCTGCGAGCAATGCGGGCGCAACCGGGTGCCCGCGGTGCACCCGATGGTGAACGCGGCCGAGTACCGCGAAAGCGGCGCAGGGACAAGAATCCTGCTGTCGCCGCGCGCCGATCTCGCGCTCTCGAAAGTGAGAATCGAGCGGGCCGTGACGATCGCCGCGGGGCCGGAGGCGGGATTCAATGCCCAGGAGGAAGCCGCCTTCCTGGAAAGCGGCTTCGTGCCGGCCAAGCTCGGTCCGCGCGTCCTGCGGACCGAGACCGCGGCGCTCGCCGCGCTCGCCGCGCTCGGCGCGTTGCGGGGAGACTTTTAGTTAGAATCTAAAAAAATCACAACTCAGGGAGCCCGTGGCGGCACCGCAACACCCGGAAGCCTTCGTGCGCTGGCTGCGCCAGGTCACGCCCTACGTGCACGCGTTCCGCGGGCGCACCTTCGTCGTCGGCTTCGGCGGCGAGATGTTCGCCGAGCGCGCGCGCTTTGCGAGCTTCATTCACGACGTGAATCTGCTCGCCGCCCTCGGCATCCGGCTGGTGCTGGTGCCCGGCGCCCGGCCGCAGATCGAGGCCGAGCTGAAGGCGAAGGGCTTGCGCTCGCGCTACGCGCAGGGCCTGAGGATCACGGACGACGCGGCGCTGATGGCGGTGAAGCACGCCGCCGGCGTGCTGCGCGTGGAGCTCGAGGCCCAGCTCTCCCAGGGGCTTCCCGGCTCGCCGATGGCCGGGGCGCAGATCCGGGTCGCCTCGGGCAACTTCATCACCGCGCGCCCCATCGGCGTGCTGAAGGGTACGGATTTCCAGTACACGGGAACGGTGCGCAAGGTCGACGCCGCCGCGATCGCGCGGCGCCTCGACGCCGGCGAAGTGGTGCTGGTGCCGCACATCGGCTACTCGCCGACCGGCGAGGTGTTCAACCTGGCGTGGGAGGACATCGCCGAAAACGTCGCCGTATCGCTCAAGGCCGACAAGCTGCTTTTGTACACGGACCGGCTGCCCGCCAACCGGAAGGGCGAGGTGCTGGGCGAGGCTACGGCGCGTGAAGCCGAAACGCTCGCGAAGAAAGCCCCGCTCACGCCGCAGAGCGCCCGCGCCATCGAGCACGCCGTGCGCGCCGTCGGCGGCGGCGTCGCGCGCGCGCACGTGATCACGCGCGGCGTGCGGGGCGCGCTGCTGCTCGAGCTGTTTACCCGCACCGGCGTCGGCACGATGATCACGGCGGACGCGGTGGAAAAGCTGCGCCCGGCACGCATCGAGGACGTGCGCGGCATGCTCGAGCTGATCGAGCCGCTGGAGGCCGACGGCACGCTGGTGAAGCGCAGCCGCGAGCTGCTGGAGGCCGAGATCGGCAACTTCCTGGTGGTGGATCACGACGGCACGATCGTCGGCTGCGCGGCGCTGTATCCGATCCCCGAGGACAAGAGCGCGGAATTCGCCTGCCTGGCCGTCGCCGGGGAGTACCGCGACGCGGGCTACGGCGAGCGGCTGCTCAAGGCTTGCGAAGAGCGTGCCAAGGCGCTGCGCCTGCGGCGGCTTTTCGCGCTGACCACCAGCGCCGCCCACTGGTTCCTCGAGCAGGGGTTCCGCGCCGCCGACGTGTCGGCGCTGCCGCAGCGCCGCCAGGCGCTCTACAACTGGCGCCGCGGCTCGAAGGTGTTCCTCAAGAGAATATAATCCACGCCATGGCGCGAATGGTGAAGTGCGTGAAGCTCGGCCGCGAGGCCGAAGGGCTCGCTTTCCCGCCCTACCCCGGGGCGCTCGGCCAGCGCATCTGGGAAAACGTGTCGAAGGAAGCCTGGCAGCAATGGCTCAAGCACCAGACCATGCTGGTGAACGAGAACCGGCTTAACCTCGCCGATCCCAAGGCCCGCAAGTACCTGACGGAGCAGACCGAGCGCCACTTCTTCGGCGAAGGCGCCGAGGTGGCGTCCGGGTACGTTCCGCCTAAAGAGTAATCGTCCGGACCCCGGAATCCGCAGCGAGCAGCAGCACGTCGGCAGGCCGCCGCGCGAAGATGCCGTTCGCCACCAGGCCGGCGATATTGTTGAGCTCGGCCTCGATTTTGGGCGGGTCGAGCAGCATCAGGCCGTGGCAATCGATGATCAGGTTGCCGTTGTCGGTCTTGAAGTTCTCGCGCAGCACCGGCTGCGCGCCCCGCTTCAGCATCTCGCGGCCGACGTAGCTGCGCGCCATCGGGATCACCTCGAGGGGCAGCGGGAACCTGCCGAGCACCGGCACGAGCTTGGAGGAATCGCCGATGCAGACGAACTTCCGCGCCACAGCGGCGACGATCTTCTCGCGCGTCAGCGCGCCGCCGCCGCCCTTGATCATGTGCAGGTGCTCGGTCACCTCGTCGGCGCCGTCGACGTAGACCGGCAGCTCATCGACGCTGTTCAGGTCGAACACGCGGATGCCGTGCTTGCGCAGGCGTTCGGCGCTCGCCTCCGAGGCGGCCACCGCGCCTTCGATTCGGCCCTTGATCGAGGCCAGCGCATCGATGAACAGATTCACGGTGGAGCCCGAGCCGACGCCGACCACGCGGTCCTCGACGACGTGCTTCAGCGCTGCGCCCGCGACCAGTTTTTTCAGTTGATCTTGATTCACTTCTTGCGCTGCGGCGGCAGGTCGGTGCAGACGCCCTCGAACAGCTCCGCCGCCATGCCGACCGATTCGCTGAGCGTCGGATGCGGGTGGATGGTCTTGCCGAGGTCGGTCGCGTCGGACCCCATCTCGATCGCGTGCGCGATCTCGCTGATCAGGTCGCCGGCGCCGGTGCCGACGATGCCGCCGCCGACGATGCGGTGCGTCTCGCCGTCGAAGATCAGCTTGGTGAAGCCCTCATCGCGCGCGTTGGCGATCGCCCGCCCGGAGGCCAGCCACGGGAATTTCGCGACGCCGATCTGCATGCCGCTCTTTTTCGCCTCGTCCTCGGTGACGCCGGCCCAGGCGATCTCGGGGTCGGTGAAGGCCACCGAGGGAATGACGCGCGCGTCGAAGTGCGCTTTCTGGCCGGCGGCCGCCTCGGCTGCGACATGGCCCTCGTGCACCGCCTTGTGCGCGAGCATCGGGTTGCGGGCGATATCGCCGATGGCGAAGATGTGCGAGACGTTCGTTCTCATCTGGCTGTCCACGGAAATGAAGCCGCGTTCATCCACCTGAATACCGGCTCTATCCGCGCCGATCTTCTTGCCGTTCGGCACCCTGCCTACCGAGACGAGGACCAGGTCGTAGGTCTTCGAGTCCTTGCCGTCGAACGAAACCTTGATGCCATCTTTTGCGACTTCGGCTTTGGTTGTCTTCGTTTTCAGCATCACTTCGTCGAAGCGGCCGGCATTGAATTTCTGCCACACCGCGACCAGGTCGCGGTCGGCGCCGAGCATCAGCCCATCCATCATCTCGACCACGTCGAGCCGCGCCCCGAGCGTCGAGTAGACGGTGCCCATCTCCAGGCCGATGATGCCGCCGCCGATCACCAGCATCTTTTTCGGCACGCCCCTGAGCTCCAGCGCTGCCGTGGAATCGACGATGCGCGGGTCATCGGGGAGGAAGGCAAGCTTCGCCGCCTGCGAGCCGGCCGCGATGATGGCTGATGCGAAGCGCACGCTTTTCCTTCCGTCCTTGCCTTCGACCGAAAGGTAATGCGGATCGGTGAAAAGACCGACACCCTGCAGCACGGTGACTTTGCGCATCTTCGCCATCGAGGCGAGTCCGCCGGTGAGCTTTCCGACCACCTTGTCCTTGAACGCCCGCAGCTTGGCGAGGTCGAGCTTCGGCTGGCCGAACGTGACGCCGTGGGCGGCGAGATCGCGCGCCGCGTCCATGACCGCCGCCGTATGCAGGAGCGCCTTCGAGGGGATGCAGCCGACATTGAGGCACACGCCGCCCAGCGCCGGGTAGCGCTCGACCAGCACCGTCTTCAATCCTAGGTCCGCGGCGCGAAACGCCGCCGAGTAGCCGCCCGGCCCCGCTCCCAGGACGAGGACGTCGCATTCCAGGTCGGCGGGCGCGGGGGATGCCTTGGACGCTTCCGGTTTTTTTTCCGCCTGACCCGATTCGAGCATCAGGATGGGCGAACCTTGCGAGACCTTGTCACCCACTTTGATTCTCAGCTCCTTCACCACGCCGGCGCCGGGCGACGGGATCTCCATGGTCGCCTTGTCGGACTCGAGCGTGACGAGGGACTGCTCCTGCGCCACGGCGTCGCCGGGCTTGACCAGCACCTCGATGACCTCGACGCTCTTGAAGTCCCCGATGTCGGGGACCTTCACCTCGCGCATCACCATCCGGCTATGGCCATCTAGAGAATCAGCTTTCTGATGTCCGAGAGCACCGACACGAGGTAGGTGGAGAAGCGGGCGGCGGTCGCGCCATCGATGACGCGATGATCGTACGCCAGCGAAAGCGGCAGCATCAACCGCGGCGCGAACTCCTTGCCGTTCCACACCGGCCGCGTCGCGCCGCGCGAGACGCCCAGGATCGCCACTTCCGGCGCGTTGATGATCGGCGTGAAGGCGGTGCCGCCGATGCCGCCGAGGCTCGAGATCGAGAACGTGCCGCCCTGCATGTCGCCGGGCTTGAGCTTGCCGTCGCGCGCCAGCTTGGAGATGTCGGCCAGCTCGTGCGCGAGGTCGAACACGCCCTTGCGGTCCGCATCGCGCACCACCGGCACCACCAGCCCGCCCGGCGTGTCGACCGCCACGCCGATGTGGAAGTACTTCTTGATGACGATGCTTTCGCCCGACCTGTCGAGCGAAGAGTTGAACACCGGGTACTGCCGCAGCGCGGTGACGCAGGCCTTGATCATGAAGGCCAGCATCGTGAGCTTGAAGCCCTGCTTCTCGGTCTCGACAGTCTGCGCCTTGCGGAAGGCCTCGAGCTCGGTGATGTCGGCCTCATCGAACTGCGTGATGTGCGGGATCGAGATCCAGTTGCGGTGCAGGTAAGGCCCCGACAGCTTCTGGATGCGCGACAGCGGCTTGCTTTCCACCGGGCCGAACTTCGCGAAATCGACTTCCGGCCAGGGAGGCAGGTTGAAGGGCAGCACGCCGCCTGCCTTTGCCGCCGGCGCGGAGGCGGGCGCGCCTTGCAGCACGCCTTTCACGAAGGCCTGCACGTCGGCATGCAGGATGCGGCCTTTCGGCCCGCTGCCGCGCAGCCTCGCCAGATCGACGCCGAGCTCGCGCGCGAACTTGCGCACCGACGGGCTGGCATGAGGCTTGGTCGTCGCTTCCTCCAGCGGCTCGCGCGGCACCGGACGCGGGGCCGGAGCCGCGGCCATCGGCGCGGGGGCTGGCGCGGCTGGCGCGGGCGCCGCCGCCCTGGGGGCAGCGGGTGTCGGCGCCTCGGCCAGCGACTGGTCTTTCGACTTGAGCACGAGGATCGGCGCATCCCGGGAAACCTTGTCGCCGATCTTGACCCTGATCTCCTTCACCACGCCCGCAGCGGGGGAGGGGATTTCCATCGTTGCCTTGTCCGACTCGAGGGTGATCAGCGACTGCTCCTTGGAAACCGTGTCGCCGGGTTTCACCAGCACCTCGATGACCTCGACCTCCTTGAAATCGCCGATATCGGGCACGGGAACGGTAACGTCGCTGGACGCCTCGGTCTTCGGTTTCTGCTCGGTTCTGTTCTCCCCGACCTTGGGCTTTTCCTCCGCATCGAGCTCGAGGATCGGCGTGCCCTGCGACACCTTGTCGCCCATCTTTACCTTCAATTCCCTGACCACGCCGGCCGCGGGCGACGGTATCTCCATCGTCGCCTTGTCCGACTCCAGCGTGATGAGCGACTGCTCCTTCGAAACGGCGTCGCCCGGCTTGACCAGTACTTCGATGACCTCGACTTCCTTGAAGTCGCCGATGTCCGGAACAACTACCTGACTCATACGCTCGTCGGATCCGGCTTGTCGGGGTCGATGCCGTATTTCTTCATCGCGTCGGCAACGTTCTTCGCTTTGCCATCGCCCTGGTCCGCCAGCGCCTTGAGGGCCGCGACCGCAACGAAGTTGCGACTGACCTCGAAGAAGTGCCGCAGCTTGGGACGCGTATCGGAGCGGCCGAAGCCGTCGGTGCCGAGAACCCGGTATACGCGATCCTTGGGCATGAACGGCCTCAGCTGGTCGGCGAAGATCTTCATGTAATCGCTCGCCGCGACCACCGGCCCCGCAGGCCGCTTTTGCAGAATATCGGTTACATAAGGGACCCGGGGCTTCGTTTCGGGGTGCAGCATGTTCCAGCGGTCGGCGGCCAGGCCGTCGCGCCGCAGCTCGGTAAAGCTGGTCGCGCTCCACACGTCGGCGGCGACGCCCCAGTCGGCTTCGAGCAAATCGGCCGCGGCGAGCACTTCGCGCAGGATCGTGCCCGAGCCGAGCAATTGCACTCGCAGCTTATTCTTGGTTTTTGTTTCTCTAAGTAAATACATTCCTTTAAGGATTCCCTGCTCGACCCCCTGCGGCATCGCCGGATGCTCGTAGTTCTCGTTCATCAGGGTGATGTAGTAGAAGACATCTTCCTGGTTGGTCACCATGCGCCGCAGGCCGTCCTGGATGATGACCGCCACCTCGTAGCCGTAGGTCGGATCGTACGAGACGCAATTCGGGATCACCGAGGCGAGCACATGGGAATGCCCGTCCTCGTGCTGCAGCCCTTCACCGTTCAGCGTGGTCCTTCCCGCAGTCGCGCCGAGCAGGAAGCCGCGCGCGCGCTGGTCGCCCGCCGCCCAGGCCAGATCGCCGATGCGCTGCATGCCGAACATCGAGTAGAAGACGTAGAACGGGACCGTGACGCGATTGGAGTGGCTGTACGAGGTGGCCGCCGCGATCCACGAGGAGAACGCTCCGGCCTCGTTGATGCCCTCCTCGAGGATCTGGCCCTGCTTGTCCTCGCGGTAGTACATCACCTGGTCCTTGTCGACCGGCTCGTACTTCTGGCCCTCGGCGGCGAAGATGCCGAGCTGGCGGAACATGCCTTCCATGCCGAAGGTGCGCGCCTCGTCGGGGACGATCGGCACGATATGCCTGCCGATGTCCTTGTCGCGCACGAGCGCGGTCAGCGCGCGCACGAACGCCATCGTGGTCGAGATCTCGCGGCCCTCGCCCGAGCCCTTCAGAAGCGCGTCGAACGCCGGCAGCGGCGGCACCGCCGGAACCGTGTCCGCCTTGCGGCGCCGCTGCGGCAGGAAGCCGCCCAGCGCCAGGCGGCGCTCGTGCAGATATCTCATCTCCGGAGCGTCGGCAGGCGGAATGTAGAACGGCAGCTCCTCGAGCTTCTCGTCCGGGATGGGAATGTTGAACTGGTCGCGCATCTCCCTGATGGTGGCGATCTCGACCTTCTTCAGCTGGTGCGTCGGGTTCTTCGCCTGGCCCGCCTTGCCCAGGCCGTAGCCCTTGATGGTCTTGGCCAGGATCACCGTCGGCTGCCCCTTGTGCTTCACGGCCGCGGCGTACGCGGCGTACACCTTGTGCGGGTCGTGGCCGCCACGGTTCAGGCGCCAGATGTCCTCGTCGGTCATGTTGGCGACCATCTCGAGGAGCTTCGGGTGCTTGCCGAAGAAATGCTTGCGCACGAACGCGCCGTCGTTCGCCTTGTAGTTCTGGTACTCGCCGTCGACGGTTTCCTCCATCACGCGCAGCAGGATGCCGTCCTTGTCTTTCGCGAGCAGCGGGTCCCAGTACGAGCCCCAGATCACCTTGATCACGTTCCAGCCCGCGCCGCGGAAGTCGCCCTCCAGCTCCTGGATGATCTTGCCGTTGCCCCGCACCGGCCCGTCGAGCCGCTGCAGGTTGCAGTTGACGACGAAAATCAGGTTGTCGAGTCTCTCGCGCGCCGCCAATCCGATTGCGCCGAGCGACTCGGGCTCGTCCATTTCGCCGTCGCCGCAGAACACCCATACCTTGCGGTTCGCGGTCTGCGCCAGGCCGCGCGCCTCCAGGTACTTCAGGTAGCGCGCCATGTAGATCGCCTGGATCGGCCCCAATCCCATCGACACCGTCGGGAACTGCCAGTAGTCGGGCATGAGCCACGGGTGCGGATAGGACGAAACGCCCTTGCCGTCCACTTCGCGGCGGAAGTTGAGCAGCCGCTCCTGGGGCAATCGCCCTTCCATGAGGGAGCGCGCATAGACGCCGGGCGAGGAATGCCCCTGGAAATAGATCAGGTCGCCGCCGTGGTCGTCGTGCGGTGCATGCCAGAAATGCTGCTGCCCCGTGCCGAACAGGGTTCCGACCGAAGCGAAGCTCGCGATGTGGCCGCCGAGCTCATCGTCGTTCTTGTTCGCGCGCACGACCATCACCATGGCGTTCCAGCGGCAGATGGAGCGGATGCGTTCCTCGAGCGCCACGTTGCCGGGCGAGCGCTCCTCCATGTGCGGCGGAATGCTGTTGAGGTACGCGGTGTTCGGCGAGAACGGAATGTAGGCGCCCGAGCGGCGCGCCTTGTCGATCAGCTTCTCGAGCAGGTAGTGCGCGCGCTCCGGACCTTCGCGCTCGAGCACCGCCTCGAGCGCGTCGAGCCATTCCTGCGTCTCTAGCGCATCGGGATCGTTCGCGGCCGGAAATTGAGGAAGCGCGGACATGATGGGGTTCGCTCTTTGAAAGTCTGGCGCCTTGCGAGCGCGGAGGGAGTGCGCCCCAAGCTTAATACGGGGAACCGGGTGGCTCAAGTGGTAGACTCCCCGCCCGCCATGGCTGCGCGCATCCTCGACGGGAAGGCTCTCGCCGCTGCGGTGCGCGCTTCGGTCAAGGAGACCGTGGCGCGGCTCGCGGCGCGCGGTGTCCGTCCCGGGCTCGCGGTGATCCTGGCCGGGGACAACCCGGCGTCCGCGGTCTATGTGCGCAACAAGGCGCGTGCGTGCGAGGAGACCGGCGTGCGCTCCGAGGTGCACCGGTACGGCGCCGACGTCACCGAGCGCGCGCTGCTCGATCGCGTTGCAGCACTGAACGCCGACCCCGGCATGCACGGCATCCTCGTGCAGCTCCCGCTGCCGGGCCGGATCAATGCCCGGCGCGTGCTCGAAGCGGTCGCGCCGGCAAAGGATATCGACGGTTTCCACTTCGAGAACCTCGGCGCCCTCGTCGCCGGGCAGCCGAAGTTCGTGCCCTGCACGCCCGCCGCCGTGATGCGGCTCATCGAGCACGCCGGCGTCACGCTTGGCGGCCGTCACGCGGTGGTGATCGGACGCTCCAGCATCGTCGGCAGGCCGCTCGCGCTGCTCCTCTTGCAGAAGGACGCCACCGTCACCATCTGCCATTCGAAGACCATGGAGCTGCACAAGCTGACCCGCGAAGCCGACGTCCTCGTTGCCGCCGTCGGGCGTCCGAAACTCGTCACCGCAGCGATGGTCAAACCGGGCGCCTGCGTCATCGACGTGGGCATCAACCGCCTCGCCGACGGGACGCTGGCCGGCGACGTCGATTTCGACGCCGTCAAGAACGTGGCCGGCTGGATTACCCCGGTGCCGGGCGGCGTCGGCCCGATGACGATTGCTCTCCTGCTCGAGAATTGCGTGCGCGCCGCTTCGACATGAATCCTCTGCTGGATTTTTCCGCTCTGCCGCGCTTCCAGGATTTGAAGCCTGAGCATGTCACCCCGGCGGTGGATCAGCTGCTCGCCGAAGGCCGCGCCACGACCGCGGCGGCGATCCACGCCAGCCCCGGCTGGGATGCGTTCGTCGCCCCGCTGGAAGACGCGAACGAGCGCATCGCGCGGGCCTGGGGCCAGGTTTCCCACCTGCATGCGGTGCTCGACAGCCCGGCGCTGCGCGAGGTTTACAACGCCAACCTGCCGA
>WNFQ01010337.1_pt1 | contig 13992 bp, 18 predicted proteins | sample 5400171 | NCBI WGS metagenome assembly WNFQ01 (sample SAMN13153356, study PRJNA577476) | soil metagenome | isolation source: 20 cm soil under Madrone tree | place: USA:California | collected 2016-06-14
GTACCATCGGAGTTCATCAAGTAAAGCTGAGGAGTGCCGCCGCGATCGCTGACGAAGGCGACGGTCTGGCCGGTTTTCGGATTCCAAGTCGGTGACATGTTTGCGCCGTTGGAGTTGGTTAGCCGCTTGGGGCGGCCACCGTTCAAATCGGTCACGTAAAGCTCGGGATTGCCCTGCATCGAAGAGGAAAAAATGATTTGCGAGCCGTCGGGTGACCATGCGGGAGTGATATTGGTCCCGCGAAAGGGCGGAAAAGAGACGAGTTTGCCGGTGTCCATCGAGAACATGCAGATTTGCGCACTGGTGAGGCCGTTCGAGGGCCGGAAACAAGTGAAGGCGATACGCGAAGCGTCGGGGGACCAGCGGGGCGTGAGAGATATCGATTTCAAGGTGGTAAGTTGGCGCTGGTAAGTTGGCGCTGGTTGGAGCCGTCATAATCCATCACCCAGATTTCTTTGGAGCCCCCGCGCGAGCTGACGAAGGCGATCTGCGTTCCGGCCACACCAGGGAGGCCACCGGAAAGCTTGCCGATGATTTCGTCGGCGAACTGATGCGCGAACTTGCGAACCTGGAGGTCCGTGGGAGCGCCGCGATAAACTTTTCCGACAACGGCTTGCGAAGAGGGATTGCGGAGATCGTAAAGCCAGGCTTCGATGGCGACTTCGGTGGCGGATTCAGAAACATTGCCGAAACCCAAGTAATTGGTGTTTGTGGGAGGCTCGAGCCAGGGGGCGGGCTTAAGCTCCGCGGGGACACTGGGGGCCTGAGGAGGATAAAAGCTAGGGCTGGGGACCTCGACAACGCCTGAGAACTGGAGATCGTCGCGAACGACCTGCGCAAAAAGAGCAGCGTGGGATTTGGCAGAGTCGGAGCGCGCCGCGAAATCGGCGATGGCCACGCGAGGTTTGGCCTCGCCGAGCCCGGTGGCAATTCGGATGCGGTCTTGAGCAACCGCAGACTGTGCCACGACCAAGACGGCTGCGGCGAAAACCAGCCGCTTCAAACAGCTTCCAGGATTCAACACATGCACCCCCAAGCATTTACAAAACGAAAATTCGTACCCAGCGCCAAACTATTGCGTTAAAGAAAGGTCGAAATCAAAGGTCACGTCCACGTACGAGCCCAGGTAGTCATTGGGGAGCGGGCGAAATGAGTCAATATTCTGAAGCGCTCGCTGCGCGGAATAATCCATGGATGAATTGCCGCTACTTTGGAACATGCGAATGTTGGAAACGGATCCATTCGAGTTGATTCTGAATGTAACCACGGCGTGGGCGCGGCGAGCCGCCCGGGTAGCGGGATCGATGGTGGACTGGTCCCAGACTTGGCGAACCCTATTGCGGACAGCATCCACGTACCAGGGGTAACGGGAACCAAAGTCTCCTCCACCTTGCCCAATGGTGGAGACACCTGGGGATGCTCCGAGAGTCTGTGCAGGGCCTGTCGGAAGGTTAGGATTGCCGCCACCACCGTAGGGTACGTCATTGTCGTGAACAGGCGTCTTGTTCTCAAGAGTTCTGGATTTCGGCGAGGGCGGCAGGCGCTTTTCTTTATCGAATTTTGGAATCTTCTCGGCGTCAGTCTTCGGTTCAGGCGGTTTCGGAGGCTCTTCCTTGTGAAGACCTTTGGTTGGATCGACGGCCTTGCTCTCGGTGACGTTCGGTTGCTTGGGCATCGGAATGCCGGAGTTGGGGACAAGGCTTACTTTGGTTCCTCCGAAGTTGCCGCCGGGTCCTCCCCAGTCCTGGCCGCGACGTTCGAGAAACGAGACTCCCACCACAGCTATCGAAAGCAGGGCATGAAACACGATGGAATAAATGACGTAGCTTTGGAGTTTTAGATCGTCCGGGTTGGCGACGGCGGTGTGCATTGCTATTGCGTCCGGGCACGCTCGGTCAAGGGTTCGGTGACGATGCTGATGTTATTGATGCCGGATTGCCGCAGGGCATCGATGACGGCGGCAAACGCGCCGAAAGGCACGGTTTCATCGCACCTCAAAAAAACGCTGCGCTGGGTACTCTTGGCTTGTGCGCGGATTCTTGTGCCCAGCTCGTGAATATTGACGGGATCATTGCCAAGGTAGATGCGCTGGGCCTTGTCCAGAGTGACGACGAGCCGATCCTGGTTGATGTCTTTGACGGTGCGCGGGGACGTCGACTTCAATGCCGGACTGGAGGATGGGGGCGGTGATCATGAAGATGATGAGCAGGACCAGCACCACGTCCACAAAGGGGACCATGTTGATTTCGGAGAGCGAAGTCTGCGTCGATTTGGAGAGTTGCGGCATCTTTCACGATTCCTCGAAAGCAGCCGGGTGGGGCGGCCGCGAAATTCTAGTCAAATGTCTTTTCGACCTGGGCCGTGAATTCCAGAGCAAAAGTGTCGAGGCGCTGGGCGAGGTCGCGAATCTTCTGCAAAAAATGATTATAGAAGATGACGGCGGGAATCGCAGCGCCCAATCCCGCGGCCGTGGTCACGAGCGCTTCCGCAATGCCAGGAGCAACAGCGCGGAGGCTGGCGGCGCCGGCGCTGCCGAGGCCGGAAAAGGCATCGATGATGCCCCAAACGGTGCCGAAGAGACCGATGAAGGGAGTCACGGAGCCGGTGGTGGCCAGCCAGGACATGCCTTTTTCGACGCGGCGAACCTCGTCGGCGGAAGCCAGTTGCATGCTGACGGTGACGGCTTGCAAGCTTTTTAGCTTTGGCGGATGCGGATTACCTGGGGCGCTGCCAACCTGGCTCTGCAGTTCACGGTAGCCGGCGGCATAAACGGTAGAGAACGGGGAGCCAGCGTTGGCGAGAGCTTGCGGATTAGCGACACCACGCGTGGCGCGAAAAATGCGGAGGAACTGATCGCTTTCGCGGCGAATGCGTCCGAAGAGGCCGAGTTTCTGGAGAATCATGGCCCAGGAGATGACGGAGAACATCAGCAGAAGCAGCAGAACTCCGCGGGCGACCCAGCCGGTTTGCGCAAGAATGTTTCCGATATCGGTGACGAGAAACGTGGTGAACAGAAAAATGATGTACCCCTCAGTGAGCGTAGATGAATTGTGACCGCGATAACGGTCAACATTTTTCTGGGCTTAAGAAACGTAGCACACGAATTCAGAGCAACGCAAGAAATAGGATGCGTAAGTTTTTGATTTTGCTGCTTATTGGGAAACAGTGACTGGTGGCTGGTGACTAGTGACTAGTGACTGGAAATTCGTGGCCCGCGGTTGGCGACGCTATCTCAAGCAGTGCAGGTCAATTGCCTAGTACTTCGAGAGCGGCGCGGAGCCGGAGGCGAGCTTTCCCCTTACAGCGCGATTCGCCAGATTCGAGGAAGAATGCGACCCCCGGGTAGGGCAGAGCAGGTATGATAAACTGAGCTTCAGGCATGAGCAAACCTTTCGATATCGAATTAGAAAGACTGACGGACCCGGCGGTTTATTCCGAGGGCTTAAGTGCGTCCACTGGGCGGCGTGGAACGTTTTTCATGGAGACGTTCGGCTGCCAGATGAACGATCACGACTCGGAAAAGGTGGCGGGGCTGCTGCTTTCGCGCGGCTATCAACAGGTGGAGACACCGGAAGCTGCTTCGATGATCCTCTATAATACTTGCAGCATTCGCGAAAAGGCCGCGCAAAAAGTTTTCTCGCGGCTGGGGGAATTCCGGGAGAAGCAGAACGAAGGCAAGGTGATCGGAGTTCTGGGGTGCGTGGCGCAGCAGGAAGGCGAAGATATTTTCAAGCGCGCGCCGTGGGTGAGCCTGGTGTGCGGTTCAGCAAGCTACAGCAAACTGCCGGAAATGTTAGCGCGGCTGGAGGCTGGGAATACGCGTGTCACGGGGCTGGATACGGACACGGATGAAACGTTTGAAACACCCGTGACGCGGCGGGACAATCCCTGGCGCGCCTACCTGACGATCATTGAGGGGTGCGATAAGGCGTGCTCGTATTGCGTGGTGCCGTTCACGAGGGGGCCGGAGCGCAGCCGCGCGAGCGATTCCATTCTTAAGGAAGTGCGGCAGCTGGCGGAACTGGGGTACTCGGAGGTCCAGCTGCTGGGGCAGACGGTGAATTCTTACGCGGACCCCACGTCGCGTGGGATGCGTTTTTCGGAATTGCTGCTGGCGGTGGCCGAGGTGCAGGGAATTCGGCGCGTGCGGTTTACGACTTCGCATCCGAGTGAGTTCACGCCGGATATTGTGGAAGCGATCGAGCGGGAGCCGAAAGTCTGCGACCACGTGCACTTGCCGGTACAGTCCGGGTCGACCAGAGTGCTGCGGGCGATGCAGCGTACTTATTCCCGCGAAGAGTATCTGGAAAAGATTGCCATGATTCGCGGAGCGAAGCGCGCGATTGGGATCACCACAGACATTATTGTGGGATTTCCAGGCGAGACGGAAGCGGAGTTCGAGGAGACATTAAGTTTGCTGGATGAAGTTCCATTTCGGAAGAAGAAAAGGGCCGGCGGCTGGCGGCTCTCCAGGATAAGCAGCGCGAAATCCAGGCAGTAAAGCACGCGCGAATGGTCGGAGAGCGTTTTGAAGTTTTGGTGAGCGGAAAATCGCGGCGCGAAAACCAGTGGACCGGGTATACCACCTCGCATCGGATGATAAATTTCACTTCACAAGAGCGAGAGCTTCTGGGAACCTACGTTCAGGTAAAAGTCACGGGAGCAACGCCTAACGGTTCTGTGGGAGAGCACGTCAATAACCCCGGGAGGCCCTGATGGAAGTGGAGATGAAGATCCGCGGCCTGATGATGGATCCCGTCACGAACATGCCCATTGTGGTGCTCAAAGATGTGCAGGGCCAGGCGATCCTGCCGATCTGGGTGGGAGTGTACGAAGCCAACGCCATCGCGCTGGAAATCGAGAAAGTACAAACTCCGCGGCCGATGACGCATGACCTGCTGAAAAACGTTTTGCTGGGGCTTGAAGTGCGCGTGCAGAAGATTGTAGTGAATGATTTGAAGGACGATACGTTTTACGCGCTGATCTGGGTGGAGCGCGAAGGCCAGATGATGACGATTGATTCACGCCCCAGCGATGCGCTGGCGCTGGCACTGCGCATGGATTGCCCAATCTTCGTGGATGAAGTGGTGCTAAAGAACTCCAAGATCTCCAGCGCGTTTACGGAGCGCAATACCAACGAGCAGCTCCGCACATGGCTGGATGGCCTTTCTGACGAGGACCTCGGCCGCTACAAGATGTAATAGTAGGTCTCGTCCGGCCCCCTCAACACCCTAACTGAAATTAAGCTCGCACAGGGATGCCTGCCGGGGTTGCCATTAGCCGGCGAACTGCGCGGCGCCACGCGAAAAGCAAGACGATGCCAATTAAAATGAGGGCCAGGCTCAGGCCAGACCACAGGCCGAACGCACCCCATCCACGCCGGAAACACAACCAGGCGCCCAGCGGAAGACCAATAATCCAATAGGCGGTGAAGTGGCAAAACATCGGCGTGCGTGTGTCGCCCGCGCCGCGAAGAGCGCCAGTGGCGACAGTCTGGATGCCGTCGAATAGTTGAAAGGCAGCGCCAGCGGCAAGCAGAAGAATGGTGCTGCGAATGACGGTTTCATCCGGAGTGTACATGCGCGCGATCCACCGCGGAAAAAGCAAAAGGGCGGCGCTGGCGCAGGCCATGAAGCAGGCGCCAAGAAAGATGGCGGCGCCGCCGGCGTCACCGGCAGCGCGGGGATCTCCGCGGCCGATGGCCTGGCCGACGCGCACGGCGGCGGCGGAAGCGATACCGAGCGGGACCATGTAGGTGAATGCGACGGTGTTCAGAGCGATCTGGTGGCTGGCGAGAGGAACGGCACCGAGCCGGGCGATCAGTGCAGTAACTAAGGCAAAGACGCCGCTCTCCAAGGTGAACTGAATGGCGGCAGGCAAGCCGAGTGTGATGAGGCGACGAATGCGCGGAAGGTCAATTTCGACGGGGGTTCTCAAGAGTTCGGTGCGGTGTTTTCGGTCGTACCAGAGCAGGTAGCCCACCAGCACAGAGGCCAGGTAGAGGCGAGAGATAGCCGTGGACCAGCCGGAACCAACCGCGCCCATAGCCGGCATTCCCAACTTGCCGTAGACCAAGGTGTAATTACCGAGCGCATTGATGATGTTAGCGCTTACGAGCGCGAAAGCTACTGGCCGGACCATGTTCATCGCTTGCAGGCAACGGCGCACTGCAAAATAGAGCAGCAGAGGGAAAAGGCCAGCGGCCAGGGCTTTGGTGTAGGGAATCGCGAGGGCCAAAACCCCGGGATCAACTTGCATTCCGGAGAGAAGAGTGGGAAGGAGCCAGACAGCGGCAGTAAGAAATGGAGTCAGGGCGATGCTCAGATAGATGCTGTTGACTAGAGAACGATGACAGTCTTCGCGGTGACCGGCCCCGAAGGCTTGCGAGACCAGCGTATCTAGCCCCATCAACAGGCCCCCGCCAAAGAGGGCCAAGACGATAAAAATATTGGAGCCCAGGCTGACGGCACCCATGGCAGTGGCGCTGTTGGGGAGGCGTCCGACCATCATCGTATCCACGATAGCCATGCTCATCCAGCCAAGTTCGGCAAGGACGAGAGGAACGGCGAGGCGAAGAGTGGGGCGCATTTCGGCGCGAAGTGTGGCGAGTCCAAGCATGGTAGAAGGACACGAGAAATCAGTGTAAGCGGGGCGGGGAAAAGGAGCAAACGGGCAGGACGTGGAATGCGAACAGAGTGAAGAGTGGCGAGTGAGCAGATGGCGGATTATGAGTTGGGAATCGCGTGCAAAAGGAATTCCTGTAATCGATTACTTTCGGAGTGCGCGAGCTGGTTCAGCTGAATCCCCATCTGAGTGCCGTTGAGAATGCGGACGACGGAACCGGCAGCCTGGATGGGCGCCATTCGAGGGGATAGTTGCAAGCTCATCCGCAGGGCCGACCCCAGGGGCAGGATGCGAGAGGCGTGCACCAAGAGTCCGCCCATGCTGACGTCAACGGTTTCGCCTTCCAGTTTTTCCGCGCCAAACTGGAGGCTAACTTTGGACTGAATGGGAACGCGGCGGGTCCGGCGGCGCTCATGTTCCATGGCGCCTTGCGTGGCGCGAACAAGTTTCAAGAGGCGATCTTTGTCGATGGGTTTGTAAAGAAAAAAGCTTGCGCCAGCCGCGAATCCAACGGAGAGGGCGCTAGGGCGCTGATCGTCACTGAGCATGATAATGGGGGTCAAGCGATTGAATCGCGAAGTGCGCATTTGGCGGGCCAAGTCGATGCCATCGGGGTAGGGCATGTGCAAGTCCAAGAAGACAACATCAAACATTCCTTCATCGAGAATCTCGGGGGCTTCCGTGCTCCGTGTGAGCGTCAATGCTTCGATGCCGGCTGATTTCAGAATTTTTTCGATCATCTGGCAAACAATTGGTTCATCGTCGACTACCAGAGCGCGCCTTTGCATGTCAATCTCCTGTACTTTCCAAACGCGGTAATCGCAGAGGCGCGTCTCAATCTGCCTGGTGAATTAGGGAGCTCAAAGAGTGCCTTCCGTTTTTGAGCGCAAAATTTCGTAGCAATCGAATTGAACGCCCACGCCCAACTGGCTCCGGGAAGCATCGGCCGGTTGGAGACGGACGACGTGGCCAGTACATCGCCACTCGGTGGTGGGTTTTCCGGTGATTTCCTCGGGCATTTTCAGCAGAATCTCGACTGCCGTACCGATAGCAATAGGGGAATCGGAAGCAAAAAAGGTCCCATGCTCTGAAAGGTTTTCCGATTCCATCCTGCGTTCGGTGGATCCGGATTTCCAGATGCGAAGACGCAGGGCGGTCTTGAATTGAATGCGGCGACAGTTTCGGCGGTCGGATTGATGCACTTCCATCGGTGCCTCCTCGCACCAAGGAAGGACGATGGCGCAGGCTAAGATTCGCAATTCACTGTGGAACTAAAGCACGGCCCTGGGAAGACTCAATTTAGTACTTTTGTTTTCAACGAGATAACAGGATTCAAGATAAGCAAAAACTTAGACCGGGGTTACTTCTGGAACGAGCCGGGCACGCAGTTCCATTGACCTCAGGTACAAACATCCCTAGGCTGATGAGATAGTTGAGTTTCTTGGGTGATTGCGGGCAGATCCACTTGCCCGGATGACTAGTGTGCCTGGCGGGGGCGCTGAGCTGGAGCCCGGGCAATGAGGTGAATAGCGTGGCGCTCTTGAAGGATTCGGCTTTTGAAACGCGGCTGGGGGATGTCCGCAGCAGTGTGCGGCTCAATTCGCGTGTGGCGGTGGCGGTCGAGTGGTCCGATGCGGGGCGAAGTTTGCGCGCTGTGGGCTACACTGTCGATATCGGCGCGAAAGGGTGCCTTGCTATCGTGCCACAAGGCTTTGTCGTGGGACAAAGGCTGCGCCTGGTGAACCTGATCAATCAAATCTCGTGCGAAGCGATACTCATATGGCGCGGTCACGAAGGCCGCGCGGGCTGGGAACTCGGCCTGGAACTGCGAGAACCGTCACCCGATTTTTGGGGACTGGATTTCTAGGAGTCGCTCCGGCGGCTTCGCTGCTTCGAACCTCCTGTTTTCCACCGCTCCTCCCGCTGATTACTGCACTTTTCGCTTGCCAATGAATGGGGTGCAAACGTAGAGTTACCATAGGCCTTGGGGGTTTTCTGGAGGCAGCACCCATATATAGCAACCCAGTTGCCGGAGCGTTGCGGCTCGATTATTCGCGTGCGGGCGGAGGCAGAAACAGATGACTGCCATCATCACAATTGCGAATCAAAAGGGCGGCGTCGGAAAAACCACGACGGCGATCAATCTTTCCGCGGCGCTCGCGCATCGCGGCAAGCGCACCCTGTTGATTGATCTCGATCCACAAGCTAACTCTACGATCGCATTTTACAATTCCGGCGAGATTGCCACGACGATGTTCGACGTCTTGAGCGACAGCCGCGCGACGATGCTTGCGGTGATCAAGCCGACCAAAGATCCGAACTTGTTTCTCGGGCCCGGACGGCTGGCTCTTGCAAAGCTCGAGCAGGTGCTGGCGGGACAATTCGATGCGCCCTTCAAATTGAAAGATGCGCTAACTCCCATCCTGAAAGATTATGACTACGTGGTGCTCGATACTCCGCCGTCATTGGGAATATTGACGGTGAATGCGCTGGTGGCTTCCACGCATTTGCTGGTGCCTATCCAGGCGGCGTACTTCGCGATCGAGGGTACCGACGACCTGCTCGAAACTTACGAGCGAATTCGCGCGCGTCCCAATCCTGGACTGAAAGTTCTTGGTGTTGTGATTACGCTGTTTGATAAACGGACAAATATTTCGAAGGACACCCACGGGCAAATCCGCTCGGTGTTCGGCGAAGTGCTGTTCAAGACGAAAATCACGAAGAATGTACGGCTGGAAGAGAGTCCGGCTTACAAAGAAACGATTTTGACGTATGCGCCGAAATCACCCGGCGCGGTCGAGTACAAGAAATTGGCAGGGGAGGTAATTCAACGTGTCGAAGAGAATCGGGCTACCCATCACGCTGAAGATGCGGCATGACGCACATTATGTGGAATCGCTGACAAGTTATAGCGGCGCGGCAGTAGGGCGCATGATTCGCGTGGACCAGATTCGCCCCAATCCCGACCAGCCGCGCAAAGCGCTGGGTGACTTGCGCGAACTCACGGATTCCATTCGCGAGAAAGGCGTGCTGGAGCCACTACTGGTGCGTTACATTCCGCGCGAGGACTGCTTCCACATCATCTCGGGCGAGCGGCGCTATCACGCGTCGCGCGCGGCCGGTTTGCGCGAGGTGCCGTGCATCGAAAAAACCGCGGATGACGCCGAGACGCTCGAAATCGGGCTGATCGAGAATATTCAGCGAAAAGATCTGACGCCCTTCGAAGAAGCGGATGGGTTGCACCGGCTGAGCACGCAATTTGAATATACGCACGAGGACGTCGCTAAAAAGATTGGCAGGGCGCGGTCCTCGGTAACAGAGACGCTGTCCCTGCGCAATATTCCCGAGTCGCTGCGGAAAAAGTGCATCGAGCACGGAATTCTTTCCAAGTCGCTCTTGCTCCAAATTGCGCGGCAGCCGACTGAAAAAAGAATGATCGAAATGTTTCACCGCATCATGCAGGGAGGACTGACGCGCGACGAGGCGCGCCGCGAGCGGCGCGAAGAGCACGCCGGACCGCAGCGGCCGCAGCCGTTCATCTTTCAATTCGAGCCGCCGACGGAGACATTTAAGTTCAGGATTCAGTTCAAAAAGAGCCACGTTTCGCGCGACGAGCTCATCACCACGCTGCGGGAAATCCTGACGCAGCTCGAAGGGTCGTCTTCGGAAGCGGACTCGACCGCGGCCTAGTCTAATTTAGACTAGTGCGCACTAGTCTAAATTAGACTAGTGGGCCCTTCCCGAAGGCGAGGGCGCGAAGGCCCATCTCCATCCTCCAATGGTTGAACTCAGCCCACAGCAAATGCAAGTGGTCGAGCGGCTGTTTGCGGCGGGCTTTCGCCCGATCGCGATTCCTCCCTACGAGAGCGCGCTTTGCATGCGGAAGGGGAATTGCGCTGCGCTGCTTGCGCCAGTGCCGAATGCCGGGCTCAAACTTTTAGCGCCTCCGTCCTTCCTGGTCGAGGGGAATCTCAGCGTGAAGTTAAAACGCGGCCCCGGCGAAGTTTTTGTTTGGAAGAAACAGGAAGTGGAAGCGACGCCTGAAAGATTGAAAGAACTTGAGTCGTTCCGGCGGGAGCTCACCGAACTCCTTGACGTGCCTCCGTTGCAGTAAAGCTGCGGCAGTTTGCAATTCCAAAAAACTCACGGCAAACTGATTCGCTTATGGAGACCTACGACATTATCTGCATTGGCGCGGGGCCGACGGGCCTGGCGACGGCCATTGAGGCCAAGCGCGCGGGGATGCGGCCCCTAGTCATCGACAAAGCCTGCCTATGCAATTCGATTTTTCATTATCCGGTGAACATGGTTTTTTTTACGACGCCGGAGCTTCTGGAAATCGGCGACTTGCCGCTGGTCTGCGCGGCGGAAAAGCCAACGCGGGTCGAGGCGCTGAAATATTACCGAAGAGCAGCGGAGCACTACGCGCTAGAATTGCGGCTTTACGAGAGAGTGCTGAGAGTCGACGGCCTGGACGGAAACTTTACGGTAGTGACGACAACGGAGAAGGGGGCCCAGCAGAGATACCTGGCCAAGAAAATTGCGGTGGCGACGGGCTACTACGATTTACCGAACTTGCTAGGCGTGCCCGGCGAAGTTCTCCCGCATGTAGCGCATTACTACTCCGAGCCGCACGAATTTTGGAATCAGGAAGTGGTGGTGATCGGCGGAAAAAATTCTGCCGCAGAAGCCGCGCTGGATCTCTATCGAAATGGGGCGCGCGTCACCCTGGTGCACCGCGGGAAGGATCTTGGCGCGTCGATCAAATACTGGGTTCGACCGGATATTGAAAACCGCATCAAGGCAGGCCAGATACATGCGCTACTCAACGCACGAGTGGAGGAAATCACCAAAGACGAAGTCGTTATTGAGCAGCACGCGCAAACGAAAAGAGTCCCCGCGAAACAGGTATTCGCCCTCACGGGATACCACCCGGACTTTTCGTTTATCGAAGGCCTGGGCGTAAGGCTTGATCCGGAAAGCCGCAGACCGGCGCTGGATCCGAAGACGCTGGAGAGCAATGTGCCGGGCATCTACCTGGCGGGCGTGGTCACCGGCGGCCGGCACACTGGCGAGATTTTCATCGAAAACGGACGCTTTCACGGGAAACAGATTATTCAAGGATTGAAAGCCTGAGCCACGTGGGGAGCTGTGGTTACGTCAGGTTACGGCTGGATTTGCCCGCCTCGAACCTGTTTGCTAGACTCGTAGATTATGGCATCGATCATCCGCGAAGTGGGCGAGACGTTTGGGGCACTGGTGAAGGGCTTCAGCGTGACCTTTCGCAATATGTTTCGTAAAACAGTCACGGAAAACTATCCCTACGAACCCGTGCACTTTCAGCCGCGGTACCGCGGGATTCACGTCCTGCACCGTGATGAAAGCGGTTTGGAAAAGTGTGTTGGGTGCTTTCTCTGTGCCGCTGCCTGCCCCGCAAATTGCATTTATATCGAAGCCGCCGAAAACACGGATGCGGACCGCATTTCCGCGGGGGAGCGCTACGCCAGCGTTTACAACATCGATTATTCGCGATGCATTTTCTGCGGTTATTGCGTGGAAGCGTGTCCGACGGATGCGATCACGCACGGCCACGGTTTTGAACTCGCGACCTACGACATCAACTCGCTGGTTTACCGAAAAGAACAGCTTCTTGAGAAAGAGCCTGCTACCCCCGTTTCCTCCGCTCGTTAGTTTATTTTCGCTCTAATTCCGCATTTTGATGTTCCTCTGGTCGCGGTGTGCCCGAGCGCATCGCTGAGCTGTCATTGCTGCCTCCCTCAATCTAGGTCCTCTAATAAATATACAGAAGCCAAGACGTAAGTCTGCGATGAAGCGGATGGACACGATGGCAGCGATGTTCAGGGAAGGACGATGGGAAGCACGGGGGTGCGAGGCGTTCAGCGGGAACGTTGGGGCGGGAGAATTCCAACGGTTAGGCCCTGCGAGGCGGGGCACACTTCCGGGGCTGCGCGGCCGTGGGTTCGGGGACGCCAAAGCAAGAAACAAAATGCGGGTGGAACACCGGCAAATCGTTTTCACGTCACGCGGAGCCTCGGTTTGCGGGTGGCGCGACGGAGCGATCACCAAAAAAATTATCGGACGCGCCATGTCCATTCTTCGGAAGAGTTTCAATGGCCGGAGCGTCTTCCGGCAAGTGCTGGGGACGTTCCCGCTGCTCCATGAGCCAACGGGCCAGCATGGCAGCGGAATTTTCCTCGATCCAAAGATCAAGAAGGGCGCCGATCTCCTTGCGGAGATTGGCGGCATGGCTAAGCCGCGAGAGTTCATAGCTCTGCAGCGAATTTCGCGAAGCGGAGAGCAGAAACTCCCACGGAGGTTGGGTTTTGTAATGGTTCACGCGGGCCTCCTGGAGAAGCGACAGGCGTAAGTTAACACTTAATTAATTACAGTCAAGATGAACGAAGGGGTAAGGGACTGTGGAAAAGTGTGGAAAAGTTTGGCGGCGAGAACACGCGACTCCCGCACCGCGCGGGGGTCAAGACGGAATTTACTCCATTTCTGGAGCGCATGGTGCGAGTGAACTGCGCGCTTGCAGCGCTTGCGCTGGGGATTATGAAGATCCGGAGCGCACGGCGTGGACGCCGGATGAGGCGGAAGAGGAAGAATGCGACAGCGTGACGAGCGTCGACACGAAAGAGTTTCCAGCCGAGGAGTGAAAGCGGCGGAAAAGGAGGCGAAGATGCTGAGAACTCAGAGAAGGGAACTGATGCGGATCGCGAGGCGGCGGCAACGCGACGTGCTGTGCGATGTGATGCTGAGCGCGCGGCAATGCGAGACGTGGCTGACGTTGGACGAACTATCGAAACTGACGCATTACCCGCCAGCGAGCATTTCAGCGCAGCTGCGACATTTGCGAAAGCCGGAGTATGGCGGGTTCGCGGTGGAAAAGAGACAGCGTGCGGCAGGAAGGACGTTGCGCGGCGAGGACTTCGGGACCATCTGGGAATACCAGATCAAAAGGGCGGTTTGCAGGAAGTTCGAGGGCGCCCGATTGCGGGGCGGTGAGAGGCAGAATTCGCTTCAACAGGCGGCTTGATGATTCGCGCTAGCTGCGCGGCGGAGGAGCGATGAGCGTCAAACCGGAGCTGGCATTTGATGTGTGCTGGGAAGTGTACCGCGGAGCGCGCGAAGTGCTGGAGACGAAGCGGGGCATTTCGGCGCTCAATTGGAAGGACACGGGGAAGTTCCTGTGGCGGCCGGATTTTCGACCGCGGCTGAGCGAGTGGGTGGCCGATTTCGCGCTGGCCGGCAAGTCCGCCCTGGACGGACCGGACTGGGCATCGCGGATGGTGCTGTTCCGGCTCTACTATTTGGGAATGGCGCCGTATGAGAACGCGCGGCATTTTC
>WNFQ01002725.1_pt1 | contig 13989 bp, 18 predicted proteins | sample 5400171 | NCBI WGS metagenome assembly WNFQ01 (sample SAMN13153356, study PRJNA577476) | soil metagenome | isolation source: 20 cm soil under Madrone tree | place: USA:California | collected 2016-06-14
CGAAACCGAGAACTATGTGGCGCACCTGACCTATGATTTCTCATCATAGCTAAAGGGTGGCGACTCCATTCTCTACCACGCTATCAAGCTGTACAAGCTCAACCCTGAGCTACGTTGGACAGCTGGTGGATACATTTGGCCTGTCGATCGCTCTGTCGAGTGCGGGCCAGAGGTGATGGATGGCAGCTCATACGGCAGCCCTGGCCGCCGTCCGGTGAGTGTAGGGTACGGAGCTTCACCCTATGTGGAAGGGGATGACCACATCATTAACCTCCGGCACCGCGTTGAGCAGAGTGGTGCAGTCCCACTTGCAGACGCAGACATTGTGCTGTTAGCTGACAAAGATACATCCGGGAGCATGTCGGGGACCATCTCGAAGGAGCGCGTGCCGCTTGTGACGGGAGGCGTGTTGGATAAGTTGGTCGTGAACATTCTACTTGTGGTTTATGTCGCTTGAGGTAGTTTCACCTTGTACAGTATTTTACGGAGGTATAACTGGCGTACTCTGCTGTTCCACCGACATTGAGTGAAAGAGCCAATCATGTGCCATCAAAGTCACGAGATCGTGCCCTGCCCTGGAGATCCGGCCCGGGTAGGAAAGAGGAACCACAAATTTCCCACATTTATCTAATCTAATCGCTAGTCTTCATTTATACATCCAGGAGGGATCCACCTTGCTTCAGAGCATACCGCTCTAACAGACGTCAGTCAAGCCTCATGTTTTAGCCCCTTTACATCCGGCCTACGTCTCTCACATATTTGTTGAGAAAATTCGGCTAGTTAGACCCTACTCGCCCTTCTGGTATGAACTGAACTATCCCGGGCACGACTAAACGCTACTGAACAAGTGATTGGAAGACATCGTCTACCGATGATCGCTATAGCTCATTGCCGATGCCTACACCTCTTTGAAGTCTACGGCTGAAACCCTTACGCCCGATGCCGAAGTACGTAGATTGCCTCTACCTGGTCTTAGCATCCTCCGAGTCCGGGGCAATCCGTCCTTGGATCTTCACCGAGAAATGACTCCGGCGCCCGCGCCTGCACCAGGCAGGCTTGCTGAAGTATGGGACTTGGTTAAGAGTGGCCCATCTGATTCCGACTCGAATTGGAGACTTGATGTTTTCGGTGCGTTCTAGTGCACTTTATATGTGCCCAATACATTAACCCTGCCTGTTAGATGACAAAGTTGCTAGGTTATCGAACAACATCACGCGAATTCGATCCTCGACTACTAGAGCTACCCGAGGTCTCCTGCCATGTTCCATGGTGACAATCCTGGGTGGACCTGACAGTGTATATAGTATCTCAACATATGGCCATCAAGACAACCCAGCTTGCAGACATATCTCGCTTATCGTGATCATCACAATCCAAGGTTGTTTTGTACACGACCCGTCAGTAATTTGGCTTCGTGTTCTTACCTCATGCGTATTACGGCTACCACTACCATTTCATTACAGCATGTGATGCCGACCGAACTGAGGCCACAACTTGAGTTCTTATATGGACTTTCTAACGAAGTCTTCCAGGTTTATGGAAAGCCCGTCGCTGGATTCAAAATTCGGGATTATTTACAGAGTGAAACCAGAATCTATCGTGCACCCCTCCGCAGCACTTTCATTATTTTGTTCCGTCCAATAACGAAGTAGGCTTGTTTCGGATGTCCGATCCGTCGCAATGGCTGCCTGAGCGCGTAAATGAAACAGGAGTAAGCGCGAATGAACCGGAGTTTGAGAAGATGGATGGACTTGAAACAGGCTGTGGTGACAGATCCGTATCTGTTCGTTGCTCCTATGATGATGGTGACAGTGATGGACTGACACGTACTGGAGCGTGTCAAGATGGACATGGCCTGTTCGAGTCATCCGTGACCACCAGCTAAGGGGTTTTCATATGATGTGGTCAATGAGAGCGAAATCGACCTGAAACAGACGCGCTGACATTTCAACTTTTCCAGGACTACTGTATACTGTAGTAGGGCGCTTGGTAGGACGTCACGATGAATAAGGATTCTTGATTCGGAACCTTTTGTGCGCTTTAAGTTCACGTCAACATTATTTAGTTATAACGACAAAGTCCAAATCTAACTCTTCTTGCAACTTACCCTATGCTGCTGGAACATCAGGTTACGAGAATTTATCGTCTCAATCAAACCTTAGGATTGACCATCGCCATTGCAACGGTTTATAGGAAAAACCGGGACCACGCGGGAAACAATGACAAACGAGTGGATTAGGGCGCCGTACTGTACAGTAATACCATGCCGATGGGGATATTCGCCGGCAAGAGTAATTCAAAAGAGTAATTCAAATTCAGTACGGCTCATCAGTCCACAATCTCAACTGCCTACAGTTGAATCCCATGTTCCCATGTTCAACCCGATAGACGGGCTTCATAGTCTGCTAACTTTCAGTCGTCACTAGCACGCATATTGGTGTCCATCGGCATGTTGATAGCATCAATGCATGGGTTTGTTCCTGGGTGTAGACGCTCCGCGCTCCACTGCCATCATCTGTACGGCATCTTTCCTTCTGCGGACTAGTGTCTCTTCGAGGACGTTTCTCGGCGCTGTGTGTGCCTTACGTGACTTAGCGCCCCGACTCAGAGGTCCCAGGTTAGATATGACAACTATCTTTGTCAACAGTATAGTAGTCCCTCTTCCCCAACTCACAACCTCGCTCTTAGCTTCCGCTCACCACCCGCCCGGCGCTATTGCCGCCTGATACCGAATCCCTGTTTTCCGCGAGAGGATTTTTCGCATCGTATTTCGCATCGTACCCATGCCATTCTCTCCAAGTCATTTGTTGAAGAAGCGCAGTCACGCAAGCCTTGTGCCTCCTGCCGCCACAGATACAGGGAACACCCTTCCCACTGATGATCATCCTCCGTCAAGCGAACCGACACCCATCATTTCACGCTCTTGGAGGAAGCGAGCATTGACCGGTCATTTTAGCATATCCCGGCAGTCATCCACGCCTCCCTTGACACCCAAAGCTGAATCTCCACTAGGCCAGGGCGGAAAGCGTGAAACGCTCTCTGAAAAGCCTCTTCCGTCCCCGCAGAGTATCTTACTGACTAACCCACCCACGGTATCTTCCCCTGAAGTCACACACGTTCGTAGTAGCTCTGTGCAAGACAAGCTTGCCGAAGCGTGGGACGCCGTCAAGAATGACTCAAAGATTGCCAAAACGACTCAGGAGCTTCATACAACTGGTGTGTGCTTACTCCTTAAGACTTTTTTTCTGCGTTAATTTGATACTGGCATCTAGGCGAAACTGTCGATGCAATACAAAATACCGCTCAGCTGTTCATGCCTGTCATTACATCAACTGTCTCAGCTGTTGCACAGTCTGACATTGGCAAGGCCATAAATGATGGATTCATTACGTTTTCCGAGGGTATGCCCGTACTCTTGAATGCCCTCGACGAATTGAAGACCGTGCACCCATTCATCGGCGGTGAGTTGACCCAATGACACGCGTCAATGCGATGTAACTGGGAAAGTAGTGGCTGTCCTAGCATTCAAGACGGTGTACACCATGGAGCAAACGCGTCGCGACAATGATAAGAAGGTTGTTTCGCTGCATATTGGTATGAAGAACATGATGGGTTCTTTGCTCCTGTGCGTGAACTCATCTATCCAACCGAACATACTGACATCCCGCAGCCTCAACAGCATGGAGAATGACAATCTCATCGCACCCGATGGCACAAACGTCGAGGATCGTTTGAAACCACTCGTCGAACAAACTGCGGATGACATCAAAGCGTGTTCGAATGTATGCGATGCCTATATGAAGAAGAGGCCTCTTGCCAAGGTATTGCTGTGTTCACTCTGGGATGCGAAGTTGCTCGTCTTCGCGGAACTGTTGGCCACGCGGCGTCAGGAGTTCGAGTTCGAATTGACAAGGCACACGAGCCAGGGCGTCGACAAGGCCAATGTAAAGCTTGACACCATTGAGAACGCAACTAAAGAAATTAAAGCACAGTTCGAATACCTACATTTTTGTTCTCGCTACGCGCTGATTTCGTGGTGTCAGGATGGATTCTGTGAAGGCATTGTTCGAGCAATTAGTCAGCCCCGAGCAAAAGCAACTCTCGGACCTCGTAAAAGCGAAAGGTGGCGTAAATGCTCTCCGGAACAACGACAAGATGTTGCTTGATCTTGAGAAAACCGCGAGTAAAGTATCGGGTTCACCCAGCATCGAGGAGCATCGCACGCGTCAGGCTAAACCGGGCGATGCCAATCTGGGGGTCACGGTTGACTGTCTCAGAGAGGACATCTTGGAAGACCCCAACGCTGCCACGGAGAAGAATTGGGTCGTGTTCTCCCGCAAGTTCGAAGCACAGAAAAACCAGATCATCGATGAACTAACGCTCGTGTTCCAGCGAGGGAGTGACCGGGTGATTCAAGAGGTGAAAGGTAAAGCTCATGAACGTGTCCGCGACCGGGTAGGTGTTTTTGCTCGCTCCTTTGCTCCGTCTATAACCACCACCTGCTGTTCTCCATAGTTGATTCATGAGCTCTGGGTAGAAATGGTATATGAAAATATCTTTCTATTAAGTGCTCGAGGCTGATGACCTTTGAAGGCCTGGCGAGGGAATGTTAAAGCCCGACACTTTGTGCTTGCCCTTCAGGACCATTACTTGGAGAAGATTGCCTCGGAAACCAAAGGCGTCCCGGATATAAGCACTAGCGCAGTCGATGACTCTACGAACCCGGATGCGTGGGCAATCAAATACATCGATGTTATGTGGGTGCAACCCATTTTAGAGGCAATTGATGATGACGCATCGGGGTTCATCACTATCGCCGAGGTGAATCGTTTTACGAGTTCTCGGCCAGCCGACTGGAGGTAGGTCTCTTGTTATTCCTCGCATATACCATCTCATAAGTCCAAGCCTGGCCCATTGGTTAGCCTTCTGGGCAGTCGGTGAGCCGAATGCTTTTCTCTATCTTACGCTCTACTGAATGCTTGCAGGATTTAAGTGGTCGCTTTTCGACTATACCCAAAAGATGGAAGACTTGTTCGCAAAGATGGAAGGTGTGCGCAGTGTGGTGCTCCCTCCGAATCGGGAGGCTGTTGATAGATACTTTGGATTTGTTTGGGAGATTGTTCATCCACTCACCGCCGCGGTGCTTTCGCAGTCTTCTTTGCAGTCTTCGGGGCCAGACGATTCGAAAAGATTTAAATCGTATCTTGAAGCGGTGGAGACTCGACTGGGAAACAACTTACGAGCGGTAAACTACGTTATTGACGGGGTTGATACCGTTCCACTCATTACAGGAGTGGGTCGCATCGAAAAGGTCAGGATTTGGCCGTGCACCTCACACCTCTGGACTCATTTGTATTGCAGACCCTATTTCCGTTGTTGTACTTGCTCATGAAGCGCCATTATGAGATAATGCGAATCATGCGCACCAAATTTTTGAATATGCGCGAACTTCTGGAGGGCGCGCAAGGCATTATATACATCTATCAAGCCGTCGTGTACCGTGTTCAGGGCCTCACCAGTGTGTTATTTTTGTCATCCGCTGTGGCTTGTTATGTTAACCTGATTTATAGACAACTTCACTCAGCAGAAACTCGATCCCGAGAAACAGTTCCAAAGTTTCGCTTTTGGGATTGTGGGTTATTTATTGTTCTCCGAGTCTATCTACCCTCTAACCTGCTTGTCATCATGCAGTTCAAATACTACCATAATGAAAATGCTCTATGGTCCATGGACTATATTCGTGGTCTCAATCCTCAAATTACACCATACAATGACGAGGACGAGGACCAAAATATCCAACCTGGAGATATTTTAAACCACGAGTACAAGGACGAGCTATGCTTGGATTACTCGGTGTATGATGGACATTCAACTGACCATGTCCCAATCTGTCGTGACGTTGATTCACCGATGAAAGACATGTACGATCTCTGCTTCTATTTGCATGCCTGGCGCGTTCTGATATTCGAATGTCCTGCAGTTTGGGGACCTGGAATGGCCATTTTTACAATGATGACGGAGTCCATTGGAGAGCGAATGCAATGATGGCGTTCGTTCTGGTGCCTGCAGAGGGCGAGCGTGACTTCAAGGCGGATGTCTGGTCTCTCAAAGGACGGCAAAAAATTACTGGGTCTTGGTCTAAGGGCGAAGATGACGTCATGCAAATCAAATTCAAGATGACATTCTCATCTGTACTCTGGGTTCCCATGTTTTTCAACGGGCGCTTCGACCCAGAACGCGATGCTTTGACCGGCGTCTGGGGTCTGGCGGCTGACCTCGAAAGCCCTATGGGCAAAATGGAATTCCGCCGGATTCCAGCCCGTTACCTCGGTGTATATCCCAGCATCAAAGAACTTTCGGATGACAAGCCTCGCGCATTGTGGAGATTTGCTATCGCTGCTGTGCGAAATGACATACAGCGCAACCATTGGTCGTGGTCGTACTTCTCCCAGCGTCGAGATGACTGCAAGGCGGTAGTTTCCCTATTGGTTCGTACACGGTGGTTCGGGACGCCGCTCAACGACGAGGAGCTTGAGACGCTCCGTGTAATTGCACGGAGGTTGATACCGACCGATGCTTTCTTCTATGATTCCAAGGTTGATCACATACGTGCACATACTTGGGTCCATGAGTAAGTGCTGAGTGCTTCAGGCCCTGTCTCCTGATGCTAATCCGAATCGTAGGAATGCTGAGTGTGATTCATGTCGTGGCCGTATCGGTGGCCCTCGGCTGTTTTGTCTAGATTGCGACATTAAGGGTACGGAGCTTTACAACACCCTGGATCTTTGTTGCGCACCGCAGTGCGTTGCTGCGCGTGTAACACACCGCGAAGACATCGCGAAGGCACATGAACCAAACCACAGACTGGTTAAAGTTCGCACCACTGTGCTGACACGTAGTCACGGCCGCGTGCATACCGCGGCATGCGATGCGTTCAGACGCGTGCAGGAGACCCGCAGGATGATTGCGGAACTCACTTCCGACTCCGATGAGGAGGGTGGTTCGGATGAGCGAAAATCTTCAAGTTGTGGACCAACCTCGACAGAGGCGCCGGCTAAGAGTGATCAACCAGACGACGAACTCAACCCTCCGGACGATACTAAAGGTGGAGCCGAGGTAGAGGGTGAAGCCTCACGAGATGTACGACAGGGTCAAGCCCAGGACCAAAGCTTGCCCACATGCGGCAAATGCAATGGCTCGCTCTCCTTCCCTTTCTGGTATTGCATTTTTTGCGAAGGTCAGTCTGAACTTGAAAAGGATCAAGCGAGTCACCCGTCGCTGATATCCCATCCTATACACCAAAAGATAACCTCTTCATCTGCAATGCATGTGATACGGAAGGCGTACCCGAACTCATGCGCTGCTCCGGTAAGCATACCGAGGAGCACCATCTCATTCGCTGCCTGGCGCCGGAGAAGGATGATGAAGATGCTTCCGCTACCGAGCAACGGCTCATGTCGATAGAAAGCCGTCTCGATAGCATGCAAACGCGGTTCGATGACCTTACTGACCACATTGGAGACCTCACTACTCGTATGGGGAATATAGAGCGGCTCCTTCAAAACCTTGCAAGAATTGACGGAGGCGGGGCTGCGCGGCCATTACTCGGATCACAGTGACCCCGTCCTTAACGGGTGAGAGATTTTACCTGTAGAGAATTTTACAAAACTAGGACTTGGGGGACTCAACAATAGTTCTCTCAAGCCAATGATGCACGTTTGTATATCTGATATGTTGTTAAGTTTATGAGCACGCTTTTCCCGCCTCGCTACGTAGTACGATGTATGTCCGCACCTTCTACGGTACCTAACAACCAGTTGAGCTTTACAGTACCGTAACGTAACACAATGATGTTTCCGTTCATTCTTCCTGGGACCGATCTCAAGACTACTCGTCATCTTCGCCGGTATGTTTACATCCTAGACGGAACGCGCGAACCCCGGAGTGATCTGGGAAGGTTTGGATTCATCGGACTCATCGATCTCCGCCTTCCTCTCCGGAGCGCCTCCAGGACCTTCCAATATTGTACTCGCATAGTTGCAAGCAGTCTGGATTTATAATAATATCATTTATAATCAGAGTATATGTGATGCGATTATCAGAGCACAGGATGTAATGCATGGTAGTCCGAAATTAGTTGTGCGAGTGAACAAGAAAAAGTCTTCGACTATAGTGAAGGAAGGCATACATGACGAATTGGAGTTCAAAACGAGGGTGGGGTAAACGAGTAGATCAAAGTCCGAGGCTTTTCAAGTCCGTAAACACAAGTCTGTAAGACAGCGACATATTTATGCATGGCTCAGAAGTCCCCTATCAATCGCAGCGTTAATAGATGCCTTTCGTGACGCCAGATTCACACCAAAATGTTCCTCCAGTCTCCGTCTGATCTCACGCTTCGTAACGGAATTGAGGTCCGCGTCGCGTAAAATTGTCTGTACCGCACGGTCGATCTCCACATCCGATGGCCCCGGCGCACTAAATTCACCTGCTGCGTCAGACCGTGTTGTGGGTATTGCGACATCTAGATAATTTGTCGGCGGACGCGAGAGTGGCTGATGCATCTGGTTTCCGTCCAAGGCTGGGGTATTCCGTCCGGATTGGTATCCAGGTGGGGAAGCATAGGCATGGCCCATTTGGGATGGGGATGGAGAGAAGCTGCGGGGTTCGTAGTGTGTCTCACGACCGTAAACCGAGGTACGAGATTCTGGATAGCCCTCATTCTTCAGTTTCGTCGGAGGCACCCAGGATCCTATGCTGTGGTTCGACTCCTTGTCCCAAAGCTCGTTTTCCTGAAGGGCATCATCTTTAAGAACGACGAAATTGACAAACAGCCAGACTCACGTATTCGTTCCAAGACTTCAACGGAATCGAGCGAGGGTCAAACTTGCCTTCATCCTGAGAACAAAACGCGAGTTCCTAATCCGCGCTCGAAAGAGAGAAAGGCACGTACATGGACGATCATCTTCTTACCAGCCTCACCCATGACGATACGTGTCTGACCCCATGAGAAATCGTCCATCCTCCAGAACGAGTACAACGGCAGGAAGAAAGAGAACGCAGGTATTGCGATGATGTAGAAGATCATCCAACCGACCATGTCCCACTTGCGACGCATGATGAAGACAAACGCTTGGAGACCGTAGATCGCTGCAATCAATATCAAGGAGAGTGTGGGTATGGCCTTATGTTCTCCCGCCGTCAGAACAACCAGGTAGACGATCTGTGAAGATTTTAGTACCCCGATACAACAAATACGAGAAATAAATGCGTACGTATGCAACCGAAACGGGTTGGATAATGGTAGACAAGAGATCGATCATGACGATGAAACGCATCGAGAAACAACAGAAACCACAGAGCCTATCGAGGAACATTAACTCGCCGAGGTTGTGTACTGTAGAGTTAATCCAGCGACGACGTTGCGAGAGAAGCACCTTCCAGTCATCCGGCGCAACGGTATATGCATGTGCATCTCGGACAAACTGAGTTTTGAAGTTCGAGAAGTGCTTGAGGAGGAGTGTGGTTAAGTAGCGATCTTCACCGAGGTGCAAAAGATTCTTCATGTGGAGTGTATCAACCCGATTTTCAGCGTAGTCTATCACTAGTTGGTTGGCGATGAGCAGAGGTTTGTGGTTATCGGGCGTGCGCAGACGATAGAGCGAGAAACAACCAGGAAGACAGGTGACAGACCCAAACAGACTCTCAAATGCCTTCGCCAGGTGATGCGAGATAAAGTACTCGTAGACTTGCATCATGGTGATAATGGACTGTTTGGCGTTAGCCAAGCCTGTTTCACCGCAAACAGCAACGAGCTTCTTATCGTGGATCATCCTGAACCATTGTTAGAAACAAAAATTGACGCCCAGGCCAGACAGGCTAATGACACTTACGCAGAAATCAGCCTGTTCACAGACATAGAGTCCACAACTGTATCGGCATCAACGGTAAACAAGAACTCGTAGAAGGTGGGGTTGACACCGATGACATTCTTGATCTGATGATACATTTCCAGTTCCATTGGACTCATCGGAGCATCGAAATGGACCTGCGCGAGCTGTTAACTTCAACTCGAGTTGAGCTTAACAAAGGGCCTTACTTTGTTTAGGAAGCTCATAAGCATGATCTGCGAATCTCGTTTGCCACGATTTCCAGGCCTGGAGCGCTCGCTCGGCTTGCCAACCTTCACGAGGACCATGTACGGGACAACATGTCCGTTTGTTTCGTACAGCCCAGAGTAAACCTTGCCCATGTTATGTTGCTTCGCACCTTCGCCCAACGACTGGAAGCTGAGCGGCTCTGGATCCTGGTTAGGGTCCGCTCCCAGAATGTCGAGCACAATCCGTGGTGTGGGCTTGTCGTTTCCGGAACCGACGATCATACCATCGCAAATGACGACAAGCAGCTTGCGTTTGTCGTCGTACTTCAGTTGAGCAAGTGAATCAATGGTCTTCCGGAGGGAGGCATCGCCTTCTGTGTAACACGGAACCTGACAGATGACGAATTTGTCGTGTGCCTCGGGCTTACGCGGCGCACTGAAGTTGACGGACGCCAGAAACTTGAACCCAATGACGCAGACCATGAGAACCGAGAGAGCAAGGAGAATGTACGTCGAGAACAAGCATTGTGGCGAGTTACGATTGTCGACCTTGCCGATTGTAAAAAGATTCCGAAGGCATACTTTCTGCGCGGAGAGGACGTTTGAGTCGACATTAAGACCATCGAGTTCTTTCGTGATGTCACGGCCTGAGTTGACCTTGAAAATGTCCAGAACGTTGCCATCCATGAAGTTCACGTCAACCTGAGGGGCTTGTTGACCGTACGGTGCCCTTGCTGCTGGCGGGAACCTCAGGTAATTCGTAACATCGTACACAAGACCCCTGTAGATGCCGACAGATCGCCCAGAACTGGCCATATTACGGATTTCCTTCGGCGTATAGCCGATAAAGCCCCTACGATTGTTCCAGCGCATAATTGTCATGCTCTCAAAGTACCAGTCTGGCCGCGAATCATTTGTGAAGACTCGGAAATCATGGTACTGTGCGTTGGGATCGGTGTTGTTGTCGAAGTTGAGAATGACATATGGGCTGACGCTTCCGGAAACACCGTTGCAAAGTGCGCTGACCTGTGTTGACGTCAGCTAAGCGAACAAGGAGATACTAGTAGACAAATCACCTGGACCGGGAAAAGATCGTCTGCTATTGTACCTCCGTACTTCAGAACTGACTTCGACGGTACGACGGGTACAATCCGCAGATGCATCTGAGCAACCTGTGTGAGATCGAATACCTCCCCTCGAATGGCCACATAAACGTTGCTTGGTTGGTTCTCCACGCTATGAGCCTTCAGCTCGCTCGTTGAAAAGACGTGTTCCGTGGGACAGATGAGGTTGCCCAAGATGGCGATGACGAAGACCGCACAGGCACAGGTGAGCCAAATGATCATATTCAGTGCGAGCTTTTCACGCCACGCCTGCCGCACATCCATGCGTTTCATGCGCCCGAACCACCGCAGGAACGGCGTCGGCACCCACCAGGTGAGTAGCCAGCACAGTGCAACCCATCGCCGCCGCGCAGACGTCTCTTTGAGTACCTCCGCTACCTCTCCTTCGTGGATCTCGCCTGGGAGTGCTTCCTTCTCAAGCAGCGCCTTCTTGTCCACATTCTGGAACATGTTACGCGATGGCGCATAAGATTCAGTCCCGAGTGACATCGTATCGTCACGAGCACTTGTCAGCCTGCTACGTCCATCGAACTCCTCGCTGTGAAGCGACTGACGTTCATACTCGTACATGTCGGCGCGCTGGAAAGGTGACGCGTTGGCGACAAGAGGAAGAGCTTGGTTAGATTGGTTAAAAGTATCGCCTTGGCCACTCAAATAAGGAGTCTGAGGATCCTGCTCGCCGTCCGGATCTCGATATGGGGCGTAGGGGTCGGCCGCCCCGCGCACATCAAGGCCGCCCTCGAGTTCAGCTTCTCGCATGCGATTACGCTTGACCTCTTCCTTATCTTGTGAGCGTAAGAAATCTTCAAGATGGTGAAAGGCTGCATGCGATAAGAAGACCTACGATTGCATGGGGATAGAACCGTGAGCTTACGTAAAGTACAATATGGTTCACAAAAGCTTACCTTGTATTGACCAAGGACAAGGTCATTATCTTTAAGGCCCAGTACCTTCCTGGCCCGCTCAATTTGCTCCCTTGATTCGCCTTCCGTAATCCCCACTCCTGCAAGCTTCTCCCGATACCGATCGCAGAATTCGCGGGGTGTCATCCCAACCTCGAACACGTTCACGCACCGCCGTGCGATTTCTGTCAAGCCCAGGCTACGGATCTGGCCCTTGACCGAGCGACCCTCGAGCTGATTCGGCAGCTGCGAGTCATTCGGGTTCACACAGAAGACATACCACGTCTGCGTCTCTTCGAGGGTCTCAAACAGCGTCTCAAGAGCGCTCCGGAATTCGCCTGCGACACATGGACTTGAATTGTTCAGAGTCGTCGGGGCCGCGTCATCATCGTCACGCTCCTTTTCTTCTACGTCACCCAAAGTTGGAGCACGCCTGACCGTGTTCTTCCGTCGAGTCGAGGGATTACGCATGGGCTTGACGGGCTGCTGTGCCGCAACAATGGTCTCCTCATTACGTGGGTGCATCTGCGTTGCAATTGCTTTGCCCGAAAACAGTCCGCGGACGAATGGATTGATGGAACCGGAACCCTCCCCTCCAGCCGCTGCCTCGTAACCGTTGGTGTTGCCTCGAAGTAACGAGACGAAATCAGGGCTGAGTGAGTCAAGGTTTCGGCCAAGGAACCCCTCGGCTGAATAAGTAACAGGTCCGTTGAAGTGGTTGATAGTGAATGTTGGAAAGCCTGAGCGGTCCACTGCGCCGACCTTGAAAGAGGTGTGATTTCCCCAACGTTTTCCAAATGCTTCGACCATCGTGTGATCCGTCTTCTTCGGTGCGCGTCGCGCTTGATCGTCCATAATGTGGATGAGCCCACCAGGCTGATTCTGCAGAAGTCGCAAGCATTCTGAATTATCGAAGTAGGGAATCTGAGGAACAAAACGGGAGATGCCCTCGCTGTTGTACTCGGCGACATGGCTCTCGAAGAGCTTCTTCTGAACGAAGTTATGGAGGCGTTCGTTGGCAAAGTTGATGGCAAATTGATCGAGGGAATTAGGTCGGGACGTGAGGTTCTGGGGTCCGGGAAGGTCGAAAAGGCCAATGAAGGTAACGAAGTCGTCCCGACAGAAGCGTTCATTGATGTGTTCGTTAAGCCATGAGAACAACAGAGAGTAGAGTGTCTTTGCAAGGTCGTCACGGTTGTCGGCTGCGCCATCCGGATCAAGGAAGACTGTACAGAGTTCCTTCTTAACGAGCTTGGTCTTGTACGAAAGCGCAGTCTCCAATGTTGATGGAGTAACACCCAAGAAATCGGCGACCAGGGCCAAAACATCCTGGTTACGAACAACGGCGGCATCGACGTCACGTCCCCGGTCAATGGCGAACTCGAGGTTGCCGAGGTGGAGAATGGCCGCTATTAACTGACAGGTCTGGGCAACATGGCGCTTGGAGAAGCCAACGTTTTTGAGAGCGACCTTCAGCTGTTCAAACCGTAGTGCGTCATCATCACGCATATTCTGACGACCACCGGGGATACCGCGGTGGCCAAGATACCGGAACGTCGTTTTTTCAAGAAGTTGCATGTGCTGTCGTTCTTCCGCAGCCGCACCGGCAAAAAGATAGTAAAATATGTGGAAGTTCCGCTCGCCGGAGGGGGCACCTGCTACGCGGTTGCGTTCGAGATAGTAATCGAGCGTCTTGATGCCGCATAAGCGCCCGCGCTCGGTGAACTGGAGCTCAGTATATTTGCCAAAGCGGGACGCATTTGGGTTGAAAAGAGTGCGGGCATTTCCAAACGATTCGAGAACGAACTCGGTGGCGGGAATCTGATGCGCGAGCTTGGACCCTTTCTTGCCAGGGTTGCTGACACTC
>WNFQ01002227.1_pt1 | contig 13986 bp, 9 predicted proteins | sample 5400171 | NCBI WGS metagenome assembly WNFQ01 (sample SAMN13153356, study PRJNA577476) | soil metagenome | isolation source: 20 cm soil under Madrone tree | place: USA:California | collected 2016-06-14
ACAGGAATCGACGGTAGTGAAAACAGCAGTCACGACATCGGGGAACGAAGAGGTCGCGCTTCAGCAAGCTGCGATGCAGCAGCGGCAGCGGGTTCTGGATGCGCTGCGGCGGGCGCCGATTTCGGGCCGGCTGGTGGTGCACATCCGACAGGGCCAGAAAGGCTTTGCGGGGTCGGCGGATGACCTGGAACTTCGCGCGGGAGACACGCTGGAGATTCCGAAACAGCCGGGATTTGTGACGATTGTCGGGCAAGTGTACAACTCGAACGCGATCACGTACGCGCCCGGAAAAAATGCGGGATGGTATCTCTCGCATGCCGGGGGAGCCACCGGGCTGGCCAACAAGAAAGCCATATTCATCGTTCGCGCGAATGGGTCGGTAACGAGCGGGAGCAGCGGCCCATGGTCGGGCGGGGTGCTTTCTTCTCCGATCGGGCCGGGTGACACGATTGTGGTTCCAGAGAAGGCCGTGCTCGGGGGCAACACCTGGAAAAATGTGGTGGCAATTGCGCAGATTGCGCAAGCAGCCGCGCTGGCCGCGGCGGTGGCGATTCCATGATGGAGTTCGAACATTGCCGGCGAGCGGGGAGAGGGAAAACTGCGTGAGCGCAACGCCGACAGAGTTTACGACAGGCTCCGGCGGGGAGGAGCGCGCACGGCGGGTCGCGAAGCTGCGTTTGCTGTGGGGGAACCGCAAGTTGGTATTCCGAGCGGTGATGGCTGGGGCGCTCGTCAGCGCAGGGCTGGTAATGCTGATTCCGGTGCGCTACGAAGCGACGGCGCAACTCATGCCGCCGGACGGGCAGAGCGGGACGGGGATGGCGGTGGTGTCGGCGCTGGCGGGGCGCGCCGGCGGTTTTGGTGGGATAGCGGGCGACCTGCTGGGGGTGAGAAATTCCGGGGCTTTGTTCGTGGGAATTCTCGGAAGCCGCACGGTGCAGGACCGGCTGATCGAGCAATTCGAGCTGCGGAAGATTTATCACGCGACGAAGATGGAAGATGCGCGAAAAAATTTGGCGTCGCAAACTCGCCTTGCGGAAGACCGCAAGAGCGGCGTGATAACGATTACGGTGACAGATCGCGACGCGCATCGCGCCGCCGCGATGGCTGAGGCTTACGTCAACGCCCTGAATCGTCTAGTCGAGCAAGTGAGCACGTCGGCGGCGCGAAGAGAGCGCTTGTTTCTCGAAGAGCGGCTACGCGCGGTGAAACAGGATTTGGACAGCGCGGCAAGAGAATTCAGCGAATTCGCGAGCAAGAACACGGCGATAGACATCCCCGAGCAAGCCAAGGCGATGGTGGGAGCTGCGGCGGCACTGCAAGGGCAGCTCATCGCGGCGGAATCGGAGCTGCGCGGAGTGCAGGCCATGTACACGGAGCAAAACGTGCGGGTGCGGGCGTTGCGCGCGCGCGTAGGAGAGCTCCGCTCGCAGCTTGGAAAACTTGGCGGTGACGGCACATCGTATGCGGGGTCGAAGAGCGATAGTTCTTCCTATCCGGCGATCCGGCAACTGCCGCTGTTGGGGGTAACTTACGCGGACCTCTACCGGCGGACGAAAATCCAGGAGACGGTGTTTGAGCTGCTTACGCAGCAGTACGAGCTGGCCAAAGTGCAGGAAGTAAAAGAAGTGCCGAGCGTGAAAGTGCTGGATGCAGCGGTGGTTCCAACGAAGAAGTCGTATCCGCCGCGGACCCTGTTTACGGCTGCAGGAACAGCGATAGCGTTTTTCGGCGCGTGCGCCTGGATCTTTGCCAGGCACGCGTGGAAGGAGATCGATCCGCAAGATCCCGGGAAGCAGTTCGTGCGGGAAGTCGCGATGACGGTTCGCGGAGACGCGCTGCGGCTTGTGCCTGCGGGCTCGATGTTGCGGCAGGCCTGGGCACGATTCGCAAGCCGAAGGATTTCCGGTGCGGAACCAGTCGAATCCACAAGCAGAGAAAAAACGAAGAACCAGGCCGAACTGGCGCGTACAGCAGGAAACAGTCTTGGGTAAAGCGCACAAAGCGGACAAGAGATAGCGAGACGTAAGGATCGGAAGCAGTAAAGGTGCATTTCCCCCAATGGATGGAACAGCAACACGCCAGGCGGCCGCAGCACCCGTATCGGAGTGGAAGCCCGATGTCGTTATGGATTCCTGGCCTTCCGCGGAACCGGTGCACGCAGGGCGACCAAGAAGCGCGAACACGCGGGGCGGAACTGCGCGGCGGGCCGCCTATGTGGCGATGGACTTCGCGCTGGTGTGCCTCGGCGGAGCGAGCGCCTTCTGGTTGCGCTTTGGAATTGCCACTCCATTTGGAGCGGGCAGCCTCGCGCTGAACGAAATTTCCTCGCAGGTAGCGACGCGAGCGTATGCGGGGTTTCTCGTGCTTTACGCCGCGCTGATTGTGCTGGCGTGCATGGGCCAGGACCTCTACCGCACGGCGCGAGAGCAGAGCGCCATCGGCGAATCGCTGGAGGTCGCGAAAGCCGTTTTCCTGGCGACGGGGCTTCTCGTGGTGTTCATCTTCACGACCGGGAACAAAGAGATTTCCAGGCTGGTGGTGGCGTGCGCCGGGACGTTGAACATTTTTGCGCTCGCCGGATGGCGTCACGCCAAGCGCCGGTACGTGCTGAGCCGGGCGGCGCGTGGCAAAGGCCTGTCGCGTGTGCTGATCGTGGGCGCGGGGAAGATGGGAAAGGCGCTGGCGGCGTGGTTCGGAGAAAACCGCGAGCTGGGCTACAACGTCTGCGGATTTCTGGACCCGCACCCGAACGGCGATGCGCGAGTGCTCGGTTCGGTACACGAACTGCGGCGCGTGGCGCTGGCACAGTTCGTGGATCAGCTGTTCATCACGTTGCCCGCGGACCGTGAACTGGTCAAAGAAGTATTTCTCGAAGCGCGGCGGCTGCGTTTGAACCTGAAGGTGGTGCCGGATCTTTACGACGGGTTGGGCTGGCGCGCGCCGGTGCAAACGATTGGAGGCTTTCCGGTCATCGAGCTGCATGGACAGCCGATTCCGGTTCTGGGGCAGGCGGTAAAACGCGCCATGGATTTGCTGGGCGCATTTCTTGGAATCGTAGTTACATTCCCGATCCTCGCGCTTGGGGCTCTGTGGATTCGGCTGGATTCTCCCGGTCCGGTATTTTATTCCGCGCTGCGCGTCGGCAAAAAGGGAAGGAAATTCCGCTGCTACAAATTGCGGACGATGGTGACGGAAGCTGAGGCACAAAAAGAGCAACTGCGAGGCGCCAACGAGCGCAATGGCCCGTTCTTCAAAATGGAAAACGATCCTCGTATCACGCGTTGCGGGCGCTGGCTGAGGAGATACAGCATCGATGAACTGCCGCAACTTCTGAACGTGTTGTTGGGGGAGATGAGCCTAGTGGGGCCGCGGCCACATCCCCTGGACGATTTCGAACGCTACGGCATCGAGCATTTGCGCCGGCTGGATGTGAAGCCCGGCGTAACCGGTCTGTGGCAAGTGCGGGCCAGAAGCGATCCTTCGTTCGAAACGAATATGGTGCACGACCTGGAATACATCGAGAAGTGGAGCCTTCGGCTGGACTTGAACATTCTCTTGCGCACCATTTCAGTGGTGTTCGAGGGAGGAGGACGGTGAGCTTGCCAGACACAAATAGAACAGTGCTCGAGGCAAGCCTGGAGCTTCCCTGCACGTCTCGCATGCAGACGGTGGAGGCCGGGGTAGCCACTCAAGTTGAGGCTGTGCCTTCGATCGCCAAGCCGAACACGAAGGTAGTTATCATGCGCGGGGGTCTGCGGACGTGGGGATGGTTGTCAGCGTTGTCGCTGGTGGACCAGGGTTTAGCATCGGGCGCAGGGTTCGGCGTGAACCTGCTTTTGGCGCGGTGGATGGTGCCGGAAGTGTATGGGGCTTTTGCGGTGGCGTTTGCTGGGTTCCTATTTGTATCCGGATTTCAGAACGTGTTGCTCCTGGAACCCATGAGCGTGTTGGGCCCTTCGCGACACGCCGGAAGTTTGCTCGCCTATTTCCGGGCGCAGATTGCGGTGCATGCAGTCCTCGTTGGGGCGCTGTCCGGAGTGTCGCTGCTTGGAGGCTTGCTGCTTTGGAAAGTGGTTCCAGCGAGTCCTCTCGTGGGGGCGGTGATGGGAGGCGGCGTCGCGCTGCCGTTTCTCCTGCTAGCTTGGCTTGCGCGGCGCATGTGCTACGTGATGCAGCGGCCGGGGCTGGCGATCCAAGGAAGCGCGTTCTATCTGGGGCTTGTCTGTGCCGGACTCCTTGTGCTGGAGCATTTCGGCTGGCTGAACCCCTTTTCTGCTTTTGCACTGATGGGCTGTGGCGGCCTAATTTCCGCGGGATTGTTGCTGCGGACGCTAGACGTGCTCAAAGGAAAATCGGGCGCGGGAAAACGCCTACGTTGGCTTCCCATACTTCAAGAGAATTGGACGTACGGGAAGTGGTTGATCGGAAGCGCGTTGCTGAACCCGGCCGTGGGTCAGGCGCAGGTCTTTTTCATCGCCGCCTTTCTGGGGCTCGGCGCAGCGGGTGGACTGCGGGCCATGCAGCTGCCATCTCTGGTGATGACGCAAGGGATCACAGCCACAGGTCTGCTTTTTCTGCCGGTTCTCTCCGGAGATCACGGGCGAGGAGCGATGGCAGGCATGCGTCACAAGTCAATGCTCTTGAGTGTAGCGCTTGCCGGAGTATCGCTGTGCTTCGCAGCCTTCCTAGCAATTTCCAGCGGCCGACTAGAGCAAGTACTTTTTGGCGGCAAGTACGCGACTTACGCCTGGTTGATGCCAGTTTTGGCGCTGGTTCCGGTGGTGAATGCATTCTCCATCGGTTACTCGATGGCTCTGCGAGCATCCCAGAAGCCTCAGTTTGACCTGCTCGCCAACCTGGTTGGAGCGCCGGTCGCGTTGCTTTCTGCACTGTATTTCATCCGCTGGTGGGGACTCGCGGGTGCGGCCTCGAGCATGATGCTCGGTTTCCTTGCATCGGGTGCAGTGACAATGGTTTGGTTCCAGAAAGAGAAACGAGCGCGAGCATGACCCATTTCTTAAATACCGTAGTCCAAATAACGCGTTCAGACAGCGTGGGATTCATTCCAGGGATCAGCAAACACCTGAATTGGCAGCTAAGAAAGGCTCTCCGCTTGTTTCCGTGCGAGTTGCGAATTTCGCGATCCGTTATGGCAGTCGATCAACCGGGAGGCGTCGCCGCACTCGTTAACGCGATGGGCGAGTATGACTTCAACAACATGCAATTGTTGCGGCTACTCTTATCCACAGGAAATAGGACGTTTGTGGACGTGGGGGCGAACATCGGCTCTTACAGTTTGATTGCTTCGGAAACACCCAGCGCTAAAGTAGTGAGTATTGAACCGCATCCGCGGACATTCGGGGCACTCCTGGAGAACATAAGAAAAAACAAGCGCCAAAATGTTACCTGTTTAAATCTAGCGATATCCCAGCAGGAGAGTGTGCTGGAGCTGACGGACCTCGGCGAGTCGTCCATAAACCGGGTTGTATCTCCGCGGGAGACGCCCGGGCCTACGATGCGGGTACAGGCAAGGCCTTTTCATGCGGTCTGCAACGAACTTGGCATCACGCCAGATTTCATAAAGATCGACGTTGAAGGGCATGAGCGAGAAGTGCTGGATGGTTTTGGGGAATGGGAATCACGGGCAAAAATCATTTTTATTGAAGGGGGAGAGGGGGCCGCCGTCCGTGACTGGATGCACCGTGCGGGTTTTGAGGGACCTTACTTTTTCCAATTCAAGAGATATCAACTCGGGGCCGAAAAGCAAGGGCGCCCAGAAGACCCGATTTTCGTACACAAAAGCTTCTTACCCCAGCTTCAAAGCTTTGGAGTTCGAATCGGCCCGCCTCTGTTGGAAGCGGATAGGCGGAATTCTCAAGTCACTGCCGTCAGGGCGTTAGATGATACCCGTTCTGTGGATGCGGTTGCCGAAAAATCCCCTGTTCCAAAAGACCGCATTCCCGTCAAAGCGATTCTGCTAACGAACTGTGTCTCGCCCTATACATTGCCCACGTGGCAAAAGTTAACTTCATCCCTGACGAGTTTGCGCCTTCTATTGAGCACTCCAATGGAGACCGACAGGGACTGGGAGCGAAATTGGGATGGCCTTGACGTGAAAGTGCAAAGATCACTTTACACCAGGCATAACCGCAAGCATGCGCAGGGATTTACGGTAACGAACCACTTGCATTTTCCCTACGATTCGCTCCCATTGCTATTCAGATACGACCCGGATGTCGTCATTTCTTCTGAACTTGGGGTTCGTACGCTCCAGGCTGTTCTCTTTAGGGTAGTCCGCCGCAGGTCGCGGCTTGTTGTTTGGGTGGATTGCTCCGAACATACAGAAAAAGGGATAGGCTGGATACGGACTCAATGGCGGCGAACACTCTTACGTGCTGCCGATGCCGTGGTGGCGATCGGGGCGAGTGGTGCTCGTTACTTGGAGCGAATTGGAGTTCCCTCTTCGAAAATCATGCAAACTCCCCAAGTAACGGACCCGACCTCCTTCTATCAGATTCCTTTGCGAGAGGGTGTGGAAGCGGCCAAGAGGCTACTCTACGTTGGCCGGCTGATCGAAGGTAAAGGGCTGGAATACTTTGTCGAAGAATTATCCGATTGGCTGGAAGAGAATGCGGGCAGAACCTGCGAGTTGTGGATTGTCGGAGATGGACCGTTGCGAAGCAAGCTTCAACAGTTGCCAATCTCGCGGGGTTTGGAAATCAGGTTCTTCGGCAACATTCCGTACCACGAGCTTCCAAGGTATTACGGGCAAGCGGACGTCTGCATCGTCCCGACCCTGGCCGACACCTGGGGCCTCGTGGTCAATGAGGCACTCGCATCGGGTGTGCCTGTCCTGGGCAGCCTTTACAGCCAGGCGGTCGATGAACTGATCGAAGACGGCGTGAACGGCTGGAGGTTCTATCCGGACCATGACGGAGGTGCGCGGAGCGCGCTGGATCACATTTTTCATCTAAAGGAAGCCGAATTGGATGCGATGAGGGAGGCGGCCCGCAAGTCCATTCGGCATTTGACCCCCGAGTTCGCGGCTCAGTGCTTTGTTCGTGCGATACGCCTGGCACTTGATGGGGTGCGCGCATGAAAAAAATACTCGACATGATGGTGGTCAAAGTGACTGATGCGCCGAGGGTCATGGGAGGGGCAAAATGAGTGCCGCAACACTTTTGGTGGCGCAAGCGTGTTTCTGGTCGCTGCTAATTATGGTTGTGGTTCTTCCGGTTCGATACTCCGTTATTGCCTATCTGTTGTTAATCCAATTTGATTTAAATGGAACAGGAAATTATTCGTTGGGCTCCCTTGGCGTGGAGAATACAATCAAAACCATTCTTGTTCCGACATTTCTACTTTATCGTACCTGGCCTCTTGCGCCGCTGGCGCCGGGCTGCAACATGTTATGCAAGCCCTGGATCCTTCTCGCATCCTACGCAGCCATTTCTACTCTTTGGAGTCCCTATCCACTTTCAGCAATGAAAATGGCGGGCTACTTTTTCTCATATACCGTCTTGTTTCTAGTCTTCACGACCGGGTGGAGAAGCGGCTGGTTCGATGAAAGAGCGCTGATTCTCGTAACTTGGTGTTCTCTTCTTCTTGCGATCGTGCAGACGTACTTCCTGGGAAACGAGTTCGGCAATCCGGAGTATGAGAATCGCTTCACAACCTTTTCGGGGGCTGCAACTTTTGCTCCTTTTCTTTTGGCTCTATTAATACTTCTTCTTTTTCGTGAAAAGTGGAGGTTCGCGACGATTGCTGTCGCTGCAGCATCGGTGGTTGGTCTATTGCTTGCTGGCGGGCGCTCCGTCTTTGCAGGTTTGGGCTGGACGGCGGTGCTGGGCGGGGTCGCAGCCTTATGGAGGTCCGGCAAAAGAGTCAGTGTGTTACTGATTGCGAGAAGAGCTGCGACGAGTGCAGCAGCCATAGCTTGCCTGGGGTTGCTTCTTCAAGAAGTTTCACCTGAGAATCGCATCAACGAATTGGTCTTGGCTACTGTCAACCCTGGGTCCACCGTTGAAGACGTTGGAACCTTCGCATGGCGCCTCACGGTGTACGAAAAAACTCTGGAAGCATTGCCAGGGCGCGGCCTGACACGCGCGTTGCTAGGGAGCGGTACGAGCAGCGGCGCGACGATCTTGCTCGAAAACGGCATTTCCAACGAAAACGTAGTTGACCCGAACCGTTCGCTCCATGACGAATTCTTGCGTGCGCTCTATGAATGGGGTGTGCCCGGTCTTGGATTTCTGCTTTTGTTTACCGGCGTGTTGCTGAAACTGGGATGGAAAGTTGCTAGGGAAAACAGATCAAAGGAAGGATTTGCTTTCCTGGCGATAGCGGCCGCGCTATTGCTTAGCCTTCTTATTGAAAACATCCTCTCCGACAGCTCATCGCCGGGAGGCATTGGATACAACCTCGTCATTTCGTCCATGATTGCCGCTTATTGCAGGCACGCTTCAGGGCGAGTCCCGCGCAGTGTTGGACAGCGGGGCCGTGTGGGCCCACTACCTGGTATGCCCAAGCCGCCGGTGTCTGTTCCACGGACGGCAGGTTGAGCCTGTTGAAGAATATGGGAATTGGGCTAAGGAGAAAATATTGAATCTAGAGCGAATCGAGGCGATTCTTTCCGCAGTCAAGGGCCCTGACATTCTAAACCTAGGATGCGTAGGCCACTCTCTACCAGCGGGATCAAAGGAAGAGGCCCGTTGGCTGCACCTTCAGCTGACCGAACGCTTTCCCGACGCACAGATTATTGGACTCGATATCGATGCCGCCAACGTCAGGCGCATGCGGGAAATGGGATTTGAGGCGATCTTGGGAGATGCGCATAGGCTCACTTACGAGTCCTGCTTCGATACGATCATTCTCGGGGAACTCATAGAACATCTGCAGAATCCGGGCGAATGCCTGGAAGGTTGCCGTAGAACACTGAAACCCGGCGGACGAATCATCCTTACGACGCCTAACGCATTTTGCGCGATGCTTGGACTAATGTACTTGAAGAATTTTAACTCCGCTTTCAATACGGAACACGTTTTGTGGTTTTGTCCGCAAACTCTGTATTCGCTTGCTGAGCGATGCGGATTGCGCATCGTTTACTTTGACTTCGTGGATGACCTTGCCCCTGAGATTACGCCTTCAAGTAGCTATCGTCTATTTGCGTACTTATGGATTGGAATGCGCTGGCTCCTGCCGCGACGCTACCGGAACACGATGTTTGCCGTCTGCGAGTCTTCCGGCAGCTCCAACCGCTTGGAAGCCACCAAAGACAACGCTCTACTAGGCCAGCGAGTGCCTGCCCTCTCACCTTTTCGGGATGAACAACAACGGGGGAGGACATAGTTGTGGCGGTGAAACCGGAGTGAAGGTTCTGGCGGTTCACAACGAGTATCAACAGCGAGGCGGAGAAGACGCCGTTCTTGAGGCGGAAGCGAAACTGCTGACAGAACACCAAAACACAGTGGTCCGGTATCAGAGAGATAATGTTGAGCTATGCGACCGAGGAGGTTTCTCTTCACTTGGGGCGGGAATTGAGACGGTGTGGGCGTCGCGGTCGCATCATGAGATCACGTCGCTAATCGCCAAGGAAAAGCCGGACGTAGCCCATTTTCACAACACGCTGCCGCTGATTTCGCCTGCGGCGTACTACGCCTGCGCGGAGGCTGGCGTGCCGGTGGTACAAACGCTGCACAACTACAGATTGCTTTGTCCTGCCGCGACGTTTCTGCGCGACGGAAAATTGTGTGAGGCGTGCCTGAGCCGAAGTGTGCCGTGGCCCGGAGTGTTGCACGCATGTTATCGCGGGAGCCGCCCGGCGACAGCCGCGGTAGCGGCGATGCTGGCGGTGCATCGCGCGATAGGAACCTGGCGGGAGAAAGTGAACGTTTACGTCGCGCTATCGGAATTTGCGCGCCGTAAATTCATCGAGGGCGGGCTGCCGGCAAAACGCATCGTCGTCAAGCCAAATTTTGTGGCGCCCGATCCCGGGTTGAAATGGGCACCGGGCGAATATGCATTGTATGTCGGACGGCTGTCCGAGGAAAAAGGCATTCGCTTGCTGCTTTCGGCGTGGCGTCTGCTCCGTGATCCGGTTCCGCTGAGGATCGCGGGAGCCGGACCACTCCAGGATGAAGCGGCGGCTGAAATTTGCAGGATGAAGCCGGGCGTGGAATTGCTGGGGTCTCTTTCTCCTCGCAGAATCATTGAGTTGATGCACCGGGCAAGCTTTCTAGTCGTTCCGAGTATTTGCTTCGAGAATTTTCCGCTCGCCGTTGCGGAGGCATTCGCGTGCGGACTTCCGGTGATTGCTTCGCGGATAGGGTCCCTGACTGAGATCATCGCCGATGGAGCTACCGGGCTGCAGGTTCTTCCGGGAGACGCTCAAGATCTGGCCGCGAAGATTGCATTTGCTTGGGAACACCCGGAGATACTCGAACTCCTGGGACGCGCTGCACGAGCCGAGTTCGAGCAAAAATATCAGGCTTCCTCAAATTATGAAATGCTGATGCACGTCTATGAGACGGCCATGGGGGCTTCAGGGAAGGGCCCGGCCGAACTCGCAACCCCAGGATAGACCGATGCCAAGCCAATCACTGCGCGATGGAATTGCCGGGCAGACTCATTCCACGAATGGACTGGGTTATCGAATTCTTGGCGTGCGGGTGGACGCCGTGCAGATCGCGGATACGATTGCGCAGATGGAGGAATGGATCACGCGGCGCGATGCGTGTCATTTCGTAGCGGTCACGGATATGCACAGCGTCATGGAGGCGCAGCATGACCGGCGTTTTAAGAACATGCTTGCGGGCGCCGACCTCGTGGTTCCCGATGGTTTTCCGCTGGTGTGGATGGGGCGGCGAAAAGGATTCGCCCTGCGAAGCCGGGTGTGCGGCCCGGAATTGATGGCGGCATTTTGCGAACAGACGGCGCAGAAAGGATACCGCCATTTCTTTTACGGAGGAGCCCCTGGAGTGGCTGAGGCGCTTGGGGCCCGTTTCGCAACGCGATTCCCGGGTCTGATTGTAGCCGGAACGGATTGCCCGCCGTTTCGCCCGCTGACTCCCGAGGAGGATCGCGAAGCGGTAGAGATCGTCGAGAACTCGCGTGCAGACATCGTATGGGTCGGGCTGGGCGCACCGAAGCAGGATCACTGGATGTTCGAACACCGAAAACTTCTCAGCGTTCCAGTGTTGATCGGCGTAGGCGCCGCATTTGACTTTCACACGGGCCGCGTCCCGCGAGCTCCGGGATGGATGCGCGACCACGGTTTCGAATGGCTGTTCCGGCTGGCCATGGAGCCTCGCCGCCTTTGGAAGCGATATCTTATTTACGGGGCGCAATTCGTGATATTGGTCGCTCTGGAGTTGCTCGGACTGAAAAAGTTTTCGTGAACGCGCATTTCGGGCTGAGAATACACGTCTCGTTTTGAAAAAATCCGGCTCCGCTTGATCGTGCTGATCGTACATGCGAAAATGAGGAAAGGCCGGGAGTTTGCCCCGGCGCCCTTCTGCAGCAAGGCTTCGGCGATATCGTCTAAGGGTTAGGACGTAGCCCTCTCAAGGCTAAAATCCGGGTTCGAATCCCGGTATCGCTACCAAGTCGGACAAATGGAAGACTTTCTTCGGGACTTGCCCATTGTGTCCGGGTTCTTTCAATTTTCATTCCTTTATTGGAACTTCGGGGGCGCTCTTCTTCTCGAGCACTTCGTTGGAGCGCTGCGAATTCTGCCGCTGCAAGGACCTCAGCCTTTTTTTCTCCTCCTTGCGTTCCTTTTCGAGGTCGCGCGGTTCGAGCCCCGTTTGTTTCTTAATCTCCACGAGAAGCGCTTGCCCTTCCGTGCGCCCCAAGTAAAAATCGGCGTCGTGCTGGCCTTGTGCATCCGTCCACCTCAAGCGAACCATTTCTTTGCGCGACGGGAAGAGCGACGCAAACATGCTGAGAAGAGACAGTCCTAATGCTGCCTCAAGATCCTCCCGGTGGGCCCTGCTACCGAAGCGGTGGTGCTCGTTGGAGCGTTCCGCTGCTGCATTCATCAGCCACCGGGAGACCGCGTAATCCTTATCGTCGTCCCGGCTGACCTCCGTTACTGTCTTCAAGGGGATTTCGAGGAGGGGGACATCGGAAGACCGGCAGACAAACGTGTCTCCTTCGATCCTAGCTGTGAGCTTTTTTCCGATCTTTCCCGGTAGAACTTCAGATACAGCGCTCAACTTCCAACTGCGTTCCTTCCTCTGAACTTTGCGCTTGGATTCCTCCTGAGCTTCCGCGGCGGCACCCAACCATGACGAAGCGGCCATCACCGCCACCCCAACACTTGCGTGTAGCCGGATCCCGGAGGCCCAGTTTCTTATCCTCATGACTTCCTCCCTCTTGCCCTGGGATTCCGCACCCGGAGTCATCGTCAGAAAGGAGCAATTTTATTGCCGCTTTCCGGCGATCAAGTTTCATTGAAATACATATACTTAATATTTTGTGCTCACAATCTGTTTGCTGCACTGCCTGTAACTTCTGGCACTGTCACGTTTTCCTTGCTTTCCGATGGTCCATTGGTCGCGGGAACCCGCGGCCCTTTCTTTCTCACCAAAAACTGCACCAGGAGCAACTACTGCATTTTCTTGAATCTTTTGCATCAGGTCTTTGGATTGACGGTCGGAAGACCCGCGCGATACCCTAATGCCGGGCTGGCGGGTCCCAAGCCGGCCAAGAGTTTACCCCTGAGTTTGCGTCTTATCCCAACTTGAGGAGATTCATGTCGAACGAACTGCGCAATTTTCTAGCCCTTTCCTATGACGAGCTGGAGCAACTGAATCTGAAGGCCAAGGAGCAGCGCCAGAAACGCCTTGCCGTGCACAAGATTCAAGAAGAACGCATCAAGTATTTGACGGACGAGAAGCGCATCAAGGCGGTGACGGTCCTGTTCAGCGACCTGGAAGGCCGCCTGCACATGCTCGACTATGACAAGAAGTTTCTCATCAAGAGCTGGGATAACTTGACGTTCGATGGCTCCTCGATCCGCGGCTTCACCGCGCAGCGGGAGAGCGATCTGCGCCTGGCGATGGATTGGGGTTCGTTTTATTGGGCGCCCGCGGATGTGTTTGGCTCCGGCAAAGCCCTGGTCTTCGGTCACGTGATTGATAAGGACGGTTCTCCGTATGCCGCTGACATTCGCGGAGTGCTGAAAGGCTACGCCGACAACCTTCACGAGAAAAAAGGCTATACGCTCAATGCCGCGAACGAAATCGAGGGATTTCTCTTTGCCGGGACCAACGCCGAGCGCCGCTACCATGAAACGGGAAAATTCGAGTATGTGAACACGGGCGGTTACTATCACTCGCTGCCTGGTGACCCGCTGCGCACGTTCATCGACACTACCGCTGAAGTGCAGCGCGCCATGGGCTTTCAGAACGAGAAGGACCATCCCGAAGTCGCTCCGTCACAATTCGAAATCAATTATGGCTACGGCGAAGTCGTTTCCGCTGCAGATCAGATCCAGCTTTACAAATTGATTTGCCGCCAGGTCGCCACCAACATGGGATTCACGGCCTGCTTTCTTCCCAAGCCTGTCGTCGGCGTGAACGGGAACGGCATGCACACCAACGTTTCGATCAGCAAAGACGGCAAGAACCAGTTCTGGGACCCCAAGGGCGAAGAAAAGTTGAGCAAGACAGGCTGGGAATTTGTGGACCGCATCCTAACGCACGGCAACGATATGTGCCTGGTTCTGAATGCTAGCGTCAACGCCTACCGCCGGCTTGACCCGCACTACGAAGCTCCCAATCAGCTGAATGCTTCGCCCGTCAACCGCGGCGCGATGGTACGCATACCCATCGGCAACGAGAAGAGCATGCGAACGGAAGTGCGAGCCGTCGCTCCCGACGCCAATCCCTATATGGTGATGTACGCGATCTTCAAGACCGGGCTGGACGGGGAGATTGCAAAAATCAAAGGACTGCGCTCCGCCCAACGCTACTTGCCGGA
>WNFQ01002229.1_pt1 | contig 13980 bp, 8 predicted proteins | sample 5400171 | NCBI WGS metagenome assembly WNFQ01 (sample SAMN13153356, study PRJNA577476) | soil metagenome | isolation source: 20 cm soil under Madrone tree | place: USA:California | collected 2016-06-14
AAATGATCCGGCCGCTGCCGGATTGTTGCTCGAACGAGCGTGGATTTTCACTCTGGGTGGCCGGCCGTTGCTGGCGCTCGATGATGCCGAGCGCGCATTGAAGCTTCAGCCCACATCGATGCGAGCCCGCATCCAAACCGCCGAGGCGCTCCTGGACGGCGATCGCGCGGAGGACGCAGCAAAATTGCAGGTCGGCAAAGGTCTTCTTCGTGGAGATGACAAACTCGCCACGGCGAGTCCGTCCCATGGCGGACACGTCAACGAGGAGGTGTTGCGCGGACTCGGCGCACTGGACGCGCGTCTTTTAGCGAATCCCAAGGATGTCGATGCGCTTGCTGCGCGCTCGAAAATTTTGAGAGGGCTGCTTCAATTCACGCTTGCCCTTGCTGACGCGCGCGCCGCGCTCGCGGTCGACGATAAATCCGCAGCTGCGCACTTCGAGGTTGCGCACGATCTCGACGGCTTGGGCCAAAGCAAAGACGCCCTCGCGCACGCGCGCACCGCGACTGAATTGGACCCGAACGATCCGGTAAAGTGGTATTATCGCGGCCTGCTCGAAGCGAAGCGCCTGGACTTCCCGGCCGCCATCGAATCACAGACCCGTTCGCTTGGAATTCGTGAGTCCCTTGTCGCGTTACGCGAACGCGAGCAGTGCGAACGCAGGCTTGGGAAGGTCAGCCAAGCCGATGTCGATCTTCGTCGCATCCGCGAGCTAGCGCCACAACACGAATGAAGCGGTTATTCTGCACAGCGATCTCGCTTCTTGTAGCCGGCAGTCTCGCCCTTGGCGCCGACGAAGATCAGGAAGAGGAAACATCGAACGCCAAGCCTGATGCAGGCGGTATCGTAATTGATCCATCTCGCGGCAAAATCGCCCAAGGCGACCAGATCACGATCGTATTTCCGCTGGCGATGGTCGCGCCCAGTCTTATCGATGTTGGCGATCAGCCGTGTCCGTTCGTTAGCGAACCGAAGCTGGACGGCAAGTTTCTTTGGAAAAGTCAGACGGAAGGCGTGTTCACGGTCAGCGGCGTCGTCGCTGGCGCTCGCCATCGGTTGACGCTTGCTCCGGGACTGAAGGACGCAACTGGGAAGCCGTTCGTCGTGAAAAATTGGAGCGCCGAATTTACCACGCCGAAGTTTGCGATCACGACAGACTTCACTGAGCGCGAGCATCTGCCTGCGCGCCCGCAGATCTATCTCGATTCGACTTATGCAGTTCGACTCGTCGAGGCGGCTGAGCACATTTATTTTCAAGACCGCGATTCGCACGACCGTTTTCCTGTGGAAGTGATTCAAACGGTCGAGGAGAAAAGTGCGGGCCCGCTGGAAGCGACCGGGTTTAGAGTCGGGCCGCGAGAGTCGCTTCCCGTAGGACGCACATTTGATCTCATCGTGAACGGGTTGCTCGACGCGAAAAGCCGTCGTCCGCTTCCCTATTTGCAAGTGATCCCAGCGGGAAAAACCGAACCGCTCAAGATCGAATGGGCGGGCGCATTCAATCACGCTCTCGAGGAGCCGTCGATCCGCATCAAGTTCAACGACCACATCGATCCGGTGGAAGCGACGCCGGAGCGAATCCGTGTCGAGCCTGCGGTGGAGAAAATGAAACTTCTCGCAAGCGACGACGAGATTGAAATCACGGGCAGCTTCGATCTCACGCAGCGATACAAAGTTACGATTTCGCCACAACTCAAAGGCGATCGCGGCTACGGACTCGCCGCTGAATCGCACTGGGGCGCGACATTTCACCCGAAAGAATCATGCCTCATCTTTCCTTCCTCGCAGGTGTTTGCGCGCGCACGTCAGGAGTTGCGCTTTGCATTTTTCCAAATCAACACGCCGCAGGTGACATGGAAACTGGCGCGTGTTCCCGCGGAGAAACTGTCGGCAGTCACGGCACGAGTCAGAGAATTCGCGAAGGACGCTACCGATCCGGTAACGGGCAAGGTTGTAATAGACCCGCGCACCGGTTTCGCGAAGCAATTTCAGACTGAATTGCTCGTTGACGCCTTCCAGCTACCGGCGATGGCCAGCGGCACATTCGATGCAACGAGCGGCGACATCGAAACACGACGCGACGTTCATTGCGCTCCACCGGCAAACGAAGGATTCGCCGGAGCATACCTTTTCGAAGCGAGCGCGACACTTCCCGATGGCCGGATTGTTGGAAATCGATCGATCATTTGCGTCAACGATTATCTGCTAACGCAAAAACGAACGCCGACGACCGTCATTATGCGTCTGGCAAAAATGTCCGACGCAAGCTCCGTCGCCGGCGTGACGGTGCGGGCCGTGACCGATGAGAACATCGAGCTCGCCCGCGCCGTGACTGATGAAAACGGCGTCGCCCGGTTCGTAAAGGATACAATTTTCCAGAAAGCTCGTGATCCTAAAGCTCACAACACACAGCTTTTTATCGCGGATACAGGGACCGGCCCGGCGCTGCAGTTTGCTGAAGGCACATCGTATCCATCCGGCAACGACTTCACCCGTCCCGTAAAAAAACCGCACGCCGAGATCGTCACGGACCGCAATCTCTACCGCCCTGGCCAGACCGTGAAGATGAAGGGATTGGTGCGCGATGTTACTGACGCAGGGCTCGCGATTCCCGCGGCTGCCGAAGTGCACTGGAGCATAACCGAAGCCGATGGCAGCCGTGTTATCGGCGAGGGTAACACGACGCTTTCACCTTACGGAGGATGGGAAGCGGAATGGAACGTGCCGGAAAAGGCGAAACTCGGCAGTTACGAAATTCGCTGCCGGGTTGCCGCCCGGGATTACGAAGGCGTGAACGCGATTAGCGTTCAGGAATACCGTGTACCGCTATTTTCGGTCATTGTGGAAGCGACGAGTCCGGAGATCGGTACGACCGCGCACGCTCGTGTCTCCTCCGCATATTTTCACGGTGCGCCAAACGTCGGGGCGCGTGTGCACTGGAAAGCGACCTGGACGACGTCGGCTGAGTATGGCAGCGACGGCGAGGACTCTTATCGAAAACGGTTCAATGCTTACGCCGAAGTCGGTCCGCGGCTTGATCCCTACAGCGAGGAGATCAAAACAATTGAAGGCGACACGCAACTCGATGCGCATGGCTTCGCGGCGCTCGTGTGCGAATCACCGTTCAAAGACAATCCAGCGATCGGCCGTATGAGCGTGGTCTGGCGCGCGGACGTGACGTCAATCGACGGCCAGACTCTCGTTGGTGGTAACCTGGCGACGCTCTTCCCGACTGAAACGCGCCTCGGCGTCCGCGCCAATGAGCAGGTTGTGGAGCCCGCCGGAGTGAAGGTCGAAATCGACGCTCTAGATCCGAAGGACCAAAAAATAAACGGTGTTCTTGTTCGCGCGGATCTGTTCCATGTCACGACCAAGACCGTCAAAGAACAAATCGCGCCGTTCGTTTATCGCTATCGCAACAACGACCTGTTCGGGAAAGTCGCATCACAGGAATCGAAAACGCCTGCTGAGCTTATCTTTCCAACGCGCGAGACAGGCCGTTACGTCGTTGCAGTCAGCGCGCCGAAAATCAAAACGCCCCTGGTCAGCGATGAAACGACCGTCACGGGTGAAAAACCGGCTGAGTTACCGGTGGTAAACGAGAACACATTCAAAATTGAGCACCGTCCGGAGCCATTCCTGCCAGGCGATAAAGCGGTGCTGACGATACAAGCGCCGTTCGGCGGCGTCGCGTGGGTCTCAGTCGAGACGGACGAAATTCTCGATACCCTTCTCCTTCCGCTAAAGGGCAACGCAGGCCGGATTGAATTGCCGATCAGAAAGGAATATGCGCCGAACGCGACTGTCGCCATCTATTTGGTCAAACCCGGTGGCGAGAAGGAACTCCCCCGAGAGCGCTTCTCTTATACGGACATCGAAGTGCGCCGACCGGATCGCGAATTAAAAATTGAGCCGCACCTTGCGAGCGCGACGGCAAAGCCCGGCGACATAGTGCGCGGTGAAGTGCGCGTGACCTCAGAGAACAAACCCGTCTCTGATGTCGATCTTCTTGTGTTCGCAGTTGATGACGCGGTGCTCTCGCTGGGCGACTGGAAGCTGCCGGCGATAGGCGAGAAATTTTATCCGAAGAATCCTTTTTCGGTACGCACTTACGAGGCGCTTCACGGTTACATCGACAATCTCGCCAAGCTCAGTTTGACGCAAAAAGGATTCATCATCGGCGGCGGGGGAGAGGAAGCGATCTCGAACGTCAAAAATGTTCGAAAAGAATTCCGCACCCTGGCGTTTTGGCAAGGCAGCCTGAAAACGGGCAGCGACGGCAAGGCGACATTCGAGTTCGCCGCACCCGATAATCTCACTACTTATCGCGTCGTGGCAGTTGGCCAGACGAAGACGAATCAATTTGGCGGCGATGCCACGCAAACCGTAAAAGTATCGAAGCCGCTCCTGATTGATCCGGCGTTGCCGCGCTTTTTGCGCGACGGCGATGAAATCGAGTTGCGCGCCGTTGTCCGGGAAAACTTTGCCGACAATGATGAGATCACGGCGCGCTGTATCACAGATGCAAACTTGAAATTACTCGGTGGAGATAGCGCCACGCAGTCCGCGCATCGCGATGCGCCGACCGTATTCCGGTTCAGGGCGAAAGTGGCCGATGTCGATCTTGCCCCGGCAAAGATTCGCTTCGAAGCGGTATCGAAATCCAACAACAAAATGTCGGACGCAGTCGAAATCACGTTCCCGGTGCAACCGCCGGCGATTGTGCGCAAAGAAAGCGTGGCCGGTTCGTTTACCGGCCCGCAGTTTGATGCGCATCGCATGATGCCGGAGGGATGGAGACACGGTCGCGGCAAATTTAGCACAACGATTTCAACCTCACCCTGGCTGCCCAAGATCGCGGGACTGCCGGTGATCCTCGAATATCCCCATGGCTGCTTCGAACAAATTTCGACGAAGCTTTTAGGCTACAGTTTGCTGGCAAATCTGCTGGCGTATTTGCCCGACCTTGAGGGACGCGACGCCGAATATCGCGCAACGCTCGAACGCGGGCTGAAGCAGTACGCCGATTCGTTACTGAGCAACGGGATGCTTCCCTACTGGCCCGGGGGCGATGCAGGCAATGGTTTCGTGGCCTGCCAGGCGCTCTGGTCGGTCAACGAATCTATCAATGCCGGGTTCGAGGCACCGGCGGAGTTGCAAGAAAAACTTTCCGGCGCGGTCGGTAAAATCCTCAAAGGGCAAGCGGGCGCGTCGCGATTTGAAAAATGCTTTGCCCTGTTTGTGCTCACGCAATCGGGAAGCGATGACGATTTCGGGAATGAATCCCAGGAATTATATCTGCACCGCAACGAGGGCAGCGACGAAGACCGGGCGTTGCTCGCACTTGCGCTGCATCGGCAAAACATCATGGCGCGCGAACAGCAGCAACTCCTGCGCGAAATCGACACGCCGATTAAGGAGCGCGCGTTTAATCCGGCGACATTCACATCGATGACTCGCGCCGAGGCGATGCGCGCGTTTGCGTTCAACGTTATCTCGCCGCCAACCTGGACGAAGCAAAAGAAACAAGAGGCGCGCGACCGCATGGCGAAGCTGATGGATTCGGCAGGATCGCTTTCGACGCAGGAAAATCTTTGGTTGCTGCTCGCCTTCAAATCAATGCTTGGAGCGGAGATGGCGCCGGCGTTACACGCAACCCAACCGTCGGGTGTGCTTTCCAAAAATGGGCGCGCAGCCGCGTGGCTCGACCGCAAGATCGACAATGAGTTAGTAATCAAAGGACTGAATCAAGGCGCGCTTGCGTTTTTGATGCGTGCGGAATATTCGACCAGCGAAGCCGATACCGACCGGGTCGATCGCGGATTTCGGATCGAACGCGTTGTTAAGAATCTAACTGATCCGAAGCGCGTTGGCACTTCCGACGCGCCGTTGAAACTGGGCGATCAATTGCTCATCACATATCGGATTAACACGCGGAAGCTTCAAAATTTTGTGGCATTGGAAGATGCATTGCCGGCTGGGCTGGAGGTAGTGAATCCGAATCTCGCGCTCGTCGGGAAATTCTTTCAGCTTCCGCCGGCCGATCCGCAGGATCGCTTACTTGGATTGTCGTACTCCGAGATGCGCGATCGTTCGGCGCTCCTTTATTTTGACATAGTCGATCCAGGCTCGAGCACCTATTCGGTCTTGGCGCGCGCAACGGCGGCGGGCGCGTTCCGCTGGCCCGCCACGCAAGTCGCACCAATGTACGACAGCCGTTTTTCCGGACTGTCGCCTTCAAGCATATGCGTCGTGTCGTCGGAATAATCTTTGCGATCACCAGCATCGCGATCATCGCCGCATTCGCATGGGTTTGGTGGCTCCCTTTGCCTGCCGAGTTAAGAACACTGCCAGCTGGAACCTTGACGCTGCTTGATTGTCGCGGTCGCGAAATGGCCGAGCTCGCGTCGCTGGAAGCGCGCACGCAATTTCCACTCCGGCTAGAGCAAATGGGGCCATGGCTGCCACGGGTTACCGTCGCGCTGGAAGACCGGCGGTTTTACAAACATCGCGGAATTGACTGGCGTGCAACCGTTGCCGCGTGCGCGCGCAATTTGCGATCGCGTCATATCGTTTCCGGCGCATCGACCATCACGCAGCAACTGGTGAAATTAGCAAGCGGCCGCGGGCAACGCAGTTGGCATCGCAAACTTTATGAAGCAATCGTGGCCTGGAAGTTGGAGCGCCGTTGGAGTAAGGAGCGAATTCTCACTGAGTATTTGAATCGCAGCAGTTACGGCAATCGCCGGATCGGCCCGGAAGCGGCCACGCGCGCATACTTCGACAAACCGGCGCGCGATCTCACATTGAGCGAGGCGATTTTTTTGGCTGGTTTGCCACAAGCGCCGACGCGATTGAATCCGTGGCGACATGCGGATAACGCGACGCGCAAATACGCTCGCTCGCTCGTGCGACTCGTTGAGCTCGGTGTGATCTCGCGCGATCAACAGCTGCTCCTCGCACGACCGCCGCACGCCGTGCATGTCGATCCACCGCGGCGCGCACCGCACTTTGTCGATGCAGTCTTGGCGCGAAGCCCGGATTTGCGCGGCACGGTAAGAACAACGCTCGATCTCGATTTGCAGTGTACGGTCGAGCGCTTCGCGCGTTCACATTTGGCGGCGTTAAATCGGCATGACATCACGCAAGCTGCAGTTGTCGTGATCGAAAACGCCACGGGCGCAGTTCGCGCCATGCTTGGCTCTGAGAATTACGCCGTGTCGCAAATAAACGGCGCGACGCAGCCCCGCAGTTGTGGATCGACATTGAAACCGTTCGTTTATCTCGACGCGATCGACAAGCGGCTGCTCACAGCGGCGAGCTTGCTGCCGGATACGCCGGACGCAATTCGCGATGAGTACGCCGATTACGATCCGCAAAATTATAATCATCGTTACCTTGGTCCGGTGCGCTTGCGCGAAGCGCTCGGCTGTTCGCTTAACGTGCCGGCCGTGTTCACGCTGAGCCGCCTGGGCGCACGCCGGGAATTCTATCGATTGCAAAAGTGGGGCTTCGATTTTCCCAAGGGCCTGGCGGATTATGGCGCCGGTTTTGTTCTGGGAAATGCTGAGACCCGCCTTGTCGATCTTGCCGCAGCCTATGCCGGACTGGCGCGAGGCGGGACTGCGATGCGCGCAAAATTTTTAACGGCGGAACATCAGCCAATCACGCGCATCGCATCGGACGAAGCTACTGCGATCATCACCGATATTTTATGCGACAACGATGCGCGTCAAAAAAGTTTCGGCCCGCATTCGCCCCTGGCCTTCGACCAACGCGTTGCCGCAAAGACTGGGACGAGCAGCGGTTTCCGCGATGCCTGGACAGTTGGGTTCGACAGGGAGCACACTATCGCCGTTTGGGCCGGGAACTTCGACGGGCGGCCGATGCGCGATACGTTTGCCGTGCGCGCAGCGACGCCGCTGTGGGCGGCGATTATGCAAGACCTGCTCCAGCGCGATCATCCACTCGATCCGCCCCAAGAAAATGACAACCTCGTGCACCGAGAGATTTGCAAAACCACGGGCCGCCTTCCATCACGGTTCAGTCGTGCAAAGATGAGCGAACTCTTTCTCGCGGGAACGGAGCCGAGCGAAGATTCCAGTGGCTATTTTGCAACTGACGGCACGATGCTATTGCCAGACGAGTACAGCCAATGGTGCGCGAGCCGTGACAACACCATCGGCGCGCACGTCCAATCAGATTTTCGCATTACGAGTCCGCCACCAAACGCGCGCTACCAACTCGACCCTGTCCTGTCGCCGTCGCAACAGATGATCGAATTTACCGCCGCGTTTGGTGGAGACGTGAAGTGGTTTGTGAACGGCGCGCAAGTGTCAGCGCAAGACGACGGCCGACTTTTTTGGCAGCTCACGCCCGGCGAATGGAACGTACGCGCGGTTAGTCGCATCGGAAGCGTCGAAGAAACCATCACAGTGGAGTAGGATCGATAATTGCAGGCCGCAGTCCGTGGGCTTAACCTTTGCCCTTCCGGCCAATTTCTTCGAGCAACTCAATCTGAATTTGCTGAATCTCGAAGAGCCGATTGTATTGACGCCGCAACAGGTGATCGATTTTTTCGTGCAAGTGCCGGATTTCGAGCTCGGCTTTGAGGTTGATTTTGTAATCGTTCTCCGAGCGCAAACGATCGCGCAGTTCGGCGCGATTTTGACTCATCATGATAATTGGCGCCTGAATCGCGGCCAGGCAGGATAGAATCAGATTCAGCAAAATGAACGGATAGGGATCGAACCCGCGGTTCAGCAGCAAGATGCCGTTCAGGATAATCCAGCCGAACAGGACCGCGCCGAAGAGACTGATAAATCTCCAGCTGCCGCCAAACGAGGCTATGTGATCGGACAACCTTTCGCCGAAAGTGAGCTTCCTCTCGAATTGCTCCTCGATGTTGCTCGCGAGGATTTCATGTTGGTGCAAACTCTCGATGACTTCGTGATCGAGCGCGGAAAGTTCGCCGATTTCCTCCTGCAACACTTCTTTCACGTACTCTTTCCGGAATTTGCCGAGGTCGTCCAAACAGATGAAACCTTTCCCGTCCCAGCCAGGCATGCGCTTCTTGATGAATTCGAGGAGCGACGGTCGAATCAAGTCGGCAAGCATTCCGTCGTCGGACGACTTCGGTTTCTTGCAGATCTCGCAGCTAAGTGTGGCCGGCGCAGTTTTACTCATTGGATCTCGTTCTCAATTAAAACTGCTGTTGCTGGTTTGTCGATTCCGTCTCGAATCGGCGATTGTCGATCATAACGTTCCCTGCATAGAAGAAGCGGAAGTTCCTCTCGAGGATCTACACCAGCGGGTGCGGGAGAGCGCCGAGCACACTAACGCGGTCTGGATTTCCGGGTGGCGTTGAGTTCGGCTGTCCATGCCGCCCGATTCGTGATGTCGCATATGTAATATTCGAACACTTGACACACCCAGTGATTCCTGAAAGCATCGGCGCTTCCAAACATAGCTGGATTGGCCAATTGCCAACATCTTAATGGCGCTTTTGGCCTTTTCAGATCTGCAATCGCAGAGCTTAAACCACCGAGAGAAAGAGAGAAAATATGAAACAGCTTATTCATCGCAAGTCGGCAATAGTGCCGCGTTTACGGCGCGGCTTCCTTCTTGTCCTGCTTCTAGTCACCGGTTTTGCGCTTTCACAAACTGCGCAAGCCGTTAAACCGCCACCGGACGGCGGCTACGCGAACGAGAACACAGCTGAGGGTCGTAATGCCCTGCTTAACCTCACCACTGGTATGAATAATACGGCCATTGGTTTTAGAACGCTCTATACCCTCACAACCGGCGCCGAAAACACTGCCACCGGTTCGGAAGCACTCTCCGATAGCACCGCCAGCTTCGACACAGCAGATGGTTTTCAGGCGCTTCATCATAACCTTACTGGTTTCCACAACACAGCTACGGGCTGGCGAGCGCTCTTTGAGAACACAATTGGGTTCGAGAACACAGCCACCGGCGCCGGCGCGCTCTTTAGTAATACAACCGGCATCGATAATACCGCCACGGGTGCCGCCGCGCTTTATACTAACACAAAGGGCAGGTTCAATACAGCTACTGGGTATCAGGCGCTTGCTCAGAACACTACGGGCGAGTCCAACACGGCTAACGGTGTCGATAGCCTGTTAAATAATACTACTGGCCATCACAACACGGCGGTGGGATTACAGGCGCTGGATCGAAATACTACCGGCGAGTTGAACACGGCCGTGGGCGTTTCTGCGCTCGCCTTCAATGTCACTGGCGGTGCGAACATCGCATTGGGCTATGGCGCTGGCGGTTTTATTACGGGCGATTACAATATCGATATCGGCAGTGGCGGCGTTGCCGGCGAAGACAAGACCATCCGGATCGGTGAGAACCACCTCCAATTAGACACTTATATCGCCGGCATCTTTGGAACGAACCTTGTAGGCTCGCCAGTGGTTGTGACCGCGGACGGCCATCTCGGTGTGGGGGCGGCTTCCTCGGCCCGTTTCAAAGACGAGATCAAACCAATGGCCAAGGCGAGCGAAGCTATCCTCGCGCTGAAACCCGTCACCTTCTATTACAAGAAAGAGATTGATCCAAAGAGAGGCGCACAATTTGGGCTTGTTGCCGAGGAAGTGGAAAAGGTCAATCCCGCTTTGATTACCCGCGATCGCGATGGAAAGCCTTACACAGTGCGCTACGACGCGGTGAACGCGATGTTACTCAACGAGTTCCTGAAGGAGCACCGCACCGTGGAGGAATTAAAAGCTACCGTGACGAAACAGGAAGCGACCATCGCGCAGCTCGAATCAACAGTTGCCAAAGAGGAAACAATCGGCGCCGCTCGGCAGAAGGAATTTAAAGCTCTCGCTGCAACGGTGAAAGAGCAGGCTTCGCAAATCCAAAAGGTCAGCGCGCAACTTGAACTGCAAAAGGCGCAGGCGGCAACGATCGTCAACAATCAGTAAACGCATTCTAGGCGTCTGTGCCAGACGCCGATCCGTAAAGCAGCGTTTCACAGAAACGCCTACAGGCGTCGCTGTGTGGCGCAATGCGTGACGCTTCGCGCAGCTAAGCGGCTACAGGCCGCGTTCACCAAGCCACGGGAAATGTCGGTGGACGCGGGCGACGCGCTTGAGCCCAAAGAGTTGGATCGCCTTGCTTCGGATATGCTCGATGGCTTCGTCAACGGAATCGGTGGCGTAGATCAATCCTAGATCGGAAGGGCTGATGGTTCCTCGCTGCGCCATTTTGTCGATGAAACCGATCAGTTCTTTCCAGTAATCGGTTCCCATGATCACGATCGGAAAGTTTTTAATTTTTCCAGTCTGAATCAGGGTCACCGCCTCGAATAACTCGTCGAGGGTGCCCGCGCCGCCGGGCATAACGACGAAGGCGTAGGAGTATTTAACCAGGAGCGCTTTGCGGACGAAGAAATAATGCATCCGGACGCAGCGGTCGAGGTAGGCGTTGGCCGGTTGCTCGAAAGGCAGCTCAATGTTGCAGCCAACCGAGCGCCCACCGACGTCTTTCGCGCCGCGGTTCGCTGCTTCCATGATGCCAGGTCCACCGCCGGTCATAACAGTGAACCCGAGCCGCGCAATAGCCCCGCCCATTTTGCGAGCCAGTTCGTAATGCGGATCGTCGCGCTTAATGCGGGCCGAGCCGAAAACCGTTACGCACGGACCGACGAAGTGCAGGACGCGAAATCCGCGCAGGAAGTCGCGCATCACTCTCAGGAGCGTGATGAACTCCTCAAAACGGGAGCGTGGCCCTTCGAGGAAAATTTCATCCGCGCACTCCGCGGGCGCAGTCAGAGGACTAGGAGACCCCTGCGGTGTTGCGGTCATTGAGTCGTCGTTGTCCTGCACGAAAGCTTGATTTCGCTTGAACGCGATTCGGATTCAAGCGAGATGATGCCCGACTGGGTATCTTTGCCGATTATCATCAAGTGCAGCGTGTAACCGATCGAGCAAGATAACTTGCGCGGAATTGACCTTTCGCCGAGCAACTTCTTCGGAAAAGAAAGCAGCCTGGTCGATCTCAGAAAACTTCTGCTGCTTGCCTGAGTGCGGTGGCCATTCCATTTCGAATGTGTTCGATTTTAGTTTGAATGAATCGGGCAGATCGCCTGCAAAGGCCCAGGCGTGGACGGTCTTGCCGCCTTTCTGTTTTATCGATCCGAGTTCAATCCACTCTCCGGACGGTTTAATGCCAAGTTCTTCTTCAAATTCAATCTGAGCGCGCGTAAGCAAATCTTCACCAGAGGCGGCCTCGCCTTTTGGGATTGTCCAGGCGCCGTCGTCTTTGCCAGCGAAGAACGGTCCACCGGGATGCCCCAGCAGCACTTCGAATTTGTTGTTCTTGCGCCGGAACATGAGCAGACCGGCGCTGATGCGACTTCGCGAAGATGTTGAGTTTTCCGGCATCATTTTACTCCGGCAATGCGCTCGACGCATTTGTCAGCTCCCGCAGCTTATTTTTTGCCGCCCCAGAGATGAAATGTGTAGGTGAAAACTATGTAGCCAAACAGATCGTGCTTCGGACCGTTCCTGACGTAGAGCGCGGGATTGAACTGGAAATCGCGTGTGATGTTACAGGTGAAACCGATCGTCGATGAGTTTTCAGAGCCGCTCATCCAATCAACCTGTACTCGCCACGTCTGATTGAAATCATAGGCGTAGCCGAGGATTGCTTCGTTTTTGTAGCCGGCATGAAGGGCTCCGGCGATCACTTTGTGATGCTCCGTGTAGTAGCCAGCTTCGATAAACGGTTGGGGATCTACATTCAGGTGAGGCGACCAATTGATGAACCCAACGGAAAGAAGATAAGGCTCTTTCGTTAACAATCCGATCTCCGTCGCGAAGATCCAATCGTCCGGTTGGAATCCGCGAAACACCGCGACCTCAGCCCATTTCGTCAGGCCCAGCTCGGCTTGCAATTCGTATGGGTTCGCAATCCGCTTGTCTTGAATTTGCAGACTTAAGGAGAGATTCCCTTCTGGTTGCAACTCTGGCGTCACGATTTGACTCAACCCTTTCGTGGTAGCAAAAGATGAAGAAGCGCTTGAAAGGATCGCGAACATCATCAGAGCGATCGCCCCGAAGTTGATTGGCTTGCCTCTTGTCCCGTCAATCTGTTTCTGGAAATCCTTCGACACCGTGCGAGTAAAACCGTTGCTCTGCAGGTTGTCGATTCCATCTTGAACGAGCGATTGGCAACCTTAAGCTTACGCCGTGGAAGAAGCAGAAGTACCTCTGGAAGATTTACAAGAACATGTGCGTCACAGAGCTGAACTGGGAGATGCGGCGTGGATTTCGTGGGTCGCGTTGAGCACCGCGATTCTCGCCGTACTGGCGGCGATTACGGGACTTCTTTCGGGCATGCATGCCAACGAAGCGATGATGGACCAGATCGAAGCATCCGATCAGTGGAACTATTACCAGGCCAAGAGCATCAAAGCATCGGTGCTCGATGCGAAAATGTCCCTGGCGACCGCGGCAGATGAAAAAGATCGAGAAAAAGCCGCCAGATACGAGGAGGAACAATCGAAAATACAATCGGAAGCCGAGCACAAACAATCGGAGGCGAAATCAAATTTTCATCAGCATGAAGTTTTCGCGCGCGGCGTCACCATGTTCCAAATCGCTATTGCCGTCGGCGCAATTTCCGCGCTCACGAAGAAGCGGCGGTTTTGGATCGTAAGTTTACTTTTTGGCGCGGCCGGCTGCATTTTTCTTATCCTCGGCGGGATGCGTCATTGATTTATGCGTGTGCTTGCCATCGACGCCTCTCTGCGCAACACCGGTGTCGCAATTGTTGATGCAAACAACGGCAAACCGCTCTCTCTCTATTTCGGCACTATTCACAACGCGAGTTCGATGCGTTCCTCGGCCTGCCTGGTGGCGATTCGCGATCGGCTGATCGAATTAATTCGCGAACACGAGCCGGATTGTTGCGCGCTCGAATCGGTTATTTACGTGCAAAGTTATA
>WNFQ01002231.1_pt1 | contig 13967 bp, 13 predicted proteins | sample 5400171 | NCBI WGS metagenome assembly WNFQ01 (sample SAMN13153356, study PRJNA577476) | soil metagenome | isolation source: 20 cm soil under Madrone tree | place: USA:California | collected 2016-06-14
GATCAAAGCGGTGGTGGTAATACCATGGGTCAGTTCTCAGCTAATGCTGAACCAATTTACAATGCTACAGGGTTAAATTCTCGTCCATCGATGATGTTCACGGCATCATTAGGGCACGCACTAGAGTCGTCTGGTTTGTTTAACCTTGGAACCGGCAACACTTTAACACTCTTTGCCGTCGCATTTATGAACTCGGCCGCGCAAAGTTTCGCTCGGCTGATCTCCTACACCGCAGGCGGCCAATCGCACGATTATGACAATGCCGGTTCGTTTACCCTTACTCGTTCATCCACATCCAATGCTATGGTTCTGTCACGGGCCAGCGGCGCTACTGGTGCCGCCGCAGTCTCGTTGAGCACGCCGTTTCGGATTATCGTGACCATCACCTCTGGTGGAGTGACGACGATCTATATCAACGGAGTCTCTGCTGCTTCGGGAACGATTGCTGGAAATTTCATCTCTGGTGGCAGGCTCAATTTTGGTGTCGGTCACTTGGATGCTGGTACGTGGGACGGCGCAATCAGTGAAATTGGGGTTGCGACGGGTTTCACTGGTTCAGTGGATGTCGCATCGCTCGACTCATATCTTCAAAATAAGTGGGGCCTATGATCCCCCGAAAAGGAAATAAGCCATGGCACAGTTTCTAATCCCCAATGGCCCGATGCCGACGACAGCTTCATTTGCTGCTGTCACCACCGGCACAACGATCAAGACTATGCTACAAGTTAAACCGAGCGCGACATTGGTGATGAAAATCATCGAATGGGGCATATCGTTTGATGGCTTCGTGGCGGCACTACCGGGTAAGATAGAACTGATCGAGACAGACGTTGCAGCAACTGTGACCGCTTCAGTAGCGGCAGACATCACCAAGTATGACGCTGCTGCGCTGATGGGTGGCGATCCGACCACCAACCTCATTCAGGTTGGAGCCAGCGCGACAGGCTATACGGCATCCGCAGAGGGCAGTATCACGGCGATTCGTCAGCTCGATGCACCGTCGTTTATCGCACCGTCTAATCAGTTCATCAAACAATTTCCGCAGGGCCGCGAGCCGCTGATCCAGATCAACAAGTTCGCTCGCATTCGCGTGCTGCTGGGAACGGCCGTCAACTGCTACTGCTACATGATCGTGGAGATATAGGTTTGAAGGTTTAGGCTCAAGCTATGGCAGTCTTCGGACGATCCTTTCCGATACGCGGCGTCACGATCCACAGAGGATTAAATGTCATCTTCGGTGGCAGTCCTCAAACGCTGACTCCGTCACTGTTCTCCGACGCCGACTCGTTCTACAGCCCGACCGCGAGCTATTCCAACACGCTCTCACCCGCTCTGTTCTCCGACGCCGACACTTTCTTCGTGCCGACTGCGAGCTACTCCAACACGCTCGCACCGTCACTGTTCTCCGACGCCGACTCGTTCTACAGCCCGACCGTAACACCGGGAGCAGTAACACTCTCACCTGCTCTGTTCTCTGACGCCGACACATTCTATAGCCCGACGGCGAGCTACTCTAACACACTCACGCCGTCGCTGTTCTCCGACGCTGACACATTCTACGCGCCGACTGTTGTTCCGGGATTGGTCACGCTTTCCCCGTCACTGTTCTCCGACACCGACTCTTTCTATAGCCCGACCGCGAGCTACTCAAACACGCTGGCTCCGTCTCTGTTCTCCGACGCCGACTCGTTCTACAGCCCGACGATCACTAGCCCATATGCACTCTCGCCGTCTCTGTTCGGCGACACCGACTCGTTCTATAGCCCGACATTCTCGGAGACGGATACGATAGCACCATCGCTGGTCGTCGATGATGACGCGTTCTACGTCTTCACCACGACCATGTATCTCGCACCCACGATCTACATGGATGCCGACACGTTCTACTCGGCAACACTTGGAGCCAATGTCGCACCACCACTGCTCTCTGATGCTGACTCATTCTACGCACCGCGCATCGATCAGCAGCTCGCAGCGTCACTGCTCGTTGACACCGACTCGATCTACGCGACCAATTTCAGTCGTGACACTCAGCTGCTCGGTGCCACCTTCATCGAGAGCGACGTGTTCTATCCGGGAACGCTGACCTTCACTCACTTCTGCACCCCCGGCTTCGTCGTCGACGTCGACGCGTTCTACGCACCAAGCGTCGTGTGGTCCATCGGACCGTCGCGGCTCATCGACGCCGATTCGATCTATGTGCCGTCGCTGTCGAGCGGCACTGCAACCATCCTGCCGCCGCGCTACGTGGACAATGACGTGTTTTTCAGCCCGTTCATCGCCAACCAGAAGACCACCGGAGGCGGAGGCGGAGGCACCGGCGGGAACACAATCGGGAACATCAAGTACGCCAGCAGTCTCGTGATGCCGGAGGCTGGTCTCATCACGGCGGTTGGTGCCACGTTCTCCGTCAGTGGAGCGGTGGGAACCGCCATGGCGGTCTACGCCGACAATGCCGGGTTACCGGGGGCACTACTAGGTGTCAGTGCCAATCAGACGTTCGTGGTCGCGGGCAACAACACCTATCCACTGCTGGTTCCAGTGTCGGTGCTCCTAGGTCAGTCGGTGTGGATAGCGGTCTTGACGGCGAGCAACATCGCTTGGGTCCTGCAGAGCAGCAGATCCGGGGCGCGCTACAATAACAACAACTTCGCCAGTGGCTTCAGCAATCCATTCGGCTCGTCGAGCGTGGACAATAAGAAGGCTCCGGTGTTCGCGGTCTATCTCACCGCGGCGAATGCAACGCTGAGTCCGTCCTTGTTCGTCGACGGCGACGTGTTCCGCGGAGGCACGCTCTCCGAGAGTAACGCAATCGTAGTCCCGGTAACCTACACGGATCAGGATTTCTTCTATCAGCCAGTGATCGGTGGCCTGTGGACCGTGCTGCCGAACGGCTACAATGACTCGGTCAACGACGCGATCTACGTGCCGACGGTTGCACCGCAGAAGTCTGACGTGCTGCCGTCGCTGTTTGTCGAGACCGACAGCGTGTACGCTGCCTTCGCATCCATCTACGACCCGCTGACGCCCAATCTGCTCGTGGACACCGACGCATTCTACTCGCCGACCATCGCGCAGCCGTTCCAGATGGTCGCGCCAGGCCTTCTCGTTGACGCCGACGCGTTCTACTCTCCGACGCTCACGGGTGCATTCGCGAACCTGCTACCGAGTCGGTTCGTCGACGCCGACGTGGTCTACTCACCCGTCGTCGCGCAGGGCGCGGCCGACCTGTTTCCCGCGCTGGTCTTAGACGCCGATGCTGTTTACGCGCCGACCATCGCCCTTGTGGACAATGTGCTACCCGCGCTGGTCTCCGATGCCGACGCGTTCTACGCGCCAGCATTGGCCCACGCCGACGTGACACTCGCGCCAGCGCTGGTCGCAGATGCCGACGCGTTCTACTTCGACTCGCAGACCGGCGGCTACGCCGCGAGTCCCACACTATTCGTTGACACCGAGACGTTCTACTCGCCCACCGTGTTGCCGGGCACGGCGTTCATCTTACCGTCGCTATACGCGGATGATCGCGACCAATTCTGGCAGTGGGCTCTCACGCAGCCAGATGGACTGCAGACGTTATTTCCGTTGCTGTTGTTGGATGCAGACGCGCTCTACACATCGTTCATCGGCAAGGACCAGCATCTGTCGCCGCCGCTGGTGCCAGCCGATGACTTCTTCCCACCAGCTGGCAACGTGCCACTGCGACATGTCTACGCACTTATCGGCAATGACCAGAAGATCCAGATTGGCTCCGGCGCGCAGGTCGAGACTGTCGTCGAGCTGGAGGGTGGCTCTGACGGCGGCGACCACGTCGAACTACTTGGAGAAATTTGATGGCTGGTCCAATTATTCAGAACTTCTCGATCCCGGCCGACGACGACGTTGAGCTGGACTTCACGCTGCTTCCGATCAGCGGCGTGACGCTGGGACCGGGCACCCAGATATTCTTCTACGTGTACAACAGTGAGTTTGGGTCGCCGGTGCCCGGAGAATTACCGATCTTGACCAAGGTCCTCGACCACGGCATCGAGATTACAGATCCGGACAAGAAGCAGTTCAGCGTGGTCATAGCCCGCGCGGACACCGTCGCGATGCTTCGCAACTACTACTATGAGGTGAAGGTGGTGGACATAAATCATCTGGCCGTGACCACCACCGTTGGCACCCTGACGATCACCGGGACAGAGATAAGGATCTAGTAATGTGGACACTCTCGGCCTCGAGATCATCATACAACTGTGCAGGCTGCAGGTGCAGCGCGAAATGGAGAAGATAGCTATGACGCCGAAGATACGGGGCGTTCGCCCCATGTTAGACAAGTTGAAGGAGGCGATGGCTGCAGATGTTGACAAGCTTGCTGTCCGCATCGTGGAAACGGATACAATGCGCACTGAGACGTTCAAGGCATCACACGCTGCTCTCGACGATACGCAGAGTGGTCTCAAGGAGGTTCGCGACTACCTGGAGGACCTGAAGAAGAGCAATGGTGGTGACCCTTTGGACTCCGAGGAGCAGTCCGGCGTCACCGCGCCGCGCTCGTCTGACGTGGCGCAGCAATGACGGCGATAGTCCCCACTGCGCTCAGCATCAAGCTGAAGTTTCCGGAGTTCGCGTCGCTGGCCGATGGCACGGTTGAGTTCGCGATCGAGGAGGCCGGACTCAGCATCAGCGACGGCTGGACCAGCGACGGCGACCAGACCATGGCGCACATGTATCTGACGGCGCATCACCTGATGGTCACCATCTCGCGGATGCAGTCCGGAACCGGGCAGATGATCGAGAGCGAGAGCATGGACGGCATGTCGATAACCTACAAGACCGACGGCACTATCCCTGACGCCGGTGACTACAACACAACGCCCTACGGCTCGCGCTTCATCGATCTGGTGCAGCTCAACTTTCCTGCGATAGCTGTGGTCTGATGCCGAACATCGAATGGACGCGGTCCCGACTGAAGTGGCACAACATGATTGGCTTCTACGCTGGTTGGGGCAAGGCAGTGCTGCGACGGGCTGGCATTCCCGACCGCGCGTGCGTGGCATGTGTCACGCAGTTCACTCCGGTCGAGCGACGCGGCATGGTGTCCAACCCGGAGGACATGAAGGCCAGAGTGTCCGCGCTCGCGCCAGACGGCGTCACGCTGCTTTCACCGGAGCCGGACCAGAACAAGGGTGATGTGCGGGTGGTGTTCGACAAGGACGGTGTCACTGAGCAACGACCGTACAAGATAGTGGTGACGCCCAAGCGGCAGGAGCCACAGGCTGGCGTCACGCTGTTCTGGACTCTTCAGGTGCGACGATGATCGATCAGCGCGAGGCGATCAATCTTCACGTTATCTCGCTGCTCAGGGGCGTCAGCGGCATAGTCGGGGTGTTCCGCGATCGAGGTGCTCTGCCACCAGAGGACCACACCCCCGGTATTCTCTATCTCGATGGGTCGGAGCAGCGGAAGACCGACTTGACTGGTGGCAACTTCACCGCGATGCCTGCGGCAGTCTTCACCATGAGGCCGCAAATCTTCCTGGTGCTCACGATGCGCACCGACGCCGACAACACGCTGCTCCCGAACGGCACCGTCCTGCCGGTCGGCGACGAGCTTTCAGCTTTTCGCATCAAGATACTCGCCGCAATCCTCAATGATGAGACGCTGGCGGCGATGATCGGGGACGACGGCAGCGTCGCCTACGACGGCTGCGACACCGACATGCGCACTGGCGACACCATGGGTGTGGACGGTGCCAAGATGCAGTTTCATTTCGCGATCTCTTACGTGCTCGATCCGAGCGATCTAACCTAAACAGGAGAATACAAAAATGCCCGGCATTAAATCCCCCAACCCGCGCAACTATGCAGTCAGCAAGGGCTTCGCGATCTTCACACCGGACGACACCGGAGTGAGGCAGCATCTCGGCAACATGACCCAGTGGCTCTACACGCCAAAGGTCGACATCCTGCCGCACTACAGCACCATGGCTCCCATCAAGGTGCAGGACTTCACGACCATCTTGCAGGCCGGTGGCAGCGTGCGAGCCGATCTTGAGGAAATGACCGCGTACAATCTGTCCCTGTTCTTTCAGGGCTCGGTCGACAAAAGTGACCCGGACGCCGTGAAGGTCGGCATCTATGACGTTTTGGAGTCCATCAGCGGACGCATGCAGTTCTATGCGACGAACAATGTGGGACCACGCTGGTTATTCGACCTCACGCGCGTGCAGATCACGCCGAGCGACACACTCAATATGATCTCGGACGCGTACAACAAGATGCCGGTCACCCTGTCGCACATCATCGACGACGAGGGTCTGTTCGGCACCATCACGCTGCAGCCGGACATTCGCACGGTTGCGCCATCTAATATCTTCGCGCCATACATCGACGGTCCGCTGAAGCTCGGCTCTGACCCGGCATTCGCCAAGGTCGGTGAGATTATGTCTGCCAACGTCGGACAGTGGATCGCGTCGCAGGGCTACGCTTATCAGTGGTATGCGAATGCCGTGCTCATCAGTGGTGCTACCAACAAGACCTACACCCCGGTGTCCGGCGACATCGGCAAGCCGCTGACGGTGCAGGTCACGGCGCGCAACGGCAATGGCACCACTCCCGTGCTCAGCGGTCCGACGCTGAACGTGCACGCCTAATAAAGTCCATCTGCAGGGAGAGTAACATGAGCGGACTGCTGGAACTTGGCCCCATGACCGAGGAGATCTCGGTCATGGGTGGCACGCTGACCATACGACCGATAACCACCGGAGAGCTGATCGCGCTGATGAGTGCGTTTCCAGTTCTGATCGAGCTGCTGGGTGGGGCAAAGAACGGCAAGGAGGCAGCTGCTCTCGCCGGACCAGTGGCCATCGCGCACGTGATTGCCACCGCATCAGGCGAGGCCGACAACCCCGAGGCCGTCGCCGTGGCCGAGCGACTGGGAGTCGGCAAGGTCGCCGAGATCATAGACAAGATCATGGAGATAACTTTTGAGGACGGCACGGCCCCTTTCGTGGAGCGGATCAAGAGAGCAACTCGGAACACGAAGACCCTCATGAGCGAGGATTCTTCGGAGGAGTCCTCCGTGCCTTGGTCCGCGTCGTTAACGGGGGATCCTCCAAGGCCGACGCGCTTGCCGCTTCGCCGCGTCAGCTAGGCGTCTGGGTGCGGTGCATGGAGCAGGATAGGATGTCGCACCTGATAGACCTGACCAATGCCATTCGCTACGCGCAGAACGGCAACAAGCAGCAGTTCACTCAGTTTATCAACGAGTTGGTGAGACTGGCGAGCTGATGGCTGCTATCCGCGCATACATCGACGGCGACAGGGTCGGACCGCTGTTCAGGCGTGCCGTCTCCAAGGAGAAGGCGCGTGTGCTCACGAGTCTCCGAGAGGCGGCTGGCGACGCGTCGAAGGAGATACTCAGCAAAGGTCGCGCTGACATCAGGAAGGCTGGCAAGTTCGGCTCGCGCTGGACTGACGGCCTGCACGCAGACGTGACCGAGGGCGGCGGTAACATACGGATTAGCGTCACTGAGGACGTACCATACTGGCGCGTATTTCAGGACGGTGCAGTCATCCACGGCAAGCCAATGCTGTGGATACCACTCAGCTTCGCCTCCGACGCGCAGGGCATTCGCGCACGCGACTATCCAGGACAACTGTTCCGCGTCAATCGCAAGGGTGGCAAGGCACCTCTTCTTCTCACCCCCGGCAAGCCAGCACAGCCCAAGTATTTCGGCAAGGAGTCGGTGACGATTCCCAAGAAGTTCCACCTGATCGAGATCGCTCGCGCGGCGGCCCGAAACGTCAAGGACTTCTACAAGAACAGGTTTAAGAGCAATGGCTGATGACGACAACAAGATCGTGATCCCGGTCGAGGTAACGACCGACGAGGCCAAGAAGGCACTCGATGATCTAGTCAACACCGCGTCTGGCAGCTTCGACAAGCTGGCGAAGAAGGGTGATGACGCGACCAAGGCGAGTTCTGATAACAATAAGTCCAAGGACCCGTTCAAGGACAGCTTTGATTTTGGTTCTCCTCCTACTAAACCACCTTCGCCTCCGAATGGTCCTCCTCCACCTCCTCCTCCACCTCCACCACCAGTCGATCAAAATTACAGACTTGACTACAACAAGTCGACCGACAAGTACGACATCGTCACCAAAGAGCAGCAGAATCGTCTGAGGGACGAGGAGCGTGACCAGAGGTTGCTCGCCACTAAGAACAATCACGACGCATCCGGCTCAACTGAGGATGCTCTTCGCAGGGCACTGCACGCCGTGGCAGCCAGTCCAAATGCTCGTGGTGTAGATGCGAGAGGAGCTAGTGGTTCTGGAACTGAGGTAGATGAGCCAGAGAGCAAACTCAAGCGCATCGGGGAAGCTGGGAAGAACGCATTCAAGGAGTTGAACGACTCCATTGACTCGGTCGGCTCGCACAGTGGTGTGTTGGCCAGCATCTTCGGCGAGAGTGAGAGTGCAGCTGAAAAATTCAAAGAAACCATTCACATTGCTCATCCCATTCTCGAAGAAGCTGGGGTCAGTCTTGGAAACCTTGGTGCGTTCGCGAGGCTCGCGGGCGCTGGCATGGGTGCGCTTGGCACAGCTGTCGTCGGAACCGTTCTGGTTGGTCTGGCGAAGGTTGCCGAGGCAGCCGAGCGAACTGGCGCGCGCCTCAAGGCTCTCACCGGATCGAACGTGGCCGGAGAAGAACTGACGGAGCGAGCCAAGGCACTCGGAATCAGTAGGAGTGAGCTAGGCCCCATAGCCGAGCAGGGATTGACCTACACCAGACAGCTTCGTGCTGACGAGAATCAGAGGGGCATCATCCAGCACTCGCCAAGTTTCGTCGCTGGTCCAGCAGAGGAAGCCGCGTCCCAGGTTCAGATATATGGTCCCAATCAAGCTGCACCGGGTGGTCATCCGACGGATCAAACTATTGGATCGTTCCAGCAAGCACTGTTCGAGGGTGCTAAAATTGACAGAACTCCGAAGGACGAGACACTTGCTGGCATCAAGGCGCTGCAGGACAGCATCTTCAAGAGTGGGAAGGTAACACCCGACGACCTTGGCAACTTGGCCAAAGTCTCAGTCTCTCTTGGAGAAGAGGTCGCCAAGGCGCTCTCTGGATTCGGTCCCGGCAAGTTGGGGCGAAATGTCCAGAACATCGAGGAGGTGCAGGCATTCCAGAAGGGTGGTGGTCAGATCACTACCGAGCAATTAGTCGCTGCTGTCGCCAGAGCAGCTCCCGGAATTCACGAACGCGCGGAGGCCGTACCCCCCGGCATCACCGAGGCGCTAGAGCATCTAGAGACCGCTGCCAAGAGCGTCACCGAGGCGTTCGCCGGAGACGCTGGCGTAGTAAGCGCAGTCGATAAATTCGCCAAGCTGCTCGACAACGCGGCCAAGGGGGTCGACAAGTTCCTGCATCCGAGGGACTACGAGCCGGGGGGAGCCAAGTTCACGGGGCCTGTCAGTCCAGCAGAGCAGAAGGAGCACAATACTCCAGACATCTTGGACTTGGGAAAGACACTCCTGACTGGGGAAACCGATAAGAGGTTCGACGATAGTAAGGCGGCGAAGGCAGCGAAGTTTCTTCGTGGTATTCCAATCGATCCGAGTGCTCCTCCACCAAAGAGTTTTGATGAATTAGGTGTAACTGGAAATCTTCAAAAATTATCACACGGAGATTTTTCTAACGCTTATACCTCAACACCATCAGCGTTCGTTCCGCATGACGAGGCTGACAAAGAGGTACGTGACCAAGCAGAACAGATCCGCAAGGAACAAAATGCACCTGAGAATGGCCCGCGCAGCGAGGCCGAGCCTCAGCAGAATCAGCAGGTCGCGAGTCTTGGCAGTGAGTTCACGAAGTTCATAGACGCGGTCAGCGCGGCGCTGGCCAAGGCCAATCCAAGCCTGAACCAAGGTGGCCAGCCGGTCGGCAATATCGGAATACGCGGCGAGGCGCCTCAGCAGCAGCCCCAGCCGTCACAACAGGACACCGCAGCCACGCAGCAGGTCGCCGATCTGGGTAGCGCTGCTGCCGAGGCCGCTGCCAAGCTGCGCGAGGTGCAGCCCGCTCAAGGCGCTGCCCCCGCACCGGAGTCAGTCGCGGCTGCCGATGGTGGTCACATACGCGGTCCAGGTACCTCGACGTCAGACTCCATACCAGCGATGCTCTCCGATGGAGAGTATGTGTTGAAGGCTGACACAGTCAAGAAGATAGGAGTGGAGAATCTCGACGCTGTGAACAACGGTGCGGCGCACCTATCCGCAGGTGGCGAGGTTCATCACTTCGCCGATGGCGGTAAAGCCACCAAGGACCCATCCGGTGGACTGCGCGGCAACTTGAGCGTGACCTACGACGAGACCACTGGCGGAGCATACATCAATGGTGCGCTGCACGTACCCGGAGATCCGCTGCTGGATACACCCGACATTAAGAAGGCCCTGGAGGAGTCCAAAGCCAGCTTGAAGCAGCAGGATCAAAGCAAACCAAAACACAAGTCACAGTTCATCGGCAACTATGGTGAGTTCGGTGCTGTCGAGGCGGCGAGTGGTGGTCTCATCATGGCGCTCGCTGACGGTGGTCTCGTGGGTCAGGTCGCCAGAGGGTTGAATGGTGGCGTTCGCCTCCCACGCATGTTCCAGCACTTCAACGTCGGTGGTCTGGCGGCACGTGCCTCGCGCGCCACCGAGCCAGTCATCGGATTCGCCAGCGGTGGTGTCGCTAGAGATGCACCTGGGATGACTAAGTCAGAGATGGAGCACTGGGGCACGATTGACATGCGGACCGACCACGGCGACGTCAAGGTCGCCACCGAGCGCGACACTATGCGTCATCTCGGCTCCGTCGCGCAGCGGGCCAAGCGGTTCTCCACCGGATCGAAGCCGAGCTGGTACGGAGGGGCTGGCTAATGCCGATAAACCCAAATCTCAAGACCGTCGGCACCATAATGACAATGTCGGACGGCAAGGACTTGCTGCCGTTCTACTCAGCGCGCGGAATAGTACACGCGATTGGATCGATAGGAGGTGCCAAGGTTCAGCGACGCACCGTCAATTTCGAGCTGGTCAACCTCGCGCTGTCGCGAGCACAAAAGTACACGCTAACGATCTCGGCCAAGGACATTCGACCGCCGTCGCGAGATGACGTGTGGCCCGGCAAGATCGTGATCGTGGGCTGTGGGTTTACGCTGTCATACCCCACCAGTGGTGGCAGCCCGTCGCGCAGCGTGGTGTCGGGCTCGACATTTGTCGACGGCCACGGCTTCACATTTTACCGACCATTGTTGACGATGATGATTGGCAATTTGCCACGTAGCTTCGACGAGTGGAACGCCAGCAATGATTGGCACATAGATATGGAGGAGGTGTAAATCCGTGCCAGTCGCCGGACCATTCTATCTAGCTTACATTGCCGACGACACCGTGGCGTTCAACCCGGTGACGCATGCGCGCATGGACGAGTATGTGTTCTCGTTCAGACGCATCCTGACTGAGACCGACAAGCCTATACTTGAAGTCGAGATGCGCAATCCGCACATCGGAGTACTCAACTCGTCGCGACAGCAGTGGATGTGGTTAAGTTGGCGCAATCCCGCGAACGGCCACGTCGAGCCACTGCTGATCGGTCGCATCGTAGGCAACCCGAGCAATGCCTTTGCCGAGATCATCACAGTTCAGTTCGTGACGTGGCCGACCGATTTCTTCAAGCAGCGTCAGACGGTCGCCGAGACCCTCAAGGTGCCTCCGTTCTGGGATGTGGAGTTTGTTCCAGTCGAGAAGTCCGATGATCCCGACACCGTGCTGGAGGCGAGGTCCGCGCTGTGGTGCGTAGACCCGATCACTCTGAGAGTAACAGCCGAGGATATCATCGACGCCTCAGACGGCAACGTCGACGTGACCGCCGACATGCACTTCTACGACGCGCTCGACATGCACGACGGCGACGCACCGCTGACCGCCGTGCTGATGGATGCCACCGTGAGCTGGACTCAGACTGGACGTGGCTTCATCGACATGGGCAGTCAACAAATTGCTACCTATGGTGGAGATGGTCTCATCAGCGAGTGGCCCAAGCCACTCACGTCGCTGGGCAGCGGCTGGTCGGTGGAGACCAGCTTGGCGGTAGACTCCGGTCACACTGCCCAGATGCTGACCGGGACGTACGCCTACAACTACACGAACACAGAAAAAGAGCACTCGGACGGTGACACACTCAGCACGAGTCTTACCATCACCGCACCAGGTGCGTCCACGCCGCTGCTCAAGCAGATACTGACGTGGAGGCAGCAGAATGGCTTCCTCGACCCGTTCGCCACGGATGGCGATGGTGACCCAGCTCCGATCAACATCCCGGCCAGCTATCAGGATAGCTCCGCCTATGTTCCACTGTGGTTAATAAACACTTCACTGCTGCTGCGCTACGATTTGGCGCGACAGCGCACCGAGCGCGTGCGCATCCTACTGACCGCCGACCTGCAGGCCGTGGTCAACGACCCGCTGGTGACGCAGAACAGCGAGACCATCACCATGACCGGGCGCGACGTTGGCGTTCCGATAGTGGATCTACTGAACTGGACCACGATATCCAACACAAACGTCACCGTCAACATGGTGGTGTTCCCCGACGACCCGACGCTGCCCGGTGGGCGCAGTGCACAGGTATGCGTGCTGGCCGGACACACCGGAACGGTTGAGCCGATATTCTCGGACATTCCCGGCACCATCACGATCGACGGCACGGCGCACTGGTCCAGCCTCGGCACGCAGAGCCCGACCGAGGGCGCGCAGGACTGGACGGGATTCACCGGCTACAATCCAGGTGCAATCATCCTGCCGCGCTATCCACTGTGGTCGACGTATCGCGCGATAACCACTGCCAATCGACTGACCTTTCCACCTACCGGCACGTCCATCGAGCTGAACAAGACTGTGCAGAACGACAGTGGCTACTACTTCGTCTGCACGCTGGACGGCCTTACCGGACTCGGACTGGACCTACCGGGGACGCCAGCATTCGGCACCGTCATCAACGACGGCAGCGCCCAGTGGACCTGCATCGGCAACGCGCTGCCTGACGGCAAGACCTACTACATCACGCCGAATGGTGGGCGATCTGGTGCGCTCTACGTCACACCACAATTCGGACCCAACGCGGCACTGCACGATCAGGTCAGCGACAATGGTGTGACGTGGGTTTCGATCGGTGCTGGTGACATTCCAGCAGGGGGCACCCCCGGCAACGTCTGGGCGCGAAGCTACTTCGCCAGCAGTCGAGGCAATAAGTCATTACAATATTTGATGGCCATCCAGCGCGCACACATTCGCAAGCGAGCGCGGGCAGTCGAGCTGGAGTTCGAGTGCGGATTTGAACTCGGAGTTGGCATCACGTGCCGCAAGACCGTGACTCTGCACGACAGTCGGATACCGGGGGGCGTCGCGCTGGGCAAGGTGATTCGCGCAGAGCTGAGCGCCAACGGGGACGATGGTGAGGTCCTGTGTCACGTCACCATTGGCTGTGCCGTGGGACGCGGCAACGCCGTGGCTCAGGTGCCGGGTACGCCGGTCTACGCCGCGCCCGGCTACATGCAGAGCGGCTATCAGAAGGAGGTTGGCGGCACGATCGTGCTGCCAGACCTGACCGACGTCGGTTACACGCCGATAGTCGACGCACCGAACGACGACGGACTCGTGCTGCCGCTGGACAAGGCGCAGGTGGTGATAAACGAGGGCATTCGCGGTGATCTCGCCGCGCAGGAGTCGGCCATCAAGAACGCTCTCTCCGACATGGCGCTAGCCGCGCAGATAGGTCTCTATCCCACCTCTGTTAACAGTATAAACCACGACAACTCCATAGCTGGCTCCATAGCGCGTCAGGACCAGATCATTCTGCTGAGCGCTAACTCAGTGCCTCTAGCCATTCAGCTTCATCCAGTCTACTACGAGGCGCAGCTCAAGCCGGTCACAAACGGACCA
>WNFQ01002234.1_pt1 | contig 13964 bp, 5 predicted proteins | sample 5400171 | NCBI WGS metagenome assembly WNFQ01 (sample SAMN13153356, study PRJNA577476) | soil metagenome | isolation source: 20 cm soil under Madrone tree | place: USA:California | collected 2016-06-14
GCCTTGGTGCACCACCTCCCGACCGGGTTGTTGCGCTCCATTCGCGGCGCGCGTCGACACGTCGAGATCCCGCATCAAAAAACGCCGCCGCTCCGCAATACCAGCGTACAAATCCGGCTATTATAGCGCTACTTGCAAACGCCCTTCGGGGTCACGATCCGATCGGCGCGCGAGTGGTCAACCGGCTGAGAGACGCCCTGCTAACGGCGCGCGCCCCCGCCGCATAGTCCAGATTTGCGATTTTGCGACTTTACGGCGAAGGCTGGGGGAACTCTCGCTCCAGCACTTCCCGCAGGATATCGGCCATTTTCACGCCCCGCGCCGCGCACTGTGTCTTGATCCGGGTGTGCAGTTCGAGCGGGACATCGAGCGTGAAACGGGCATAGAGCACGCGCTGGTGCAGCGCGACCGGCAGAACCGGGACATCGAACTCGGCCAGGGCGCTTGCCACGTCGCGGCCGATCGCCGTATTTGCGATTTTACGATTAACCACAAATGCGACTTTGAGGTTTGCCGCGATAACAAGGTAAAACCGTTGAACGCCACGAGTACTAAGATGGTGGCGGCGTGGAAGGGTGATACCTTGAAACGGGATTAGCTAGGAGGTTGAAGGGTAAACTGACCTCACAATCCAACTGCATCACATCGGCTAGGCGTGGGCGGTGATCAGAGACCGTTGCCTCCAATGGGTCGTCCTACAGCCTCCAGTTCGGAGGGAATGTCCCACAGTCAGTATCGCGGGATGATAGAAGGGCAGCACGGGGATTTCGCCGAGCAGCAGGGCCTCGACGCCTTTGAGCGGGCGCTTCGAGACGTAGCTCGGCGGCGCTCGCAAGTCGCTGCGATCAAATTACGGGCTCGACCCAAACGACTTCCCCAAGGCTCATGAACACAAGGGCGCCGCGTGCGGCGCCAGTGGCCTGGAGATAGTCGCGCAACTGACCACAATACGCGGCTCGAATGCTGGCCGTCGGTTTCACATCAGACTTCCAGTCGACCGCGACGTCGATCTTGTTTTCTCTTATCGCAAGGGCATCGGCACGTCCGGCGACAAGATAGGCGTCTCGCGCCGCCCAAATTGCTAGTTCCGGAACGAGATACGGTCTAAGCACGGCGATCTCCGGCAATGCCAATGTCCGCAACGCGGTATCGGCCATTTCGAGCGGCTCCGGACGAGGTCCGTTATCGCCGCCGCCGCTCACCAACAGCGACAGCAAGACATCCGCGCGAGCCGTCGCTGCTTTTTTGGTGCTCACCAGTTCGCCGGTCAGGAACTCTTCTATAAGCTTATGAAGAATAATCCCGCGCAGAGCGCCCGCTCCGACAATGTCAGGATGCTCTGCAATCGCCTCTGCGATGACGACGCTTTCCAAGGGGTCACCAAGGCGGTCCGGATCGTGATCGCTGGGTCGCCGCCAAACGATGGGCGTTGCGTTCTCCTCTATGCGTCGCTGCTCGGCCGCGAAGACATGCGCGGACTGCTCATTCGTGCTGCTAGGCGCAGGGCGCGCTGTTGGCTTAGGAAAAGCGGAGAGATCGAGTTCAGGAAGCTCGTTCTGCCGGAGATTGATTGAGCTGAACCACGAGTCCTTCGCCGCTTGGGGAATAGAGGGAAGGACGAGCAGATCGCGCGCGCGGGTGCACGCCACATACCAGATCCGCCCCCGTTGATCGGCGTCTTCCTCGCTTTCCTCCGCGCGCGCGGCCGCCAGGTCTGGCGGCGCTACACCGCCAAGCATCCAATGCAAGGTGTTATCGGATGGGCGGTGAACGAATTGATCCCCGCGATACAACTCCGTCGTCGAATTGATCGGAATCACAACGGGCCATTCGAGGCCTTTGGCGCTGTGGATGGTGACGATCTCAATTGCATCCTCAGCCGCGTCGATGCGGCCTTCAGGCACCCGAACCTTTCGCTCCCAATCACCCTGAAGGTCGCGGACAAACGCGCGCAAGCCCGCGACGCCGTAGCGTCTTGCCCGATCGATCAGAGCATCGAGATTCGCCAACGCCCTCGCATTGCGGTTCTTGTGGCGGGCCGCTATGATCACCCTCGCGTTGAGCTGCTCAATCGCGGTTGCTAGAATTAGGCTCGGCGTTGCAATGGGCGCCAATTTGCGCAGAATTTTCAGCTCCTGAAGAATCGACCTTGCCAGCGGATGCTTCACCAAAGCCGGATCGGTCCTGACCGTGAAATACGTCGCTTCGCCTGCTTCGCCGGGAGGAAGCGCGGCTGTGATGTCCAGGAGTTCCTGTTCGCTCAGGCCGACGAGCGGCCCGCGTATCAATGCGCCGAAGGCGAGCACATCCGAGGAATCCGTCAGCACGCGAAGAAGCGCAAGAATGTCTTGCGTCTCCTGTCGCCGCATTAGAGTCTGGCCCGCTTGTGACGACACTGCCAGGCCGCGCTGCTCAAGAGCGCGTTCATACCGCCAGAGTTCGGTATGTCCCGGCGATAGCAGCGCGATATCGCCCGGCTTTAGCGGCGATTGCGACTTATCCGCGCGCGAGATCATTACGTTGCCGATCAAGCGCGCGCAAATCTCCGCAACGCGCTCGGCCTCCGCTTCTCGGAACATCTCCGCGTAGATGCGCCCGTCAGTATGGACTTCGACCGTGAAGCGGCTCACGCAGGAAATTGGGTAAGCGTAATCAGGAATTGTCGGAGCCAAGGCGACGTATCGAGGCTGCGACGGCTTGGAAAATAAATCTTCAAAGCAGCGATTGACGTGCTTGATGATTGCGCTTTGCGATCTGAAATTTGCGGTGACTTCAAGGATCGCGCCGGCGTCCTGTGCTCTGATCAGTTCGCAACAGTGCTGATAGGCTTCGATGTCGGCGCCACGGAAGCGATAGATAGCCTGCTTTGGATCGCCCACAAGAAACAGCGACCCGGGCCGGAGCTTCCCTTCCTGCCACGGTCCCTGGTGTCCCGGTATGGCGGCGATCGAGAAAAGAATCTCGTTTTGGACCCGGTCAGTGTCCTGAAACTCATCAATCAGAATGAACTTGTATCGTCGCCCGATGGCTTGCCGCACGTCGTCCTGACAGCGAACCAGATTCCGAACGTGCAGCAAAAGGTCATCGAAGTCGAGAACTGCCGCCGCACGCTTGCCGTCGCGATAACTCGTCAGCAACTGATCCAGCGAAGACGACAGAGTGCAAACGAGGCAGCTTGCGATATGACCGATGAGTTCGTTCCACGCGTCAATTACGACTTGATATTTCGCGATGGCATCGGTGCCGCCCCCTTCGTTGCGATAGGCGCCGAACCTCTGCGCCGCTTCGTCGTACGAGATGAGTTGTAGGCCTTTGTCAAACAGCCGCGAACGTCCGGCGTCACAGAGCTTCCAAAGCGCGGCAAAGTCGGGAGTGGCAACGAAGGTGTCCGTATATCGCGCTGCGAGCTGTCGGAGCTCTTGCGCGATCGCTCGCGCCCACCTGTCACGCTCGGCGCTCGACTGCCATCGATCAAAATCGTCAACTGCTTGGACAAAGGTGATGTCAGGGCGCGCGTTCGCGGCCGGTGGAATGGGCGCGGCATCGGGATGTTTGCGGCGCAGGATCGCGAGTTCGCGAATCAGTTCGACGACCTCAAGCGGGATTTCCTGCGCGAGCACGACGATCGGATCGTCGGCAATAGCGTCCGCAGCGAGGCGTCGCGAGAACCAAGCCGAAAGCTCAGATAGGAACAGCGCATCTGCGACGGGCGCATCTACAACACGAGCGCCCGGATCGAGTCCAGCCTGTACGCCATGAGTATGCAAAATGGCTTGGCAGAATCCGTGAATCGTGGTCGCAGTGAGATCGTCGAGCCGCGTGGCTGCGCTCGCAAGGGATGCGCGCTGGGTGTCCGTCAGCCGCCCGTCAAGGAGAATCGGCTGGATAAACGCTGGTATGTCGTTCAGCAGCAATGCATCTACCGTGTCTTTGATGCGGCGCGCGAGCTGGCTGGCGGCGAGTTCGGTGAACGTGATCGCGGCAATTTCGCCAGGTTCGTGGCCATTCGCGAGCATCATAGCGACCCGACCCGCCATCAGAGAGGTCTTGCCTGTGCCCGCAGCGGCCTCAACCAACAACAGCGATGTGAAATCGGTCATTGCTCGTCGGCGATTGTCCTGATCGACGAGAGTCATGTAGACGCGTTCCAAAGCTTGCTCAGCGTCTGATTGGCGGCCCGGAACTCGACAGTTTTTCTCCGGAGATAGCTCTCGCGATCAGCAGGCAAGGCGAGACGCATGTCGTCATAGTGTGCGTCCTTTTCCCATCGTGGTGCGAGGCGGCCACTGCGGAGAATTTCCACCGCTGCCACCAAATACGTCGTGGCGTCGATGATGGCGCGGTCGAGTTCGTCGCCTTTGAGTTCGAATGTCGCCGGGTCGTCGGCGAGGTAGATCAGTCGGGTCACGATCGTTCTGACGTCGGGAAGAAGCTTGCGCACCGCCATCGCATAGAGCACCCGCTGCAGCTCGCGGCCCTGCCCAAGTGTGATCCGCTGGTTCTTCGGCGGAGGTCTGACGCTCTTGTAGTCGGTGATCTGCGCCCCATCGCCGGATGCGCGAATGTCCATCCTGTCGATGCGGCCACCGTAGATCAGGCCCGCTTCTGAAATCGGGATGGTGACGGTTGCATCCCATGGCCAAACGTTCAGGTCGGCCTTGTCTTGACCAAACGGCACTTCGCTCCAGCTCCGCGTGTCGGCGCGCGTCGGATCGTCGGAGCTAAGGCCCCTGGATGTGCGCCGTGCCGCTTCGCGAACTGTGTGCCGCCACAGAATTGGCGGTGGCACGGAACGCTGCAATGGCCAAGATGAGACGATCGAAGCAGACGCCTTTTCAATTGCCTCGCCGATTTCCTCTTCGCTCGCCCGGGCAAAACCCGGTACGGGCTCAAGTGTCGTGATGGCGCAGCTTATGAGTTCATGCACAAGCTCGCCGAATGTGAAGGGATCGAGTTGGAGTGGTTCCGGCTCCAAGCGAACAGAACGCCATCCCAGCGCATGGCGCCACACGAACCCGAGCGGATCACACAGCAGACGCTGGAGCGTAGTTGTCGACTGTGTGCGGGCGAGGGCCGCGGTAATTGCAGGATGGTTTGCGGTGACCAAGCCGTCGTGGGCGGTATGCATCGCTTCTCGGTGCCAGTTTCGCCAGCACAACTGAGTTTGACGGACGTGCTGAAGTTGGCCCGCGTCCTGTGGACGTGCCAGCAAACGGTCCGGCTCGCTGAAGGCGTGCTCAGGTATACGATCGCGCTTGCGCACAATTTGATTGGCAGGCCAAAGTGCGCTTGGCGACAGAATGCTGCCCTTTGCACTGCGTTCTGGGCGTGACAGAACCAGTACACTTCGCGTTCCGGCGCGAATGACTTCGAAATTTTGCCGATCGCGTTCCGCCGTTGTGAGTGGACGAAGCGTGCGGCGACTAAGAACGTGGTCGGGAATCAGAGGGTCATCATTCTCCGAGCGTGGCCAGGAGCGACTCGTTAAGCCAAGCAAGCGGGTGAAAGGTCGGGGGCTGGCGGCCAAATGTGACGCCGGACACCACACGACATTATTCGCGGGATCGCGTCCATCGGTTACGTTTAAGGCCTGCAGCGAGAGAGCGATCGCATGCGGTGGCGCGCTCCGTAGCGCTTCGTCCCACATAGCCAAACTCGCTCCGCTGAATAAGCGTCGGCCAACCTCGCGTCCCGCAACAGGTCCCTGCGCAAGGAGCTCAAGGATCGGAAGCAAGATGCGTTCGGCGACATCGCCGGCTGCCCGATGGATCCTCGCCGCTGACAGCGCTTGCTGCCAATGATCGAGAGCCCTAAGACCCGCGCTTCGCGGGATCGCGGCAAACCAGTCGTCTGGGAGGGCGTCGAGGAATGGTCGATTGGGCAGCCTCCTTATGAGACGCCAAACACGTTCTTGGCTGAGACCATTCGTCAGAACGTCGGCAAGCGCCGCGCATGCCTGCCCTTCGGGCGTGCTGAGAGCAGGAACGCCGTGCGAGAAGTGCACGGGAAGACCGGCATTGCCGGCATACGCGAGAACGTGATCGTCCCAATCCTGGGTCGAGGTTGCGGCGATCGCTATTTCTTCGGGCTTTGCTTGGCCTGAAGACAGAAGCTCACGCACCCATCGCAGCGCTTCAATCACCTCAGATTTCGGATCGGCGCTGACTTCTGCGGAGATTTGCGGCGTGAACGGCGCGCGAGGACGGACTTTCCCTCTGAACCACGCGTGATCGCTCTGGCACGGTAAATCCCAGACCACCTCCGTGAATCGCGCGAGTTCGTTCACCAACGAGCGCCAAATCGGATCCACGGACACAAGGCCCACCAATGTTACCGGTCCGAGGAGCGCCTTCGCTTGCGGCGCACGCCCCATTGCGGCGCAGCGAAGGTCGCGTGGTAGCATCCGTGCTGTCGGAAGACCTTGTCGAATGCGTGCTTCTATTAGAAGCAGATCGGCGAGGCGGCTGATATCTTTCGGAAGGGATGACAGATCGATGTTCGCACGCCAGATCGCATCCAACGACTGAAGCACCGCGCGCGGCATTCCCGGCAATCCCGCTACACTGGCGACATCCTGAAATCCGCCGTCAGCGAGTGCACGCTGAATTGCGGGAAAAAGAACGTCGGTGCCAACAGGGGCCAAGAAACCACCCGCAAGGCGAGCAGCAAGAAGAGGGAATGTGAGGATATCTCGGCCGATAGCTCCCTCGCGGGCGGCAGCAAGGCGTTGGCTGCGCAGCGCGAGCGGACCATCAACGATGAAAATCGACCGCGCGACCAACAATAGCCCCCGTTTTTGCACTACCCAGTCCGCAACACTGCGCGACTATCAAGAAGCCGCCCAACGCAACATCACGCGATTCCTAATCGTCAGTGATTTTCTGGGATCAGGGAGAGAATAGCCAGCCACAAACAAGTCGACAGCGCGTGCGCGTAGCACGGAGCTGGACGTTTGAGAAAGCATCGGTGCTGCGGGGCCGGGCACCCAGGCCAGTGCGCCCCAGTCGAGTTTCCTCACCTTTTCCGCGACGGTATTTCCGGCGCGTAGGCGGCCGGCGACGTTTGAGTCTGCAGTGTGACTGGACATCACCGATCTTACGAATTATGCTAGAACATACCATGAACACGCATCTTTATGGTTGCACTGGGCGCACTTTGCATCTGAATTGATGCGATCGCCCGGCAAACTACCAATTCCTCTCTGAGGGGGCCCGTTTTTCAATCCGGCTCCTCTCGCACCGTTGTCTTTGTGTGCGTCCGGTGCCTTAGGAGCGATTGCGATAATGGCTTTGTTTCGTCATCTGCATGATGATGCGTTTCTCGTGTTCTCGCGGGATCACAAGCATCTCTATGCGGCGTGCCTCCTAGATCTTCACGAGCGCTTCTTTACCGGCGCACCTGCCTTTCCGACGCCGCAGCAAGTCGTCCATGCCATCTATGACGTGATGCGCGCGAATTCTTCGTTGTGGAACGAAGGCGACGATTTCGGCGAGGATCTGCCGGAGATGATCTCGGCCGGGCGGCGGCGCATCCGCCGCGCCGACGTCACGAGGGCATCCGAAAAGGGAGACAAGGCTCTTAGCCTCGCGCGACAGCTATATTCGCGCCTGCTCGCCTGGGAGTGGCTCGAAGAAGAAGAATATGGACTGCGGGTCACTGTGGACATGGCGATGGGCCCACTGTTGGTCATCCAGCGGCTGGCAAGCTTGAACAAGGACCTTTCGCAAAGGTTCGGCGGCCTGATAGTCCAGATCCGGCTCAACCTGGAGGCTGTCGAAAGGCTCACACCCGACATAACGGACCGCAAGCAGCGCGAAGCCGCGCTCGCGGTCCGCGAGGCACGAAATCAAGCCGACCAGTTCACCAAGAGTCTGCGGGCGATCCTGTCGGATCTCAAGCGGATCAGGCGAACGGTCATGGAATCGAAGACCGTGGGCGACCGGCTGGAGGCCTTCTTCGAGGAGTTTGTTGATCAACTCCTGCTCAAGGATTTCGAGTCCATCCTGACGGTCAACCATCCGTACCGGTTTCGCGATGCCATCGTCGATCTCGTGCGGAGAATCTCATTCACGCCCGAAACGATGCAGGTGCTGGCGGAGGAATACGCTGCGGCCAGCATGGCGTCGGACGTCGACGACGGCCGCATGGCCGCGACCGACGACCTGCTCGCGATCGAGAACATCTTCGAGCAGATCGGCGAGATGTTCGAGCGGATCGAAACCTTCAGGCGGCAACTGGAGGCCCGCGTCCGGAACACGATCAAGTACGCCGAGCGCGGGACGCAGGGTCTGGTCGGACGGGCCGGCGATCTTGTCCGCCGGCTCGACGCTCTCCTGCGCGACGGGCGGCATGACGACGTGACCATCGAATGGAGTATCGAGCCGCTGCGCTCTCCCTGGTCGGAACACCACCAGGCGCCGACACGACAGCCGCGACGCCCGGTCGAGGCAAAGGAACTCGCCGCGGCTCCGTCGGACCCGCTGTACGAACTGCGAAAGCAACTCCGGCTCCAATATATCGCGCGCATCGCGCCGCGGCCGGAAGACGTCAGGCAATTCCTGGAGGGACAAGTGCCGCCGTTCGGAACGAAGGAAGCACGCTTCATGGAAATAAGCACGGTCGACGAATTCCTGGCGTTCGACACCGCGCGCCGCTACGCGCTCACCGGCGAAGTGCCGCCGCAGGTCGCCAGCGGTTTCGACCTGGAGCCGTTACCGGAAACCCCGCCGCACGACAGCGAATGGCTCCGATGCGCGAACTTCCTAGTGCGGCGGTCAGTCACGTTCCGACGGGGCGATACCCATGCTTAGCGAATTCGAGAACATCGAACGGTCCGCCGGGGCGGACAAGGCCGCGGATCTGCGCAAGTCGTTGCATTTCCTTCTGCGCCGGCAATTCGTGTTCGCGGGCGATCCCCGCACCGGGACCGTCTACAACACGATCATGGATGGTCGCTTCCGCGAGGCGGTCGATGGCTTCTTCGACACCTGCGGCTACCGGGTCCATCGCGACCCGGAAGCGCAGTGGGCGGGAATCTTGGCGCTCGACGAAGAGGTCCCGCTGCCCCGGATGAGGCTCGACGAGACCATCGTGATGCTCGTCTTGGCGGCGCACTGGCAGGAAGAAGTCAATGTGGGCGCCGTCGAGGATCGGGCCGTCGTCGTGGCCACCCTGAATGCGCTCTACGACCGCTATCGCGAGATGGTGCAGCCCAACAGCGGCAGCGCGATCGCCATCGCCCGCTTCCGCGAAATTCTGAGGGAAGCAGCGCAGCGCGGCCTCGTCGAGATCGGAGACTACGATAACGAACAGCAGGACTGCGAGATCAGGATAAGGCCGATGATCAAGCTGATCAGCGGGGGTGACGCCCTCCAGAGACTCGAGCGCTATGCCCGCAGCGAGGAAGCCCGGTCGCTCCCGCAATCCGGAGGGGACGAAGCATGATGGAATTGCGTCATCTCGCGATGGTGAACTGGCATCTGTTCGACGTTGCGGACATGCAGGTCGCCGGCCATATCGGCGTGCTCGGCGAAAACCGCTCCGGCAAATCCACCATCCTCGACATGGCACAGGTCGTGCTCACCGGCGGCAACCGGCGTTTCCTGCGTCTCAACGCAGTGGCCGGTGACAGCGGAAGGTCCCGGAGTGGCTCCAAGCGCAGCGTGGTGGACTACTGCCTTGGCGCCCTTGGCGAGGACCAGCGGCGCCGCGATGAGGCACGCACTTATATCGCCATGGGCTTCGAGGACACGGACGGGATCCGTCCGCCGGTAACCATCGGCATGGCACTTGAGGCCCGAAAATCCGACAGCAAGGAGATCGTGCTCGCGCTTTTCGTCGCGGTGGGAGCGGTCCTGACCTCCAGGGACTTCATTGAACAGCGCGGCGCACTCCAGTTCCCCGCCCAGTGGGAGGACGTCCGCGCCCGGATCGTCGCGGCGGTCGGAGAGAAAAACTTCGTCAATCACCGCGACAAGGCCGGAGACTACGTCCGCGAATACATGCGTCATTTGCTGCCGCACGCACCCTATGGCGAGCAGAACGCCAACGCGCTGCAGAAGTCCATGGTCAACGCGATGACGCTCGACCACAACCAGACGGCCACGCAGTTCGTGCGGGACTACATCCTGGAAGACAGTCCGATCGGAATCAAGGAACTGCGCGAGTCGATCCAGACCTACCGGAACATCAGCGACACCATCCGCAAGATGCGCGAGAAACTGGACGCGCTGAAGACGCTACGAACGATCCTCACGGACCTGGAGGAGGCGCTGGAGACGAAATACCGCGAGCAGTGGATCGCCAAGCGCGCTGACTGGCTTGCCGCCCGCGCGATGAACCGCGATTTCAGTGACAAGCTGCGGGTAGAGAACGCGCGCCGCGACGCCTCAAGCGCCGAACTCATCTTTCTCGACGACGACATCAAGCAGATAGACAAGGAACTCGAGCGTCTCACCGGCGCGATCGCCGAGCACGACGCCAAGACCGGCCGGAAATCATTGCTGCAGACTTCGACGGTCGCCGAACAATCCGCACTGCGCGCGACGGGTGATTTTAAGGCGCGCGTCGACGCTATCAGGCATCTGCATCCGCTATGCGCCATGCGCGGCCTCGGATTCGACGACTTCACGCCCGCCGTGGGCAGACTTGTTTCCGTTGCCAAAGACGTCGACGTGACCCGTGTTTCCGACGAGGTTTCGGCGGCCGAGAGCGCCGTTACGTCATCGGGAGCGAAATGGCTCGCGAGAATCGACGAGGCACGTCAAGGGATCATCGCCCGGGCGTCGAAACTGCGCGGACAGCGCGACGAACTGCTCGATCGCATTCGGCAACACGCGTCCGGGGGCGCCCGGGCGTACATCGAACCGGACACCGAGCTCTTGTGTCGAAAGCTGCGGCAGAACGGCATGGCGCCGCGAGTGCTGTGCGATCTCATCGAAGTTGCGGATGTCGAATGGACGGCCGCTGCGGAAGCGCTTCTCGGTCGCGACAGGGAAGCTGTGTTCGTCGACCGAGCGGACATCGTCGCCGCGACGGCGTTGTTCAAGGAGGGACGCCGGGAATTCCGTCACGCGTCGCTGGTAAGTCTCAACAAACTCGAGCAGTTCCGAACACCGCCCGTCGGCGGTACGTTCCCCACGATTTTCCGCACGCAGGACGCGGACGCGATGTCGTTCATCATGCGCCGGTACGGTTCGGTGCGTCTTGCGGACTCGCTCGACCAGTTCAACAGACCCGGCCGGGCGATCATGAAGGACGGCCTTTACGACGACGGCCTCGTCCGGACGCATCGGTGGGTCGATTCTTCGTCCCACAAGATCGGAAAGTCCGCCCAGGCGAACGCTATCCGGTCGCTGCAGGAACAGGCGGAGGATCTGGGCGGGGTGCTGGAGGAGGTCACCCGGGAAGCAAACGCGGCGGATGCGGCCTACATGGCCCTGAAAGCCCTTTGCAGCGAGCCCAGCAACGACCTTAACGCCGCCGCAGCGGCTTTCGCGGCGGCGCAGGCCGAGAAGCGGGACGCGCAAGCCAGGCTCGAAGCGCTCGACGGCGCCGGGGACGGCGGTCTTCGCGACAAGAAGAAGGCCCAACAGCAACTGAAGGACAGGCGTCGCGACGAACGGATAATCCAGCAGAACGCCTTCAACAAGCATGACGGCGAAGCGAAGTTCTTTAGCCGAAAACTGAACGAAGGCGAGAACGTGCCCGGCTCTGATCTCAACCTGAAGGTCGCATGGTCGATCTTCCTCAAGCATCTGCTGCTCTACGGCGCCGCGAAAGGCCGGGCCGCCTATCGGGCACGCTTCGATGCCCGCGCGCACAGGAATCATGCGGACAGGCATCGCGCCATCGCCGAGAAGGCGTTGAAGGATGGCGAGAGTTCGGACGCCGAACGCGCGCGGATTGAGCGCCGCGTCCGCGATTTCCTCGGCGGCTATTTCGACGACTTCGGCGTGAGCTCGCAGATCGGCATCGAAAGCGAACCGCTTCAGGAAGTGAAGCCATGGATGGATCAACTAATTCAGGACATCGAATCCAACGAGCTGCGGCGGTACGAACGTCAGGCCCGCGAGGCGGCCGACAAGGCCGCGACGCTGCTCCGCGGCGAGTTCATCAATGCCCTGACCTCGCGCATCGGCAAGATGGAGCGGGAACTCCAGTCGCTGAACCGAAGCCTGCAGGCGCATCCCTTCCACAACGAACGCTATTCGTTTCATCGCACCCAGATGGTGGAATTCCAGCCGATCCTCAAGATCATCGAAATCGGCAAGACCTCTCCGGAAGCGTTGGACATGCTGTTCCGAGGCGACGTGCCTGACGACTTTCCGCACAAGGACACGATCGTGGCGCTCGAAGCGCTGCTGGAGGATCCTGAGAAGGACTTCGCTGAATTCGAGGACTACCGGAATTTCTATACGTTCGAGATCCACATGGAGGATGTGGTCACGGGACGCTCGACCCGATGGGAGGCGCGGCGCGGCACTGGATCCGGCGCCGAACAGCAGGTCCCGATCTACGTCGCCATCGGGGCCTCGCTCGCTGCGGCCTACGGGAGCGCAGAACGACGCTCCGGAAAGCCGGCGGGCATCGCGCTGGCAATGTTCGACGAAGCGTTCTCGAAAATGGACGGCAAGAACCAGCGCCAGATGATGAGCTTCTACAAGAATCTGGGCCTTCAGTTCGTCATCGCCGCGCCGTTCGAAAAGCGCGTCGCGGTCCTCGAACACATGGACACGGTCGTGGAGGTCGACCGCGTCGGCGAGCAGTCCAGGGCTACGGTCGTGTCGCTGAAGGAAAGGGCCAAGCGCGAACTCATGGCGATCGACCCGGACCTGGTTTCCGACGCCGATCTTGCCGCACGTCTTGCCGCCGAATAATCATGCCCCGCGGTTTCATCGACGCAAAGGAAATGTTGGGCGACTTGCTCGACCGCTTCGAGGCTGGGACCGCAAGTCCGATTGCGCATCCCGACTATGGCGCATTCGCTTCCGTCGTAGTCACCGACGCCTTCCTCAAGGAGATCGGCCGCGCCGAACAGGCCGGCGCGGTCAGCGTCGGCCGTGGACGTGGAGCGAAACGTGACGAGATCGTCCACGTCAGGCTGACGGCGCCCGAAGTTCTCTACCGTCATCTCGATCGGATGCCGGCATCTCGAATTGCGGAAGATGCGGGCGCACGGCTTGTTGCCGATCTTGTGCTGGATCCGGGCCTGAAAGAAGCTGCCTCCAGGATCACTGCCGCATGGAGCCGGGCGAAGACCTGGAACGCACTTTCTCCAGAGGATGTCGACAAACTTCGCGGGGCCCTTGAGCTGGCCCAGGCAATCCTGGACGGCAAACACCTCGACGTAGACTACAGAACGTTTTCCCGGAGGATCGCCGGCGACAGCAAAGCGCTTGAGCGTGTGGAAGGCGCCGTCGTCCGCCTCCTCGGTGCGATTTTGGATCTTCCGCCCGACGCCAAGCCCCGCGAAGCCCTTCGTACGCTCGGACTGGAGCGGTTCGCGCCGCCGCTTCTGATCGCGGGACGTATCGATCTCGCCGGCGCGGATCTCTCGCGTATCTCCCCGCTATATCTGGGAATTCCTCCGAAGGAGGCGGACCGTGTCCGCTTCCGCGAGGCCCCCGCCTATATTCTTACAGTCGAAAACCTCGCAAGCTTCAACAGGCACATTGTCGAGGCGGACCCTGACCGCATAGGAACGACGATGTATGTCGGCGGCTATCCTTCGCTCGCGACGCAGCAGGCGCTGCGCATTCTTGCGGACGTCGTGCCGACAGCCACCCCGATCTTTCACTGGTCGGACATCGATCCCGACGGAACGTGGATATTCCACACCATCGAGCGAGCGACCGGCCGCGCCGTCCACCCGCATCTCATGAGCGCGGAAATCGCGGAGAGGTTCGGCAAGGCCCCGGCGACTAAAGGCGCCTCCGCGCGATGTCCGCCGGACTCTGGCATTT
>WNFQ01008100.1_pt1 | contig 13963 bp, 9 predicted proteins | sample 5400171 | NCBI WGS metagenome assembly WNFQ01 (sample SAMN13153356, study PRJNA577476) | soil metagenome | isolation source: 20 cm soil under Madrone tree | place: USA:California | collected 2016-06-14
CTCCTGGTTCAATTCGCGTTTCTAGTGCAAACGTTCGCGGCAGGAAATCGCTCTGTCTTTGGCGCGGACGGCATTTTGGCGAGGGACACAGCTGAGTGTAGAATCCATCGTCATGCTGCGTGAGAGTTTTTCGGTAAATGCGAAGCAGTGAGCCCGTAGGCCATCCGTAGGCCAAAAACTAATTCCGAATGGGATATCTTCCTATTTGTCAACAAATGTTATTAATCATTCAGTAGATGTCGTACTGCTCCCAGTGGAGCGTAGCGTCGGACTGAATGATGATGTGCTTGTGCGAGGTTTGCTCGAGTTCGTCGATGAGCATGGACTCGCGGGTCTTCAGGGCTTTTGCGATTTCCGGATTCACGCGGATCGTGAGGTTCGGACCTTCGTGATCGGCGGTAGCCATCTTGCGCGCTTCGGACTGAATTTCGTAGCAAAGCGTGGGGATGGACTTGACCATGCCCGAGCCCGTGCAATACGGGCAAGGCTGGCAGAGGACGCGCTCGAGAGCCTGCTTGGTTCGCTTGCGAGTGATGCATACGAGGCCAAACTCGTTGAAGGAAAGGGCCTTTGACGGGGCTTTGTCCTCTTCGAGGGCCTGCTGCAGCGCGGACAGAACCTTCTCGCGGTTGCGGCGCTCTTCCATGTCAATGAAGTCGACGACGATGATGCCGCCGAGGTCACGCAGACGAATCTGACGGACGATTTCCTTGACGGCTTCGAGGTTGGTTTTGACGATGGTGTCTTCGAGGCGCGTGGAGCCCTTGCCGACGAATTTACCGGTGTTGACGTCGATGGCTACAAGCGCCTCGGTGTGGTTGATGACGATGTAACCGCCGGACTTGAGCCAGACCTTGGCACGGAGGGCTTTGTCCAGCTCGTGCTGGATGCCGAACTCCTCGAAGATCGGCGTTTCCTTGGTGTAGAGCTTGACCTTGTTGACGAGTTTCGGCTGGAAACGGCTGACGAATTCGACGATCTTGCCGTACTCCTCTTCGTTGTCAATCCAGATGCCGGTGAAATCGTCGCTAACATAATCGCGCAGGATGCGCTCGACGAGATTGAGGTCGCGGTGGAGCAGGGAGGGCGCTTTGCGTTGTTCGCTGCGCTCCTTGATTTCGTTCCAGGTCTTGCCGAGGAACTCGATGTCGGTGCGAATTTCGTCATCGGTGGCCCCGCCTGCAGCGGTTCGAACGATGAAGCCTCCCGGATAGGCGCCGCCGGCTTCACTGACCAGCCGACGCAAGCGTGAGCGGTTCTCGGCGGAAATAATTTTGCGCGAGACGCCGGTGTGATGAACCGTGGGCATATAGACCAAGAAGCGGCCCGGCAACGCGACATGGCTGGTGATGCGCGCGCCCTTTTTGCCGAGGGGTTCCTTGGCAATCTGGATGACAACGTCCTGGCCGGCCTTGAGCATTTCGGAGATGAGCTGCGGACGGCGCGACGGGCCCGAGCGGCCACCTTGGTAGCCGCGGTCATGCCTGGGGCCACCGGGACGGCGTTCGAAACGTGGTCCACCGCTGGGGCGTCCACCGCGGTCGGGGCGTCCGCCACGGCTGTCAGGACGGCCACTGCGGCCATCCGGGCGTCCGCCACGGCTATCTCGACCGCGGTCGCGTCCACCGCTGCGGAACGGCCGCTGGAAGCGCGAACGCGGATTGCCGCCGATGCGCGCGGAGTCTCGCGGGAAATCCTCACGAGGCGCCGATGGCCCGCCGACGCGGGGAGCACGAGTTTCGCCGGGAAGCAGAATCAAGTCTTCCTCGATAACTGCGGCGCCTTCCGCAACAGATTCGCCGGGGGCTGCAGAGATCACTTCCTCTTCGAGGTGCTCCGCCTCAACATGCTCCGCCTCGACATCGCCTTGCTCGGCGGGTTCAAGGTCGCCATGCTCGGGCTCGTCATGCTCTTGCTCGCCATGGGCGGCGTGGTGCTCGGCGTGTTCTTGAGCCACGTCCGCGGCGAATTCCGCGCGGTTGGCGGCGCGGCCGGCTTCCACCTCCTCGGCTTCTTCCTCGGAGAGTTCCGAAACTCCGGCGACTATTGTTTCTTCCGTTTCGTCCGCTTGCTCTTCTGTTTCTTCTTCGTCGAATTCGGCGCCGCCGACAATGGCATCGGCTTCCGCCACTTCCGAGGTTTCTTCGTGCTTGGCCTCGACAAAGCCCGAGGCAAGCGCGGCGACCTGATCTTCGTTTAGCTCAACATCGTTCCGAGCAGCTTCCACACCGTTGGCAGATGTCTCGTGTGAAGGTTCGACGGCGGTGCCGCCAGTGCCCACGGCAGAAGAATTTTCCGCTGCGTCTGCAGATTCCCCAGACGGCACTGCTTCGGCTTCAGCGCCAGCATCGGCCAGGAGCCAGCGAGGCAATCCGCCAGAGAACCGGCGAGGAACGCCGCCACTCGCAGCAGCAGCGGGCAGGTTGCCGGTTGCACGCGGCGTAGTTTCTTGGGCAGAGGCCGGATGCTCTTCGTGTGTTTCATGCCCAACAATGGGAGCGGGTGCGGGAGCAGCGGCTGACTTGCCGCGATATTTTGCCAGCGATTCACCCGGAAGAATGATCTCTTCTTCGGGGACGCTGGATACGGAGGAAACCGAACTGCGCGGAGCTTCCGGGCGGCGATTGTCGTAACTGCGGGGCGGTCCGCTGCGATTATCATATCCGCGGGACTCACCGCCCTGTGGCGACGCATATTTTGAGGGAGGCAGGTTGCGCCCACCTGGGCCGCCCTGCGGGCGTCCGCCGCGATGGCGTCCGCCACGGCGTCCCCAACGGCCGCCGCGGCCGCGATCTCCGCCACGGTCACCGCCGCGGCCGTAATTTTGGCCGGGACGATCGCTACCGCCGCGGGCGGGATAGCTTTGCGTGGGATTGTAATGCGGCGCGAAATTCTGAGGTGCGGAAGCGTTGGAATCCGGCTGGCGTTCTTCACCCGCTTCGGCATGCTGCTCTTCCACGGAAGCAGACGGAACTGCTTCGTGATGTTCCTCGAATGGTTGCCCCCCAACGGCGGGCGCGTCATCGTGAGAAGTGTGCGGCTCTTCAGGGACATGGGTTTCGCCCTGGCGTAACTCCTCGTGCTGCAGTTCTTCGTGGTGTTCGCTCGCGCGGGCCAGAGATTCACCGGGAAGCACTTCCACCGGGGAGCCGTTCGAGGGAGGCAGTGAGGCCGCGGAAGCCTGCGGCTGTTCGTGCGGATGCCCGTGATCGTAGTCTTCGAGGTTTTCGAAGACGTCGCTGACGTACAGGAAAGCGTCGCCGTCGAGACCAATGTCCACGAAGGCGGACTGCATGCCGGGAAGGACGCGAGTGACTTTTCCTTTGTAGATGCTTCCGACGAGAGCGAATTCTTTTTCCCGCTCGATGTAAATTTCGACTAACTGGCCTTCTTCGAGAATCGCGACCCGCCGTTCGTGGGAGGCCGCGGAAATAACCAATTCTTTCGACATGAAAACTCCTTATGCGTGATCCCGGCACGGCCGGAATCACCCTTCTGTGCAGCCCCGGCTTGGCCGGGACCGACAGGACGCATCGCCGCGAGCGTGTGCCCGTCGGAGTCTCCGAAAATCGGCGAGCCGTCCCGGTTGAAACCGGGACACGTTGGCCACACTTGTATTGAAGTGGCTTGGCGTTCGAAGCCAGAGGGAAAAGACTTCCTCAGTCTTACGAGGCTGGTCCGTCGCCGGAAAAAAGCCGGGCGATCGGCGGACGATGCTGTCCTCACTCTAAAATCCTTCTTACTTGCGATCCCGGCCGAGCCGGAATCCACAAATCCAATTTCTTCTCCGGTGCGCCCCGTCGAGGCGGAGACGTCACACGGCACTGGCGGCTTGGTCAGTTGACAAAGCGGCGAAGCCGGACATTCATCACCAGGCCAATCGCCAGGAAAACAAACAACGTAGCGGAACCTCCGTAACTCATCAACGGCAACGGAATGCCGGTAACCGGCATAGCACCGATGACCATTGCCACGTTTACGAGTACATGGAACCCAAGCGCCGCTGCGACGCCCATGACCAGAAACATTCCCGCGCGATCTTTCGCGCGTTGAGCATTCTGCACTAAACGCAACAGAAGCGCCATATACAGACCGAGGGCCAGAAGCACGCCCTTGAACCCCTGCTCTTCAGCCCACGCCGACATGATGAAATCGGAATACCGGACGGGGATGTAGCCCAGCTGGTTCTGACTGCCATTACTGAATCCTTTGCCCCAGAAGCCGCCCGAGCCCACGGCAATCTTCGATTGCAAAAGTTGATAGCCGGAGCCTTTGGCGTCATCTTCAGGGTGCAGGAAGGAAGTGATTCTTTCCCGCTGATAGGGCTTGAGGATTCGCCTGCTAACGGGAGGATAGAAAACCGCACCTACCAACAAAACCCCCGCCAGCGAAAACACCGCCGCGTGCTGCCACTGCAAGCCCGCCAGAAATGCGCCAACCACCAGCATGGGGAGCAGTACAAGGGCTGTTCCCAAATCGGGCTGCTTGAGTATCAAGACCAGCGGAACACCTACCAGCAATCCTGCCTTGATCAGGTCACGCAAATCAAGCTGATCGGAGCGCACTTCCGCAAAGAAGCGCGCCAGCACAATGATTATAATCAATTTAACCAATTCTGACACCTGAAGAAGCTCTCCGATCCCAGGGACGTTGATCCAGCGCTTGGCGCCAAACCGGGTATGGCCCACCGCCAGAACAGCGACAAGCGCGGCTATGCCGATTAAATACAGGAGCGGAGCCTGATCGAGAATCAGATGATAGTCCAGGCGAGACAGCGCGAACATCAAGACAAAGCCGATTACCAGCCAGCGCACTTGCTTCATGTGCATGCCCGCGAGGGCGCTGCCGTGGGTGGCGGAATAGATTTCGACCACGCCGAGAGCGCAGATGGCGGCGAGGATAGCCAGGAGCATCCAATCGTAATCGCGAGTTCCGGGTGCGTCTTTCATGTGCGAAGTTGAAAGTCCAAAGTTGAAAGTTGAGCGTCACGAAACTGGCTAGTTGCGCCGGGGAGGCTCACTTTATCGTTCCCCTCTTTTGGAGACAAAATCATAAAATCCTCTAGCGTTGCGGATCCGCTGTCGCGCGTGCCGGCACGACTGCGGCACTGTCGTCCGGCTTCAACGCAGCACGAGGAGCAATCGCGGCAACATGCGCTGGGGCGTTCTGTGAATCAGGCCGCTTGGATTCGGCGGTTTCTTGGCCCTGGATCTTCTTGTTCTTCTTGTCGTAATAGGCCTTGATGATCTCTTTGACTACGGGTCCGGCTTCTTCGCCGCCATGTTTTCCGCTTTCCTGTACCAGAACGGCCACGACAATCTCCGGATTGCGGCGCGGCGCGTAGCCGACGAACCAGGCGTTGTCCTCGAACTTTTTCTGTTTCCCAAACTTTTCGCGGGTCGCATAACCGATGACCTGCGCGGTTCCCGATTTACCAGCGACTTCGATTCCGGGGAGCCGGACGTTGCGCGCGGTGCCACCTTCTTCGTTGACAACGCCGTACATCGCGTCGGTTATTTTCTCGACGGTAGCCTCAGAAAGCGCGACGCGCTCTTCACCAACATTGGGCGCATCCTTCAGCAGATGCGGTTGTTTGAATACGCCGCCCGAGGCGATTCCGCCAATCATGCGCGCGAGTTGCAGAGGAGTGGTGGTGACGGCGCCTTGACCTGTAGAGACGGAGATCGTTTCACCCGGATACCACTTGCGATGGAAAACGCGCTCGACCCATTCCGCCGAAGGCATCAGCCCAGGCAACTCCTCGGGGAGATCGATTCCCGTCTTGCGCCCGAGGCCGAACTTGCTCCCGTAGTAAGAAAGACGGTCAATGCCCAAGCGCATTCCGGCATTGTAGAAAAAGATGTCGCAAGACTCGAGGATGGCTTTGTGCAACCCCACGACACCATGAGAGCTCTTTCCAAAGACCCAGCACTTGAACTGGCGGCGATAGAAAGTGGCGTAGCCCGGGCAAAAAGTAGTGAAGTTCTCGGGAGGATTTTTGTCCTCGAGCATGGCCGTGGCGGTCACGATCTTGAAAACCGACCCCGGAGCAAGCTGCGCTTGGATCGCGCGATTGAGCAACGGCTTTTGCCGATCCTCGTTGAGATTTTTCCAGTCGTCTGCCGAGATGCGCACCGCGAAGTCATTGGGGTCCAGCGCCGGATGGCTCAGCATCGCTAGGACTTCTCCGGTGCGCGGGTCCAGGGCGACTGCCGCGCCAGGACGTGGCCCCAAGGATTGCTCGGCAGCTTGCTGGAGGTCGTAGTCAATAGTCAGCTGGATCTGCTTGCCGGGAATGGCTTCTTGAGTGGCCAGACGGTCCACTTCTTTGCCGACGCTGTTCACCACCACGCGGCGCATACCGTCCGTACCCTGAAGCAGGTCGTTGTACTGGCGTTCAAGGCCGGTCTTTCCCGCGAAGTCTCCGGGGCGTAGCCTGCCGTTGCTCGCTTCAATCTGCTGCTCGCTGACTTCACCGACGTACCCCGCAGTGTGAGCGAGGAACCCGCCCGGCAGATAACGCCTGCGCTGGACGGGAATCATTTCCAGGACCGGAATGTCGGAGCGGTGCGACTCGATGAAAGCGACGTCCGCTGGCGAGGCATCAGGCTTGATGATGATGGGCTGAAATTTCGGAAGGTTTTTTGTATTGTTGAGCTGGTCGCGCAAATCATCCAAGGGGATTCCCAGGCCATCCGAGATGGCCGCGAGATGCTTTTCGACCTGAGCCGGTTCGTCGCGAAGGAGCAGCACGCTGAAGGACGGCCGATTATCCACCAGCACGCGGCCATCGCGGTCCAACATGCGGCCGCGGGGCGCAATGACGGGAATATAGCGGACGCGGTTGCGCTCGGCCATCGAGCTGTATTTGTCGGCGTCAATGACCTGCAGCTTCCAGAAGCCGATTAGCAACACGCCGATCATTCCCACGATGACGTAGGAGGCTACGGCCAGCCGCGCCTGCGGCAATCGATTGTCGTTACGGAACCAGTACGACACGAAAACCCCGCGCGCGAGTACTTTTTCTCAGGGCTTCCTGCCCGATCCGGCCCAATTGACTCGACTGGCCGGACTAAACTCGCGTCACGAAAAAATCCACAGCGTGGGTTTCGAGTGGACCCCAATCAATTTGCAGGATCTCGTCGAAAATGTCCGTCAAAATTTCCTCGAACCTGGGAACCGAAAAAATCTCCCGGAGCGCCCGAATCACCGCCGGACTAAAGCTGCGTGTAGCAGCAAGAGTCCTTTTAAACGTATCACCTGCATGAGGGAGCCGCAAGCCGTCTAAGAGGACAGGTTCCAGGAATGCATTGGTATTCTTGCGCGGCCGCGGCATCGCGCAGGTTGCCGCAGCCGCGGATATCACGCTATCGTAGGCAGTTCACTTATGACCGCGGAAACCAACAGGGCAAAGCCATTCCGGCTGGCATTGATCGGCATGTCTGGAGCAGGGAAGACGTTCTGGACAAAGAAGTTAGCTGCAGCACAATATCCCGTTGTTTCCTGCGACGACCGTATCGAGCAAAAGCTCGCGTCGCGGCTTACCAGCGGCGGATACGCAGGCATCAACGGCGTCGCCGCATGGATGGGCTGGCCGGACTCCGCGACGTATATGGAGCGCGAGCTTGAGAGGCAGCCGGAGAAATCACTGGTGCTCGATACCACGGGAAGCGTCATTCACACCGGGAACAATTTGCTGATGCGCTTGCGGCGCCAAATGACCATCGTGCATCTCGCGGCTTCCGCGAAAGAGCAGCAACTGCTGATCGAGAGGTATTTGAACGACCCCAAGCCGGTGTTGTGGCGCGGCGCGTTTCAACCACGGGCGGGAGAAAAACCGCGCGAGACAGTGGCTCGTTGTTATCCGGCGCTGGTTGCTGCGCGGCGTCAAAGTTATGAAGCGCTCGCGCATTGCACGCTGCAAGTTGCCGAATTGCGGGACGGATCGTTTGACGCCGCGGCATTCCTGAAAATGGTTCAGAGCAAAATTGCAAACCCGCGATGAGTGAAATCCCTTGAGATACCGGAGCACATCGCGCAAAGCCCCGCTCACCTCGCTTCGTGGAGCAGTGCTGCGGGGGCTTGCGCCTGACGGCGGGTTGTACATGCCGGCGGAGATTGCGCGGCATTCTCCGGAGGAATTGGAGGAATTTCGCGGGCTGCCCTTCACGGAAGTGTGTTTCCGCGTGGTGCGCCCGTTTGCCACGCCGGATGTTCCGGATGAAGTGCTTTGGCAAATCGTGAGCGAGGCGATCAATTTTCCGGTGAAGCTCGTTTCGCTTTCTCCCGGACTGCACATTCTGGAGCTGTTTCACGGGCCGACGCTCGCGTTCAAGGACTTCGGCGCACGTTTCATGGCGCGGCTGATGGGTTATTTTGTCCGCGGCGAGACGCGGGCACTGAAAGTATTGGTAGCGACGTCCGGGGACACCGGCAGCGCCGTCGCGCAGGGTTTCTTAGGCGTGCCGGGAATCCGCGTGGTGATTCTCTATCCTTCGAAGCGCATCAGCGAGGCGCAGGAGAAACAATTCACCACCCTCGGCGAAAACATCACCGCGCTGGAAGTAGCAGGCACGTTTGATGATTGCCAGCGGCTGGTAAAGCAAGCCTTCTCTGATGCCGACTTGAACAATCGCACGTGGCTGACTTCGGCAAACTCCATCAATATCGGACGCCTCTTGCCACAGATGTTTTATCACGTGGCGGCTTACCGGCAGTTGCCAGTGGCTTCGGTGCCGCTGATTGTTTCTGTGCCCAGCGGAAACTTCGGCAATCTTACAGCCGGAATCTTCGCCAAGCGCATCGGCTTGCCGGTCGCAAAATACGTGGCGTCCACAAACGCCAACGATGTCGTGCCGGAATATCTGCGAACGGGGGAATTTCATCCACGGGCGGCGCAAGCGACCTTCTCGAATGCCATGGACGTGGGCAATCCTAACAATTTTCCGCGACTGCTCGACTTGTGCCGCAACCGCCTGGAATATGTGCAGAAAGAAATTTGGGGCCACCGCGCAACGGATGAAGAGACCATCTCCGCAATGAAGATGCTTCACGAGCGCTTCGGCTACATCGCCGACCCGCACACGGCCGTCGGCGTGCTTGGCTGGGAAGCGTATAAAAGCCAACATCCTGAACCCGCACAGGGGCTGGTGCTGGCGACAGCCCATCCCGCGAAATTTGCTGATATCGTGATGAAAGCCATTGGGACGGCGCCGCCGTTGCCTGACCGTCTTGCCGCTTATCTAAAACGCGACAAGCTTTCGCTGCCCATCTCGAGTTCCTACGACGACTTCAAACAGTTTCTTCTCACCCAATAGACTAGGGACAATCGAATCAGCGATTCACTGCCGGCCAGATTGCGCCAAGCCGCTAGTTCTTACGCAGGCGGTCGAGAAGAAGGAATACGAGCACCGCCACGAGCGCGTTGACGAGCGCGGCGAGGAAAAGATGCATGTTGAACCATGGCTCCGGCTGCGCCAGCAAAATACGCCGAGTGAGAACAACCAGGCCCTGGTGCGCAACAAAGAAGGCGGCGGTGAGCGCGAAGCGCGCGGCGGGATGCTCGGTATCGAGCCGCGCGCCGATCGAGGAAGCTAGGTATCCGATGATGGTCTTCGCGATGCCATAGAGCCCGAGGGGAACCGTGGGGCCGCTGAGGCTGTCCTGTAGAAGACCGATGAACATGCCGAGGAGAAGACCGGTGGAAGGATTGCGCCGGCTCAAGCCAAAATATATCGTCACGAGCAGAGGGAAATCGAGTACGGCGGCCCTGGCAAAATGAACTGGGAATGATGCCTGGATCACCAGCGCCAGCAACGTGGCAATGATGATGGCGCCCGCGCGAAACTTGTGAACTTCGATGTGCGATTCGCCACGGATATCAAACGCGTCGTTCATCGTCTCGCCGCCCGCGGAGGACTGGTCGCGCCGGGCGCGGACGGCTGCGCATTGGCGGGACGCTCTTCGTTTTTCATCTCGAGAGGATGGAGCGTCAGGAGAACCAGCACTTCCTCCAGACGTTCGAGGTTGGCAGCCGGTTTGACGCGAATTTGCTTGAACGGATTGCCGGGCTTGATTTCCGCGACGGTTCCCACGGGAAGATCGCGCGGGAAGATGCGGTCCATGCCGCTGGTAACCACGCGTTCCCCGGTATTGACCTCATCGTCATTCGGAACGTATTTCATCACCAAAAGAGGTTCACCCTGCCCGCCAACAGGGCTCTGGATTCGCGAATCGGCCAACATTGCTCCGACGCCACTCTCCTTGTCCGTGAGGAGAAGCACCTGCGATGCGTTCGGATAGGATTCGACAACTTTGCCGACCACGCCGTCCGGAGTGATGACTCCCATATTCTTTCGAATGCCGTCGCGCTCGCCGCGGTCCAGTTGAATCATGAGACTTGCGGTCCCCGCGCCCGTGCCAATCACGCGCGCGCCAATCATGGGGACGTTGGCGTGCGATTGCCGGAAATTCAGCAATGCCGCCAGGCGGTCTGCTTCCGCGGCTTTGCCCTGAAGCTGCGAAATTTGAAGTTTCAGCGCATCGTTCTCACGGCGAATCTGCTCGTTCACTTTCGTCGTGTTTTGCAGCGCGAAGTATTTGCGCCACGCATCGCGAAACCAGCCGAAGCTCGACGAGCCCGCGCGTTCAAATGGGGAAACTGCGCCAACAGTCCAGACGCGAATAAGTCGGCCCTCCGATTCGCGCTTGATCTGCACAGCGAGCATGAGCACCTGCAATATGATGACTCCTGTGAGCAGGACCAGCGATTTATGGCGAGAGGGAATGGCGACCATTGGCGGTGTTCTCTTCGTATTTGCCGGAGCGCCGGTAACTAGTGACTGGTGACCGGCAGCTCGTTATGTCAGGGTCAGATCAATCTCACTGGCGCGAATCGTCCGGCAGCTCACGCTACTCGAAAATGAAAGATCCACCCAGAATTCAGAAAACTGAAAACTTTTTTCCTAGTCAATGCAAACCTGGCGCAGCAATTTGAAATCGCTCAGCATTTTTCCCGTGCCGAGCACCACCGACGCCAGCGGATCGTCCGCAATCGAAACCGGTAGCCCGGTTTCCTCGCGAATCCGCTTGTCGAGATTCTTCAGCAGCGCGCCGCCACCGGTCAGCACGATACCGCGGTCGCTAATATCGGCGGAAAGCTCCGGAGGTGTGCGCTCGAGGGCCACGCGCACGGCGTTCAGAATGGTCGCGACGCACTCGCTCAGAGCCTCGCGAATCTCGCTGTCGTCAATCGTAACAGTGCGCGGAACGCCTTCGATCAAGTTGCGGCCCTTCACTTCCATCGTAAGGGGTTTTTCCAGAGGGTAGGCGGAGCCGATCTCCATCTTGATCTGCTCTGCCGTACGTTCGCCGACGAGCAGGTTGTACTTGCGCTTCAGATATTGCATCACCGCTTCGTCCATCTCGTTGCCCGCCACGCGTACGGACCGCGAATAAACAATCCCGCTCATGGAGATGACCGCGATGTCCGTGGTGCCGCCGCCGATGTCCACGACCATGTTGCCGGAAGGCTCTTCAATCGGCAGGCCCGCGCCGATTGCTGCGGCCATGGCCTGCTCGACGAGAAAAACTTCGCTGGCGCGCGCGCGATAGGCGGAGTCCTGAACGGCCCGCTTTTCCACGGGGGTGATCTCGCTCGGAACGCCAATGACGATTCGCGGATGCACCAGCACGCGTCGGTTGTGCGCCTTCTGGATGAAATAGGTCAGCATCTTTTCGGTGACCTTGAAGTCCGCGATGACCCCATCTTTCATCGGCTTGATGGCCACCACGTTGCCAGGCGTGCGCCCGAGCATCTCTTTTGCTTCGCGGCCAACAGCCACAACTTCTCCGCTGGATTTGTTGATGGCCACGATCGAAGGTTCGTTGACGACAATGCCTTTGCCATGCGCAAACACCAACGTGTTTGCAGTGCCCAGATCAATGGCCAGGTCGGAAGAAAACAAACTGAACACCGACCTCATGTTGTAACCGTTCTTGTTCATCCCCCCATCCCCCTGCGGAGAAAGACTCTCCGCTGTCCAGCCGGCAATGGCGCTGACCTCACGGCGGCCAGCTCCCGCATCTATTGTCTCCGGACACCGCGACCAGCGCAAAGGCGCTTCGGTCTTCCTTCGGAAATCTTACTTCGGAACTACGATGGACACTTGCTTCATCGCCGTCCCGCCTCGGCGGTTCGAACCGATAATGGAAATCGTGTGCTGGCCCGGGGCAAGCTGCTCGGTGAAATGCCGGAAATTGCCATCCGGGGCAATGTTGGGCACGGATTGGCCGTTTACGATTAGAGCCGCGCCGGGCTCGGTGTGACCCACGATTTCGGCAGAGTGCCCTACAACCTGGTAGCTGACGATTTCCAGCACCATTCCCTGCGACTTGCCTTGCGCGACAAGCGTAAACTTGAATTTGTCGCTGAGTTCGCTGGTCTGTTTTTTTCCGTCCGTCGCCGTGACGTTCCAAAAGTATTCCCCGGGATCGAGCCCGGTGACATCCACGCCTGTTCCGCCGACCTTTTCTTCCTTCACCGTCTTCGTAAACATTGCCGTGGTGCTGATTCGCAGCGTGTATGAAACTGCATCCTGGACGGGCTTCCACTCGAAATGAATGGGATACGTCCGCGGATTTTCCGCCGTGATCGGCGCGAGATTCAGCGGTTCGACAAGATCGGGAGGCGCGAGAACATTGGACTTCTGAATCCTTCTGCCACTAGAAATAGTAGCCTTTTCCCATTGCGCGAGGTCGATCTTTTCCTGTCCGCGCTGAACCTGCGCGCTACCACTTGAAACGACAACCTCGCTTTCCTTTTTCTCCGGGTCGGCTTTGACCGCGGCACGGCTATTGGAATGCAGTTGAGCCACAGCATCTTCCGCGCTGACGGCGGCCCTGGAGTCCGGAGAACTCCAGTTCGGTGTCGCCAGATTTACTTCACCGGTGTTGATGTGGACCGCGACGCTGGTCGGCTTGTTGTTGTCCGTTGAGTTCTCTTCCACCGTGATCAAGGTATCGGGCTTGACCGTATAAGTCGTGCCGTCAGCGAAGGTGATGCGCGCGTTGCTGTCGGCGCCCGTTTGGACCAGATCGCCCTTGTCGAGTGAAGTGCGGTAGTCTGCTTCCACCCATTGCACCGAATTCACTCTTTTTACCTGAACTTTGCCGTCGAGATTGACGAATTTGGCGTGCCTCTGATCGGCGGCCTGCGATTCGTTTTCGGGATCGCTCACGGCCTTGTCGATCTTCTTGAGCACCACTTGATACAAGTCGGGTTTGATCAGGTAGAGCCCTGCGAAAATAATGGCCAAGGCCAGAAGCACGTAAGCGATCACCGTCTTATAGGTAACCGCCTTCCAGTACACTTCGACGTGCGGGGTCCTTTGGCGGGCCTGAGCGAACTTCGGGTCGATCGGTGTTTGTGTGGTCACGGTTGAATGTGCTGCAAAGCTCCAATTTTTTAATCTAGCACAGCGGTCTCCGAATGGATGACTTGCGGAGCCGCGCGTTGTCAAACTGCAAATAGCACAGTCGCGCCCTGCCCAATTGTCCTTCGCCTGTCCCCTGGTGCAGGTCCCCAGGGTACCTGTTGCTGCTGGACCGAGCCGAGGAAATATTCCACACTGATTCCTGAGAATTCACTACACTGCCCGCGGCGGACCATTGTGTTTGAGACGCGCGCCTATATCTCGTATAATCTTGAGTTTGTTTACTGACGGGGGAGACTCATCGGATGGCTGGAGCAAACGAGAAAAGCAAGCGGGGATATCGCATCTTTCTGGGGATCGTCGTCGTGGCTCTGGGGGGAAGTATGCTCCTATACCTCGTTCCTCAGTCGCCGGTCAGCGGCGAGATCTCCACGGACACGGTGGCCAAGATCGGCGATGAGTCAGTTAGCGTGCAGGACGTGCGCCAGCAGCTCAGCCAGATCGAGCAGCGCAATCCCAATATGAAGGCC
>WNFQ01002235.1_pt1 | contig 13960 bp, 11 predicted proteins | sample 5400171 | NCBI WGS metagenome assembly WNFQ01 (sample SAMN13153356, study PRJNA577476) | soil metagenome | isolation source: 20 cm soil under Madrone tree | place: USA:California | collected 2016-06-14
ACGGAAGGACCAGAGAGGCAACGCTCCGATCGCACCCGGCGTCCTCGTTTTATGCGGAAGACGTTAATAGCAATAACGGCGCTCATTGTGATCGGCGCTGGTGTCTATTTTCTGGCCATCTATCCGCGAATTCAGAATAACCAGGAACTGATTGCCGCAGCAGCCGCCGCAGGAAGAAGAGCGGTGACGGTAGTAGAACCTACACAGACATCGAGTGCACCCGATCTGGTGCTTCCGGGCAATATTCAGGCGAATCAGCAGACATCGATCTTTGCCCGAGTCGATGGCTATATCGCACGGTGGTATACCGATATCGGCGCACACGTGGAGTCAGGCCAAGTGCTGGCGGATATTGATGCCCCGCAAATTGATGCCAATCTGCGCATGGCCCAAGCCCAACTGGAACTGGCGGAAGCTAATCTCAAATTGGCTCAAACCAATTCAGTGCGTTCGCAACAGCTCTTCCAGAACCATGTCATTGCCCAGCAGGAACTCGACACGGTAGTGGCGACCGAACAAGTCCAAAAAGCGACCCGGGATAACGCGGCGGCGGCGCTTAAGAGTGCGCAGGATAATAAGGCGTTTGAACAGATTCGCGCGCCGTTCGCCGGAACGATCACCGCGCGGTTCATTGATGTTGGATCTTTGGTTACATCAGGCAGTGTCATGACCGTCCGTACGCTTTTTGACTTGGTTCAATCTGATCCGGTTCGCGTGTTGGTGCATGTCCCACAGGCGGATATCAGCAGCGTGAAACCCGGCACACCGGCCACCATCACTGTAGATGAATATCCTAACGAGACTTTCACCGGAAAGATAGCAAGAGACGCCGGGGCATTCGATCCAACTTCGCGGACGTTATTATTGGAGATTGACGTTCCCAATCCGGACGGTCGCCTTTTTGCCGGTATGTACGCCCACGCCAGATTCTCATTGCCGAGCCCGACGGCGGCCCTCTTGATACCAGATAACGCAATTCTGATCGACGCGAAAGGACAGCGCATCGTGGTCGTCGATTCGTCTAACCAAATCCGTATCAAATCCGTAAAATTGGGCCGCGACTTTGGTACCAAGACAGAAATTCTCAGTGGACTCGATCCCCAGGACCGTGTGGTACAGAACCCAGCTGACGATTTACATGAAGGGATGCCTGTATCAATCCAGAGCACGACGCAAGGCCAGGTCAATAACTAACTCATAGCAAGCAGGTCGCCAGATGAACGATAAACATGGCTCGGAGCAACCGACTTTCGTTAGTTACGAAAGCTGAGCTCAAACTTTATCATCAACGATAACCCAAGAAACCAGTGGATCTCAACCGGTTAAACTCGAGTTTGTTGCAAACCTTTTTGGCGGTTGCCGATGCCGGCCAAATCTCCGCCGCAGCTCGACGACTTCATCTGTCGCAACCAACAGTCACTGGCCAGATCCGAAGACTGGAAGCCGACCTGGATACTACACTGTTCATCCGCTCGGCCCATGGTGTGGATTTAACATCCCGGGGAGTTCATTTGCGAAAACGACTTCACGGTGTGTTTGCCGAGCTGGAACAGATTTTGTGCGAGGTAGATCAGACTCGGGAGGAGACTGGCATTGTGAACTTGGCTGCCAGCACAACCATCGCGAGACATTTTGTGCCGCATATCTTCGTTCGATTCCGTCATTACTACCCTGCGGCCGGTCTTCGGCTCAAGGTTGGGAACACCGAGGGAGTGCTAGAGGATGTTCGGGAAAATCGCGTGGATCTCGGTCTGGTCGAGGGCCATGAGCGGGGTGCAGGCGTTCGCCTAGAGCAATTCATGCCTGATGAAATCGTTCCGGTTTGTGCTGCTCGAATTTCCGATCTGAAGTTCCGACGCGCGCTTGAACGCTTCAGGTCGGTTCGAGACCTTCAGACCCTGCCCTTAATCTGGCGCGAGCCTGGAGCAGGTACCCGAGCTGTGGTGGAAAGCGTACTCAAGGAGAGCGGACTGAGTATGAGGAAGTTGGACAGCCTGGTTGAATTGGGGAGCACCGAAGCGATCAAATCGCTCGTCCTGGCTGGTCTTGGTGTCGGCTTTTTCTCCTTTTGGGACATTCAAGACGAACTCAATATGGGACTCGTGCAACGAATTAAAATTCCCGGCCTGCGATTTCATCGCACGTTTTCCTGGGCCATTGCCAGTGGTGAACTGGGGGGCTTGCCCGCTGAGTTTTATCGATTCGCCAATTCGATCCGAAGCGAACTATCCGCGATCAGCTCACAGAAATGGAAGACGGCTGCCTGAAGGTCCAACTGACCAATGGGTCTCACCTAGGTTTGTTTTATCGCGTGCTGACTTAGAGTGACAACCGCAAGAACCAGCAATACCGAGAGACCGAAGGGAATCCACAAGCCAATCTGTGAGGTAACTCCGGCAACCACCGTTCTTCTTTTCATGAAATCAGAATGACCTGTCAACCAAACCGACGCACTAAATGGAACATTTTTGCTCATTTTTGCCTTGCTTGCCCAATGAAAGCTTTTTTGGCACGATCGAACAACCAATTGATTTATGAAAAAGCCTTTCTCCGCAAAATCGAAAGCTGGGATACCAGCACGGTATCAGCACTTCGACAAGAGTTACCCAGCTGTTATGCAAGCGGTCGAGGCGCTCGGCGAAGCAACCCAGTCAGCTGGACCGTTAGACAGTAAATCCCGCGCACTCGTGAAGCTGGCAATTGCCATTGGCGGGTTGCGAGAGGGTGCCGTGCATAGTCATACGCGTCGTGCATTGGAGGTAGGCTGCAGCCCCGATGAGTTACGGCACGTAGGAGTGCTGGCAATTACGACGATCGGCTTTCCTAGTACCATGGCAGCAATGTCGTGGGTGGAAGATATTCTTCGAAAGTAGCGTTGCTCGAAAATTTTCTGGTTTGCCAGCAGCGTTCAGCGAAACTCTACTCCGGTAACTAACTGTCTTTTTTCTGCTGGAAAAGGTGGAAGGAAAACTCCAGCTATTACACATTGGCGCTATCTGTCAGTCGCGCATCCTGGTTGATGCTGTCTTGGCAGAGACAGGAAAATTATCAAGCGCCTGGAATCGGAACTCGGTTAGAGGCTCGACGGTTGTAAACTACACCAAAATTAACGATCTCGAGCGTCGCTCATCGGCTAAACTTTCGAAACGTTTCCTACTTCATACGGTTTTATCAACGGTTGGCGGGTGTTGCGCCGGGAGCGCAAGTGTAAGGATTTCGTCAAAAAGTGACACACTTTCGACTTTCTTCCAGAGGCCGCGGATCTGAGCTTTAGGGATTACGAATAGGAATTAGTCGATGCGTCGCCGTCATCGCAACCCACCCCGGCGGCCATCACACTCTATGAAGCCCTCGGATTCATCATCGGAATCACCCATCGCCGGCGCACAACCGCCAACCGAAATTGCCGGAACTCAAACCGGACATCCCTATCGCGTGGCGGCCGGGCTTCCAGCTCTCTATCAGAGCGGTCGCTTTACTTTGCAAAAGATGGGAGCGCTGCGGGGTCTGAGCACGTGGACCAAAGTTAATCAAAAACGAGGATTCGATTGTCAAAGCTGTGCCTGGCCCAATCCAGACAACGACCGACACGTGCTCGAGTTCTGCGAGAACGGAGTCAAAGCAATTGCTGACGAAGCAACCACGAGGAGGATTAGCTCGGAATTCTTCAGCCAGCACGGCATCACCGATCTACAGCAACGATCGGATTATTGGCTCGGATCACAGGGAAGGCTGACCGAGCCGATGGTTAAACGACCGAACAGCGATCACTATGAGCCAATTTCCTGGGATCAAGCATTTCAATTGATCGCAGCCGAGCTTAATTCGCTAACGTCGCCGAATGAAGCTGCCTTCTATACCAGCGGGCGCACCAGTAACGAGGCGGCATTTCTTTACCAGTTATTTGTTCGTCAATTTGGCACCAACAATCTGCCCGATTGTTCTAACATGTGCCACGAGTCGAGTGGTGCGGCCATGAGCGATGCGATCGGTATCGGTAAAGGTTGTGTAACCCTAGACGATTTCAAAAAGACAGATGCTATCTTTATCATCGGTCAAAATCCTGGGACAAACCATCCACGAATGTTAACCGCCTTGGAACATGCCAAGAAACGGGGCACAAAGATCGTGGCAATCAATCCGCTGCCCGAAACCGGGCTAATGCGCGTGGTGAATCCGAACCCACAGGAATACCTCTCGAATCCGTTCGCCTTCCCAACAAAAATGCTCCTTAATCGTGGGACGAAATTAAGCGATCTCTGGTTACCGGTTCGCATCAATGGAGACATCGCCTTGTTCAGGGGGATGATGAAAGAGATGCTGGCCGAGGAAGATCGACGTCCCGGCGAAATCTTTGATTGGGATTTCATCCGCCAACACACAGTTGGCTTTGAAGAGTTCGTCGCTGGCTTGCGTGCGACCAGTTGGGAAGAAGTTCTCGTCAGCAGTGGCGTGGACCGGGATCAGATCCGAGCAGCAGCACAAATTGCGCTGAATGCTCGCTCCATTATCTGTTGTTGGGCCATGGGACTGACCCAACACAAAAATGCGGTGGCCACGATCCAAGAGGTGATCAATTTTCTACTGCTGCGCGGTAACATTGGCCGACCCGGCGCGGGCCCTTGTCCGGTACGGGGACATAGCAATGTTCAGGGTGATCGCACTATGGGTGTCTGGGAGAAAATGAGCGATCAATTTCTCGATCGACTCGGCGCAGAGTTTAACTTCGCTCCGCCACGCGAACACGGCACTGACTCCGTCGATAGCATCAAGGCGATGCATGAAGGTCGTATCAAGATTTTCTTTGCGTTAGGAGGCAACTTCCTTTCCGCAACGCCCGATACTGAGTTTACTGCGCGAGCTCTCGAGAATTGCCGGCTCACCGCTCACGTATCAACCAAGCTTAACCGTTCCCATTTGATCACGGGCCAGGTCGCTCTGATCCTACCTTGCTTGGGACGCACGGAGATCGATCGCCAGACAGAGGGCGAACAGTTCGTGACCGTCGAAGACAGCATGGGAGTAATCAGCTCCTCGCGCGGTCATCTCGAACCGGCTAGCGAGCATTTGCTCAGTGAACCCGCTATCATTGCCGGGTTAGCTCGCGCCGTCCTTGGCGACCGGACCACGGTTCCATGGGAAGATCTTGTCGCTGACTATGGCCGCATCCGGGACCATATCGAACGGGTGATTCCAGGATTCGCAAATTTTAATCAGCGTATTGCTCAAGACACATTTTACCTGCCTAATCCGGCGCGCGACGAACGCCGATTCCGCACCGATGTCGGCAAGGCGAAATTTACTGTTCACCCGATTGAGCCAAACGAGCTTCAGTCGGGCCAGTACATTATGATGACGATTCGGTCTCACGACCAATTCAATACCACCATCTACGGTTTGGATGATCGCTACCGCGGCGTTTTCAACGGCCGGCGCGTTGTTTTCTTAAATCCGGAGGATCTGGCTGAAGCCGGGCTGGAAGCAGGTCAACTGGTCGATCTGGCCAGTCACTTCAAAGGAAGAAAACGCGTAGCTGAATACTTTCTCGTCACTCCGTTCGAAATTCCGCGCGGCTGCGCGGCAACCTATTTTCCCGAAGCCAATGTTCTGGTACCGATCGACAGTGTGGCCGAGCGCAGCAATACGCCGACTTCCAAATTTGTAGTGATTACCGTTTCACCGTCGCGAGATGTAAACGGAGGAGTGGCTCGCCTGCAGGCGGCGGCACACGAGGTAGCAGAGGCGGACAGTCATCAATCCGCCGGAGCCTTGTAAGTAATGCTCGCCCATCGGTTAGTTAACCCGGTGCAACCTAGGAGCCTGTGGGGTTGCGAGTTGCGGGTTGCGGGTTGCAAGTTACGAGTTGAATGCGGTTCTAGCGCTCACCCAACCCGGAACGTGCAACCCGCAACTCGTAAGTCGCAACCCCACAGGCTCCCGGGATAGCTAGCTCAACGCGCGCGGCCTATGACTATGCATGGCGCAACCGCCAACGGCAATCTGCGTCACCATTATATGCGAGACGGTGCACTAGATCTATGGGTTAGCTGGAGGAGGATCAGCCGGCTTGGGGCGCAGCGATTCCGATAGCCTCCCTAGGTAATTTATCGACCAGCTCTTTGCCGATGCCGAAGTTGTCGCTGATGAAACCATCCGGATTAGCCGCGAGCCAGGTGGACATGTTGATTTCCTGGTACTCAGGTGAGTTAAATAGAATAAGCACCTTGGTAGGCTCGTTGCCAACCTGCTCAACAAAGTGGCCAAAGCCTTGCTTGATAAAAGCGACCTGGCCCGGACCAAACGCTGCGGTCTTCGTTCTGCCGTGCGCTCCAAATATGGTCACGCGAGCCTGGCCGGAAAGATAGAACTGCCATTCGTCGGCGTTCGGATGCCAATGCATTTCGCGAAGTGCTCCGGGTTTGAGCAGCATGGTCGCCCCGGTCAGTGTCTTTTGGATAGGAAACTCTTTTTGCGATACTATGTGCAGTTCTCCGCCGGGAAACTGTATGGGGAGCGACGCACCTAAACGGTATTTATGGGGGGATTGGTTAGTTTGCGAATTAGCTTGCCGCAAGGGCTGCTGCATTGCCGGCGGTACTCGTCCTGGTAGGATATATGCCTCGCTTTTCGGGAATTTGGTTAAGACCGACTCAGGTAATCCGAGGTTCCGCGAAAGTACGTTCGGCGGAGTGTGGCCTACCCAGTCTGTAATCGAAAAGGTTCCAAATTCGCTGAAATGCCCGTCGTCAAAGCCGAGGATAAAATGAGCTTCATCGGGACCAAGGGCTTGCAGAGCGTGACCATGACCTTTCGGGAAATACCAGACGTCGCCTGGTCCGAAATCGTCCTGGGCACCCTCGCCGTTTGGGGAGATAACCGTGGCGCGAACATTTCCCTTTACCACAAAAGCCCACTCGGCCGCGATCGCGTGCCAGTGCAGCTCGCGAAGGCCGCCCGGTTTCAACCGCATGGAAACGCCGGCAATACTCGTCGCAATCGGCAATTGTTTGACCGTAGACTCCTTCGCCGAACCGCCCTCGCCAACCCAGCCTTCGCCTCCCTCCAAGTCATGTTTAAAATCCTCGAGGGGTTCATGTTCTTCTCCCGCCTTCGGCACGGCCTTGGCTTCGGGAACACCCACTGATGCGGCGGCCAGTCCAGCAGTGGTGAGAGTCGCCAAACCCAGCAGCTGGCGACGAGTGAGACGGCTTTGGTCTCGGTTAGGAGGTGTGTCTTTCATGTTCAGTTTCCTATATTTTTGATCGCATAGTTCGCGGTAAGATCAGAAGAAACTCTCGTAACTGACGAGATCTCCTTGGCTTTTCGAGGTCTGTTTTTCATCAAATCGGAGGATCAGGTCTCCCAAACCTACGTCATAACATAACTCCGTTTTCCCGGCCCTGGAGAGGTTGAGGTAACTGTCTCCCTTTCTGTCACAAATACGATAATCGATACGCATAACAGTATTTGATTTCGGCCTGGCTCATTAACGTCCTTTCGTTTGCTCCGGCTGGACGCACGTTCAAAAGAACTCTAGCTACGTTTGCAATCGCTTCCGCGACCGATGGGCCAAACAAGATATTGTCAACGAATCGCCCGTCTATGATGTCGAGATGAAGCCAGTCGGCACCCGCTTTTTCTATCCGGGCGCACTCCGGACCAAGACTCGCGAAACCGGGTGCCAGAACTGAGAGTGCAACTACCATCGGTTCGCTGTTCATCGGGGGGTTCGGGTGCTGAGGATCAAGCTCAGATGTGCAGGGTCCGAGAGAAAGCCGAAAGTTTGTCACTTTCTGCCGAATTCTTTACACTTGAAAAGACGACGGGAAGATCTTCGGGAAAGATCTTATCGAAGTAATTCGGATTAGAACCGAGGAGCGCGGAGAACCGGCAATTTGAAAAGCTCCCAACCCTCCGCGTCTGTCCGCACATTGATCCCGCAATAAGGGTGTGGATGCATATGGCGTGTGGATTTGCGGGCGAGCTAGCTAGCCCGCACGGGCTCATTGCGTACGTTCTTGCCGCACATGGCAAGAGGCAACAAGCTTGAAGCCAGCATCACCGCGGCGATGATGGTCAGCGCTCCGCTATAGCTCCCGGTAGCCTCACGGATGCGAGCGATGAAGAGAGGACCGAGGAGACCCCCGAAACCCCATGCCGTTAGCATGAGTCCATAAATCGAGCCAACAAACGTCGGTCCGAAGTAATCGGTGGCAAACGCCGGCATTGTTCCGAAACCGCCTCCGTAGCAACTAAGTATGACAAACGCGAAAGTGACGAGTATCGCGAAATCCCGTTGTGCGGGCAGGAAAAAAAAGAGCATTGCCTGGAGCAAAAACATGATCAAAAACACACCGGGCCGCCCCACGGCATCAGAAAGCCAAGCCCAAAGCAGCCGACCCAGGCCGTTGGAGATCGAAATGATTCCAACCATACCTGCAGCAACCAGCGGCGATACACCGCTGATTTCTCCAGCCATCGGTGCGGCTTGAGAGATTATGCTGATTCCAGCAGTAACGTTCAGGAAGAGAATGGCCCAGAGGGCATACCATTGCCAAGTGGACAGGGCCTGTTGCAGAGTGAAATCGCGGGTTGCTAACTGTGCTTGTTTCTTCGCGGAGGGCTGCCAACCTTCCGGTACCCAGCCCGGTGGCGGGTTTTTCATCGCCGAGGCCCCAGCGACGACCATGACTAAGTAGAGGATACCAAGGATACCTAATGTTTGCAGGACACCCACCCGTGCGATCAGGCCTGCAGCCACCGGCGCAGTGAGCAGCGCTCCAGCGCCGAAGCCGGCCACTGCGAGCCCGGTAATGAACCCCCGTCGATCTGGGAACCATTTAACCAGTGTGGCCACCGGCACAATGTAGCCGAGGCCTAGTCCCAAACCGCCCAGAACCCCATAGCTAAGGTAAAGCAGCCAGAGCCGATCAGCCGAAAGGCTACTCAAAGCCACGCCTAGGCCATAGCATAATCCTCCTACGATTCCCACTGTGCGCGGACCTACGCGGCTCATCCAGAGTCCTCCTAAAAAAGCCGCAAAGCCTAACACCAGAATCGCTATAGAAAAGGTTAGGGTAACCTCAGAGTTCGACCAGCCGAAGGCTTTCACCAATGGATTCAGGAATACGCTCCAGGCGTAAACTGCGCCGAAGGCTAGCTGCATTACCACGCCCGCACCTGCAAGTAACCATCGGTTAGTCGGCCTTGCTTTGATTGTTTCGCGGGCGCTTAATAAGCCTTGTGCTGGAAGGCCCGTGGCTACGCGACGGCGATGACCCATTCGAGTTCCGGTGAATTCGGACGGTGGTTGTGCTCCTGGGATGAACGTTTCCTCTGAGGTATTCGACGATGAGTCTGGGAGATCCATAGACAGTGATACTCGGCGGATAGCTGGCGATGCCGACAGCAGGCTGAGTAATTCCTATTCGTAGTAGTCTAGGCTCGGACACGCAGCATCCGGGAGAAAGCCGGAAGTATGTCACTTTCTGCCGAATTCGTTACACTTGCACACCGCGCGAGGCGCCGGGTGGAACACCTGCCAACCGTCGATAAAAGCGAACGAAATAGGAGACGTTTCGAAAGTTTAGCCGATACGCGATTTCTGAAATCGTCAGGTCAGTGTAGATTAACAGACGCCGAGCCTCTAACAGGGATCGATCCCGAATCCAGGCGCTTGGCGATTTTCCTGTCTCTGCTAAGACAGCATCAACCAGAATCCGTGGACTGACCGATAGGGCCGATGTGTAATACCGCGTGCGTTGGAGTTTTCCTGCCTCCTTTTCGAGCAGCGACAAAAAACGGTTAGTCAACTGCGTAGAGTATCCCTGAACTTCAACCAATGGTGTGCTCAAGCAGAGCCGATGCAACCGAATCAACAGCGCGGTAATCTGAGAACGTACCATGTCGCACCGAAATTCCGCGCTCCCATGGAATTCATCGGCCAAGTTTTTAAATGCGACCCGAAGAATCCGATAGGTTGAACCAGCGACTTGAAAAGTGGCTCGATCTCTGGTTGTCGCGCTAAAATGCGCCAGATCATGCAGTAGGCGATAAGGCCGATCATTTCCGCTGAAGAGCGACGCTGGCTCAAAACAGAGAACGTGACCTTTCAACGTATCGTTGCATTTCCAGGCATGAACTTGGCCCGGTGAAACGAAAATTAAGCTGCCGCGAGTGAGCGGATAACTTCGGCCGTCGCTCACGAAAATGCCGTTGCCTGATTCAATCCAGAACAAATGATAAAAGTCATGTCGATGTGGAATGTGCCGGAAAGGCACCTGCTTAGTAAGTTGCTCGATGGAGATTCCCAAAAGCTGGTCAACGTCGTCACGTCCGCTGGCCATTGGGAACAGCGGAATTTTGCGCGGTTTTTCTAACACGGTTTCAAGATTGCACCTAAAATGGTCGGCTGAGTTTTGCTGGCACGCAATGCTCGATTATTTCCGCGACGCGCCTACCTTGCGGCTGATTGCCTGCGCAGCCTGGAATTCCTCTTTTGTATCGGCTAGGATAGTGTTAAGACGCTGCTGACTGGCGCTACATTTTCATGAATCCGGCTCCTCCCTCGGACATACTATGGCAATCCCCGGAAGCCCTCCGGCTAAGTAGTAATCTACTTCGATACCAAACTTGGTTAGCGGAACATCACGGCAAGACTTTCCCAACCTACGACGACCTCTATCATTGGTCGATCACCGAGATTGGAGCGTTTTGGCGTTCGATTGCCGATTTTTTCGAGGTGAAGTTTCACACTGAACCCAGCGACCTCCTAATCGGAGATGGCCCTTACGGTGCGAAATGGTTTCCTGGAGTGACGCTCAACTATGCCGAACGCCTGGTCGACGGACTTAAAAAAATCGGGTCGAGCCCGGCCATCCTCTTTCGTGGCGAAACCCAGGGCGGTTTTGAGCGGCAAGAGATCACGGGAACAGACATGGTCAAAGCAGTGGCCAGAGCAGCCAAGGCTCTCCGGACGGCGGGCGTCCGGAAAGGCGACCGGGTCGCTGCCTATCTCTCTAATCGCCCGGAGACGGTGGTTGCCTGCTTGGCGTGCGCGAGTTTGGGCGCGATTTGGTCCAATTCACCACCCGAGTTGTCGAGCAGTGGAGTAGTTGAGAGACTTCGACAGATCGAGCCAAAGGTGCTACTGGCCAGCACCGGTTATTACTACGGAGGGAAATACTTTGATCGTCGAGAAGCGGTCAGTGAAATCGTTCGCCAACTGCCTTCGCTGGAGCACGTGGTCTTCCTTTCCGTCGATCCAGGCCAACGACTCGATTTGTCTGAACTGCCGATCCAATCGCAGGCTTGGGCCGATTGGCTCAAAGCGACTGAGCCTGAACCGGCAATCGATTTCGAGCCGGTGCCATTTGAGCATCCGCTTTGGATTCTTTATTCATCCGGAACGACCGGAATTCCGAAGCCGATCGTCCATAGTCACGGAGGCATGCTGCTGGAACATCTCAAAGCATTATCGCTTCATCTGGATCTGCGGAAGGGTGACCGCTTTTTTTGGTTCACTACCGCTGGCTGGATGATGTGGAATTTCCTCATCTCCGGATTAGCGTTGCAGACCTGTGTTGTTCTTTACGACGGAAGTCCGAAGTACCCGGATCTTTCGGTCCTGTGGGGCTTTGTTGACGAAGAAGCGATCCATTATTTCGGAACCAGTGCGCCTTTCCTGATGGCCTGTGCCAAAGTTGGGCTGGAGCCTGGGAAAAAATTCAAGCTGTCGAAACTGCGCAGCATTGGGTCGACCGGCGCGCCATTGCCGCCAGAAGGTTTTGACTGGGTTTACCAGCGAGCGAAGCCAGATGTCTGGCTCGGATCGGTGAGCGGCGGCACCGATGCCTGCACCGCGTTTATCCTCGCGAATCCTCTGTTGCCAGTGCGAAGAGGTAAGCTCCAATCCCGCGGATTAGGCGCGAAAATTGAGGCCTGGGACGAAAGTGGACGGCCCATCTTCGATGCGGTCGGTGAATTGGTAATTACGGCGCCTTTCCCTTGTTTGCCCGTCTTCTTTTGGAATGACTCTGACGGGAGCCGCTTTAAGTCCAGCTACTTTGATCATTATCCTGGAATTTGGCGGCACGGCGATTGGATCGAGATCTGCGGTGCCGATGGTCAGTGCGTCATTTATGGCCGGTCCGATTCCACTCTGAATCGCGGAGGAGTGCGGATGGGAACCAGCGAATTTTATCGCGTGGTCGAGGCCGGGCCGGAAATCGTGGAATCCTTGGTGATCGACACTACGGGATATCGGCAGGGGGATAGCAATTGGGCCGATAAGTTACTGCTATTCGTCGTATTGCGGGAAGGCCTGCAACTTGATGATTTACTCCACCAAAAAATCAAGGATCGGATTCGACGGGATTTATCGCCAAGGTACGTTCCGGACGAAATATTCGCAGTGACCGAGATTCCTCACACCCTGAATGGGAAAAAACTCGAGATACCAGTCAAACGATTATTCCAAGGCCTTCCGCTCGATCGGGCAGTGAGTAAAGAAGCAATCGGTAACTTCAGTGCGATGCAAGCGTTTGTGGAGCTTGCGCAATCGTTTGCAACCGGTCGCTGAACGAGCCGAGCACACGTTCAACAGGAGAGCACAGCGCGGCAAGCCGGAAACAACGTGAGTGGTGAGAGGTGAGTGGTGACTGGAGACTCACGCACGCCGACTTGTTCAACAGAGGGAGAATCCTCGCGGAAAAACAAGATTTCTAGCCAGTGTAGTGTAAAGGTAGCAAAGGCAGAAGGGCCTTTTCCTCGCAAGAGTCGGCTAGGGCAAAGCTTGAGCAACTTTGTGTTTTCCTAGCAATTGCAGCCCAGGTTATCGGCCGCGTCGCAATGGTTCGGAACGCGGCCATCATTCGATTGGCTAAGACCTCTAAAGAATAGACGGACTAGGACCCAAATAGCTGACGCCAATTATCATCTGTTTCGATCAGATGTTTGTCGATATCTTTCTCGAACTCTTCCGCTGCTGCTTTCGTGCTGCAAAAGTACAGCTTCCCTTTATAAATATAGAATACGTTGGGATCGCCGTTTTTTAACACCCCTTTTCTCAGACTATTGGCGCAGTAACCGCCGTAAGTAGGCGCGTATTTGGTCGGGTTTTTGTCGAATTCCTTTTTATCGGCGGCAGAAGCGAAGTAGAACTTGGCGCCTTGGTAAACGCTCTGGTTTTTCGGCGAGCCTTTTACCGGTTTGTTTTGCTTAAAATAGGCGACCGGATCATAGCCTTGGATCGCTACGCCCTGCGCGTCTACGGCAATCCTCGATTTCTTCGTTTCAGCAAAAACAGACAATCCGTGAGTCACAGGCTTTTGCATCTTCCAAACTGGAGAGGCGGAAGCCGACGCTGCAATGAGAGCAACCAGAAGAGGTGAGATCGTTTTCATTATTTTTGCGATGTTCATCATTCCGCTGACGTCCATCGCCTCCTGAGTAGCAGATCATTCCGGCAGATGTCCAGACGTGAAGACATTCGTCCCACGATCTCCGGCTTGCTCAAACGTTCATTTCGCTTAGGTGAGATATATGAAAGCCACTTTTCTCGGACATGCGGCTGCCTATTTGGAATTCGATAATACGCGGATCATAATCGACCCATTCTTAACTGGAAATCCAAAGGCTGGCGCGAAGGCGGATGATTTGGATCCCGATTTCGTTGTTGTCACTCATGGTCATGGCGACCACGTAGGTGATACTCTGGCGATCGCCAAACGAACCGGAGCGACCGTTGTTTCTACCTATGAATTGGCCCTATGGCTGGAGCATCAAGGGGCGAAGGTCTCTGCCCAGAACCACGGAGGTTGGTGCAGGTATCCCTTTGGTGCAGTTAAGTTCACACAAGCAATCCATAGCTCGTCGGTGATAGGAGAGGATGGAAATCCGATCTATCTCGGCGAGCCGGCTGGGGTTATCATTCAAGCAGGCGGGAAAATAGTGTTTCATG
>WNFQ01002312.1_pt1 | contig 13958 bp, 11 predicted proteins | sample 5400171 | NCBI WGS metagenome assembly WNFQ01 (sample SAMN13153356, study PRJNA577476) | soil metagenome | isolation source: 20 cm soil under Madrone tree | place: USA:California | collected 2016-06-14
TGCTCTGGAGCTGCGATGATACGTGCAGGTCCGCTCCAGGCGGTGCTTTTGACTTATCAGTGCGTCGCTCTGGATTGGCGGAGCTCTTGGCCGAACTTAGATCGGTAGTTGAGCTGCCGGTCGAAGGCGCAGCATCGCTGAAGTTGTTTCTGAGAGCTAGTTGGCGCGCCATGAACGTATCAACTAGCTTTCTTGAAAAATCGCCGGTTCCGTCCCGCCCAAAGGTGACCACGGGCGGTAATTCCGGATGCCTAAGGGTGGACGCCATGCCGTACGCCGGCCAAACCGGCATGTGACTCCAATTCGGAAACCCAAATTTCGTAGGCTCAGCACAAAAATCACAGTTCTCAACACTTACGAACCCTGAGTACTGTGACAGCTCCTTGTCTAATCGCGCTTGGAAGCCCGCCAGTAACGTCATCGCTAAATCACGCAACGGCCTCTCCCCGAACCAATCGAGGAATCGGGACGGCCATTCAATGAGATCACGGTTAAGAATGATCGGTAACGAAGCGATTAACGCCGTAATGCCGGCGCTGTAAATCCGCGATGGATAAGCGTACTGAAATTCGCGCGTACGAAGGCCAGCCAATTCTGGCATGATCAAAAGGGAAAGCGGAATTGCGAAAGCGATAAAAATAGCGGCAGTACGGAGAATAAAGTTTTCTCCAACAACCTTGAAATAGATAGCCCCTACCACGAGTGCCGCAACAAAAATCCCGCTTAATGCAAACACAAACCAATGAAACGCGTCGTGGCCCGGACGCGAGGCCTCGCCAATATGACAAATTATTTGAAAGGGCAGGGCGAGGACAAGGATTGCAACTAGCGCGAGGTCCTTGTTGAACGAGCCCTCTTTGGATCGGCGGCCGGTATAAATCCCAATTGCGAGTATAATGTTTGACAGCGCGACAATTTCGTAGCTAGCCAAAAGCAAGAAGCCAATAAAAAGCCGGCGGAACGCCTGAGGATCTCGCTCTGGGTCTAGGGAATACACGACGAAAACCGTCGTAAGCCCCAATGCAAAAAGAAGCTCCGTTGCGGCGAAATTGGCAAGAAAGATCGTGGCGGAAACAAACAATGTAACGAGCAGGCTCTTGGCGGAGGCATTCAATCCAGAATTTATAGTAATAACTAACGGAAGCGCTATTTGACAGTAAGCGAGAGTTCCATACGCGAAGGTTGCAATCTGAATCTGTGAAGGAAAGAAGAAGCCGATTAACCGAACTGGGGCAGTGGTCCAGACTATAGCAAAAAAGCGCCTGGGCGTGTTTTGATCCAGTGGGTACCAGAAAGGGTCAAGAAACGACTGTACGACGGAGCTTGCTCCGTCCATAAAAAATTGGCGACCAGCAAGCGCGCTGACAATAAGCACGAAAATGATAGTCACGATGTGAGCACTACCGGTGTCTTTCGTGGCCCACATACCCAAACGCATGCTGAATTCGGTTCCCCAAAAAAACTCTTAAAAACTGGTCCTCGAGAACGGAGAATTAACCACGCAAGGAGGGCAATTTGACAAGCCGCGCCCAAGCGCTGATTTAATAATAATTCATTTCACTCAACAGATCAAGGTTATATTAAATGGCTTCTTATCTAATTTAATCGCTTCTTGCCACTCTAAGTTCTTGTTCTTAATCTGGCTTTTTCTAAAAGATCAAGTGCCTGCTGAAACGCAAATTAAAACTCACGAGGTAAGAGGACTGCTATCGAATAATTGCGGCGCTGTCGCTTTCCATGTCAGGTCGTAGCCTTGCGCGAGAGGGTGCTTTTCAGCATCGTGCCTAGACTAGCGACTCTTGACAGCACGCTATTTCAGCAGAGGGCCATTCACCGCCGGCGTTTCCTTCGGAATATGACTATTGCAAGCAAAATCCCGACAGCGGCGGCTATCAAAGCCCCTGTCCGAATTTCCTCGCGGGAGAGACCGACATGAACATGAAAAAAATGACGCAGCACGGCCGCGGTTATTCCCGCCACAGCGACTACTGCAAGTAAGTGCCTCATCCTAAAACTGGTTGGGTCCATGCCGCTGAACAATCTCCCTTGCCAATCTCTCGACAAGCCGACTTCGACCATGCGCGGGCCTTGGTTCCTCGCATACCCGCTATTTTAGCGCGGCGTGAGAGCGCGCGAAAGCGACCAAGATGGCCGCATCGCTTTTGTTTTGTTGGCCCCAGCCGCGGTCGAGCGCCAATCCTTGGCAGGCCGATGAGGGCAAGATGGCCGGTCATCGATGCACTCGAGAAAAATGGCGGGTAGGGCGGTCGGCGTCATGGGCGCTCGAATGATCTTGTTTTTGGGCCGGTTTAGGAACCTAGAAGGATGAGCTCTCAAGAGCGCCCAACGATCTCGCCGGATCGAATTGCTTCAACTCCATTGCTTCAGCTCCGGTGCGGTTTTTCTTCTCGAAGTATGCCAATAGATAGTCTATTCTTAGGCTTGGTAAAAATCCGATAGCTCTAACGGCGGCGCACTGAGGAAATAGTGGGCCGACATTTTTGACGTTTCCGGTCATTTCGCGGAATGTCTTGCCTGCGTATCAACAAGGGTGAACCACGTGGCGGATGGGTCCAACGTTAGTCGAGCGGTCCTATGACAATCCAGGCGGTTGGAATTATCGTTCTTGCGATAGGTTTGTTTGGCTTTTTTTTCGACGCTTCGTTCATTGTGTATGCTTTCTTTTGCGCGACGCTGTTGGGTTCAGCCGCGGCGTTTGTCTTGAATTCTCTGGGTGGAACTAACATATCGCCAGCTCATCTTCTTCTTGGATTTCTTGCCTTAAGATTGCTAGGCGACCGTCGTGTTTTTCAGAAAATCGTTGAGGGCATTCTCCCAGGCCGGGCCGGCTTTTGGCTGCTCTTGACCGTTGTCTACAGTGCCATTTCGGCTTTTTTTCTGCCGAGATTGTTTGCGGGTCAGACGTTCGTCATCGCGGTGCGTGCTGTAGACTCTTTCAATTTTCCGCTCGAACCAACGATGGCAAATTTGACCCAGTCAATCTATTTGATTGCCGACTTCATCTGCTTCATCCTGATTTGCGGCTATGCGAGGGATACAACCGGAAGATTGATTGTAGGAAATGCCGCGGTTTGTTGCGTGATCCTAAACTTGATTTTTGCCGGGCTCGATCTCGCGACTTACGCGACTGGTACAACCGAGTTGCTGTCATTTATCCGCAATGCCAATTACGCGTTGCTTGCCGAAACCGAACTGGCTGGCTCCAAGAGAATAGTTGGTTCCTTTGTTGAGGCGTCTGCGTTCGGAGCGGCGACGCTGGGTTATTTCGCATTTGCAACCAAGCTATGGTTATTGGGCGTGCGCCCGCGACTGATGTTTACACTGTCCTCGCTATCGCTTTGCGTACTTATCTTCTCAACCTCGTCAACCGCTGCTGTAGGGCTCGCCGCGATGTTGATGATCAGTTACTCTGAAACACTTTTTTTCGGGATGCGCCGGCTGCCGACTTCGCAGATGACTTTCTTTCTGGTCGGTGCCCCGATCGTATTCGCAATCCTCGGCTGCGCCATAGCATTGAACGAGGAATCTTCTGCATATGTCTATAACCTTCTCGACACTACGGTGTTCAGCAAACTTTCGAGCTCTTCCGGAGAGGAACGGTCCTCATGGAACTTTCAAGCTTGGCAGGTTTTCATCGACACGTTCGGTTTTGGAGCGGGTAACGGAAGCATGCGCACGTCGAGCTTTCCGCTCGCGGTCATTGCCAACCTCGGTGTCATTGGTGCGACATTGTTTGCGTTATTTTTCGCAGGCATATTTTTTGGCGGTAACAACACTGGTGCGTACGACTCGCTGGAGGGAGCGTATCGACAAGCTGCCAAGTCAGCTTGCATTGCTTGGCTGATTACAGCTACTATTTCAGGTTCTTTAACCGATTTAGGGATGCCTTTCTTTGCCTTCGCTGCAATTGCCTGGAAGGATCCCGTCAGTGCTATCTTTGTGAGAAACCGGGTCGTTCGGGGCCGACGAATTCTTCGGTCGTCTTAAAAGACGAGCTATAATATTGATTTTCGGGATCGTTACTGTTGCAGCTGTAAAGACAGCTCTGGGCTTATGTTAACATCGGTCAAAGGCCTCATAGGCGGATGAGCTACGGCACGGGGAAGGGCTCTTAAAGAAGGTTGCGTACGGATGAGATTCCATCAAGCAATGCGTATGGTCGCCATCCTTGTCGTCGTTATCGGAGCCGTGGTTGTTCCCACGCGCCTATCGAAGGCGGACGATCAAATAAGGTCCATACCGACGTCGCAACTGGTCCAGATGATCGGTGTCAACGTACACATGCGTTACACCGACACCGCATACGCGAACTCGACAAATGTCTTGCAGGCCTTGAGATTCCTTGGCGTCAGTCACGTACGTGACATCATGCCGGGCATTGATGCTCCGGCGGAACTGCAAGCGCGCGATGCGCTGAGACGTATGGTCTTCGATGGGATAAAGCTCAACCTGATTTTTTCCGGCGGCATGCGTCCATCAGAGGCTGTGGACTTGGTCCGCAATCTTGAGAAGGCGGTACCTGGCGCCGTAGCATCCGTCGAAGGCTATAACGAAATCAACAATTTTCCTGTGACGTATAAGGATCAGAGCGGGCCCGCAGCAGCCGCGGCCGGCCAAAAGGCGCTGTACCAATCCATCAAAGAGAGTCTGGACATCAGACATATCCCGATCATCGACATGACGGGATTCGAGGTGATTAAGGATCCAAAATTCACCTACGGGTCGTCGTTGGAGGGATACGCTGACGTGATGAACGTTCATGCCTATGCGCAGAATGGGCAGCAGCCATCGATCTGGATCAATTCCGAGAAAATCGAATCGTATAAATCGCTTCAACAAGTTCTGCCGAAGGTCATTACAGAATTCGGTTATGCGACGATGCCTCAAAGCGGATGGCTAGTCATCGGTGTTGACGAGCGCACGCAGGCGAAAGGTCTGCTAAATGGCTTGTTTGATGCGGCACGATCTGGCTATGACAAACTCTATATTTACGAGCTGCTGGATCAGAAGCCGGACCCGGCGTCGAAGGAACTGGAATTTCATTTCGGGCTGTTCACATTTGATAATCGGCCCAAAGTTGCGGCTCAAGCGCTCAGAAATCTTGTACAGGTCCTCGGAGAAAGCGAAAGCAGGTCCGCCACCGACCCCAGCCGTCCAAAAGCCAATAGCAAGCTACCTTCCAATGGATCTTTTCATTTGGACGTTCAAAAACCGGAGCTCGGGGACCAAATTTTCACACTGAGGTTGATGAAATCCAATGGCGCTCAAATCGCCGCCGTTTGGCGGGAGACGATGTTTTGGGATCGTGCCACAGGGCAACCGCTCGAAGCCGCCGGGATCCCTGCGATGCTGACCTTCGACAAGCCTTGCGATTCCATCAAGGTTTACGATGTTCTCCGGTCCGCCGAGCCAACTGCGGTTTCGAAGGGTGGTGTGCTTTCGATGCTGATCGGAGATTATGTCCAATTGATCGAGTGCGATAATTGATGACCGAAAGAATTTACTCGATCGACTCGTTACGAGCCCTCGCGATGACGATGGTCATTGCACAGCATTGCAAGCTGCTTCCATTTGGATGGACTGGGGTTTGGCTGTTCTACGTCATTTCAGGATTTGTCATTTCTCGAAACCTCATTGCGGAGAGAGCCACTTTTAAGCCGGCCGCGCTTTTCCACTATCTTTCATTCGTGACCAGACGAATGTTCCGGATCATCCCGCCGTATGCCGCGTACGTCATTATTTGCCTATTGGTCATTCGGCTGCTGGGCTACCCTGAGCAGTATCGTGAGCTGCCCTATCTGACGACGTTCACCTTTAATTGGAGGATGATCTTTAGCGTTGAGCCGCAATTTTCAGCCTTTGGCCATCTTTGGACCATAAGCGTCGAGGAGCAGTTTTACATTCTCTTTCCAATTCTGATTTTGCTGCTGAAACGCGACCACGCTATCTTTGGGCTGATTGCAATCTGTCTCCTTGTTCCTGTCTTGAGAAATGTGATGGCCGGGCAGATGGCGGCGCATGGATGGGATTCCGAGCGCATCGCATTCGGAGTATACGCCTCCTCATTTGGGCAGTTTGACGCCTTTGCCTCAGGCGCTTTGCTCGCCCATTTCGAGAACGCGATTCGGCGCCATCCCCAGTTGGCTACGAAAATGGCGTGGCTAGCTCTCGTTATGGCTACCGTCTACGTCGCAACGTATATCGGCATTAATATCAGGTCCGGAGCCCATGGCATCGATGCAATCCGAAATATCGTCTCCGGCGTGTTGTACGGCGAAAAGAGAGAGGTCTTCGTCTACATCGTGATGAATTTCTGCGCTGCCGCAACCTTGGCAGGTGCGATCGCCGGATGGAGGGTATTCAATCTGATTGAACATCCCCTACTGGTTGCGGTCGGACAGGTCTCCTACGGCGGCTATTTACTGCACGCAATCGTTTTGCTTGTGATGGGGGAGGCGATCGGCTGGCTTTTCGAATCCCAGACGGTCCAGATTCGGATCGCCTTTTTTCTTATCGCGTGGTGCTGCACGGTCGCGATAGCCTGGCTCTCTTATACCACGTGGGAGCGCAAGCTGATCCGTTATGGGCATAAGGTCAGCCAGCGGATCATGCTGAGGGCAAATGGACGTCCAGTGAGCGTTTCAGTTTGATCACTACCTTGTTGTCCCTCTCGGCGATGGGACAGGTGTAAGGAACTATCGATCCAAAATGAAGGGGTGCCGGGCTAACCTAAGCCGCGGCGAACACGCTGCGAAGCGGCAGCGAGCGGATTGTTGCGGGCTCACTGAGCAGCAGGTCACGCCAGTGGCGCTCATTCATCGGAAATAACGAACTGGCGCTGCAGTTGTTCGACAATATGAGATATGGCCGCATCGCATTGAGTTCGTTCGGCGCTTCCGTATTTCACTCCTCTAAGTGCCCAATTGACGTCTCCACGAGACTTGGGAACGACCGGCCTGATAAAAATTCCAACGAAAGCCTCACACTGAGGGCTACTGTCCCTGACCGCCGCGGCGATGACCGATTGGAGGGTGTCGCGCGTTATGACTTTCCGTTTCATCGCGGTATGTTGTGTCCCTGCTTGGAGCTCAGTCGGATTGTGTTTTGAATCAGTTTTGACTTTAAAATTGGCCTTGGATGGTCCGATCAGTAAATGTTCTGCAATTTGCCTGCCCTCGTTGTGCGCAATTTCGAAGCTAACTCTCCGACCCTTGCGCAGTTTGGCAAGCTCAGATTCTTTGACCTGAGAGATATGAAAGAAAACCTCATTGGCACCCGAATCCGGTTGTATGAATCCATAGCGCTTTGTCGGATTGAAGGATTTAACAGTTCCTGTAGCCACGACATCGAACCTTAAAACAGGCTGCAACGTACTGAGAATAGTCGATTTAAATCGCCGTCAGCCAGCAATTTCGCACACCTTAATTGCTTTCTTTTTGAGCGACAATATGGCGCCCGACTTGCCGGGTTGCCGACAACCAAGGATTTCAAGGCCTTAGCCGGCCGACGGGCGGCAAAAAGATCGTTGCACCCGAAAATCTCGATTTTCAATCACGGACGTATGTTATTCCGCCAGTTTAATGAAGCGGAGGTTCAGTTAGTCTGGCAGACTGTCAGGCCGATTGGATCGGTGCCAATCAAATATTATAGTGAACTATATTGTCATCTGGTTCAGTGTGCGCGTAAAAGTTCTGAAAGACGACCCCATCAAGGCAAGAGCTTCTGCAATGCCGGTAGTAAATGCGCGATAGGCGACTATCACCGTTGTTAGGCCGCGTCATTGAGCCAGGGAGAATTACGTTTTCTCTGCTTACATGCGGTATTTCGCTCGTCGGCACCGCTGCGATAGCTCAGACGAGCAGCGAACCGGCGAAATCGGATCAGCGTAGCATTCAAGCGGAAAGTTCACCTGCGGCGGACAAAGTTCCGGCAGGGGGCTGCATGCCTATCGGTTTGACCGCTCGGGGTGATCTCGTATTTCCGCTGCAGTGTCGGGAACTAATAGAACGAGAGCGGGGTCCGATCTCAGAACAACAAGCACGTGCCGTTCAGCAGAAACTCGACTCGGCTTCTCAGACGGCTCCAAAAATGCCGGCAATCAAGCAAAGGGAAGTTGGTGCCGTGGAACAGCGCGAACCTGTGCGTAAGAAAAAGCCATCACCCCAGGCGCGGCAGAAGCAAACGGCCCCGATGCTGATAGCTCCGCAGGAAGCAGATCCGGAGACGACTGGAGACGCTGAAATCAAATCTCGTCCGGGCGATGAGCGCTAGGGCGCGCCGAGGGGCGTGCAATTATGGCGCATGGACCCTGGCGGGATTTTTCCCAGAAGTCTCGGCAATTCTTGCAGCGCTATTCCTGACAAGGGCGGGAACAGGCTTGGGATGCTTTGACGGGAGAGGGGAGCAGAGCTTATGAGTGTTTCTGGAAAAATAAGTCAAATCGCCGGTCTGGCGACTTTCCCGCCAAATCTGATGTGGAGCGCAGCTAGCGGGATGGTCGCCCGCAAATTCTGGCGCGACGAGTTGTCAAAGCAGGGCTGGCTCAACACCTATAGAGCATGCGAATTCACTAGTGAGCTGACCTATAATCACGCCTGCTATTGGTGGCATTCTTTCAAAAACATGCGCGAAGATGTGAGGGACTACCTTGAGTTGGGATCATGGGAAGGGCAGAGTTCCGTTTTGGCCGGCTGGCTGTTTCCCAAGGCCAGGATCACCGCAGTCGATTGGTTTGCAAACCCTCAGGCTAATGACCGTTTCGATCGCAACACGGCTTCTTTTTCCAACCGGCTTGAAAAGATAGAGGGGACTACGGTCGATATCCTGATGCGATTTGCCGGGGAGGGCCGCACATTCGATTTCATCTATGTCGATGCCGATCATCGCTTCGACGGGGTGCTTCTCGATACTATCTTGAGCTGGCCGTTGTTGCGCAAGGGCGGATACTTAGTGTGGGATGACTACCTGTGGATGCACCCGGCGATCCCTCACCTGAACCCGAAACGCGCGATTGATGCTTGGCTGGCCTCACGTCGGGACAGCATCGATGTCGTCTTTGCCGGACATCAAGTCTGTGTCCAAAAGATAGCGGACGATACCCAGATCACCGACATGGCTTATTGGAATTGAATTGCGGTTTGTCGCGCTTTGTAAAATCATTTCGTCAATGATCGCGGATGTTCCGCCCAATTAAAATCGTCGCCGCGCAGTTCATAGACTTTCGGGTCAGCAGGTTCACCACCGACGATGACGACATCCGCCTTAAACCGAGAGCCGGCCGGGTAAGACGCTAAGTTATAGGCATAAATCTAAATTAAATCGAAAACGGCTTTTCGGCCAGCATATTAGGAAATATAAACGTACCACACCAGCGCGCGGTCCCGATTGCCGAAAAAAATGATTGAGATTTGTTTTCTGAGGAATTCCGAACGATGGCCAATTTGTCCGAAATGAGCAGTTTGTCGCCGCCCAATAGCCGAATCCTCCCCTTGGTCATGTGCGGCGGCGCCGGGACACGGCTTTGGCCCGCGTCGCGTGAAGGGCGCCCCAAGCAATTCATCAAATTTTTCGGTACCCGCTCGACATTCCAGGAAACCCTGCTGCGCCTTACGGCTCCGCTATTTGAACGGCCAATCGTCATCACGAACGCGGCTTACCGATTTATTGTCCTCGAGCAACTGGCTGAACTGGGATTAGAGGCTGACGTTCTTCTTGAACCAACGCGACGCGATTCGGGGCCAGCCATTGCCGCCGGGGCGGCCTTTGCCCTCAAGCGGCACACCGATGCGGTTGTTCTGGCGCTCGCGGCGGATCATGTGGTGCGGGACAGTGGGGCCTTCGTCGAGGCCTGTCGAAAATCGCTGCCGGCCGTAACCGCTGGACGTATAGTAACGTTTGGTGTTCGGCCGGAACGCGCTGCCACCGAATACGGTTATATCTCTCCGTGGCATCAAATTTCAGGGGACGTACGCGCCGTTTCAAAGTTCGTCGAGAAACCTAACGCCGAAAAGGCCGCCGAGTACGTGCAGGCTGGTTATCTTTGGAACAGCGGCAATTTCATATTCAAAGCCGGGATGCTCCTTGCGGAATATGCGCGCCTCGACCCGGCGAGTGTGCGATATGTGACCAAATCAGTCGCTGAGGCGGGCCGCGATCTGAGCTTCATCACCCTGGAGAAAGAATCCTTTGAGAAGGCAAAATCGATCTCGATCGATTACGCCGTTATGGAGAAGACCTCGGCCGCTGCCGTCATGGCCGTCTCGATGGGATGGTCTGATGTCGGATCATGGCATGCTGTTTGGGAGTTATCCGACAAAGATGAAAGTGGCAACGCTGCGAACGGCGCGGCCGTATTCGAAGATTCACGAAATTGCAATGTCTCCAGCGATAGGGCGTTGGTCGCGCTCGAAGGCGTTGACGATCTGGTCGTCGTAGCGACGCAGGACGCGATCCTGGTTTCCCGTCAGAAGGATGCCAGTGGGCTGAAGCGGCTGGTGGCAAAGTTGAAGAAAGCATCGCCGCAAGTGACCGAGGATCATCTCAAGGTTCATCGGCCGTGGGGATCCTACCAGTCGCTCGACATCGGAACGCGCCATCAGGTTAAGCGCATCGTCGTCAAACCCGGCGGCCGGCTGTCCCTGCAGAAGCATCATCATCGCTCCGAGCATTGGATCGTGGTGCACGGCGCAGCACTTGTCACGGTGAACGAGACGACGAAGATTGTTCATGAAAATGAATCAATCTACATTCCGATCGGGGCAATCCACCGAATGGAAAACCCGGGAAAGATTCCGTTGGAGCTTATTGAGGTGCAAACTGGTAGTTATCTCGGCGAGGATGATATCATTCGGATAGAGGATGATTATCGCAGGTTGTGAATTGGTGTCCTCCCGGATCTGTCGGAGTTGCGACAGGTCATCGAGGGTGATGATGCTGGGTTGGCGCGTCCATAGCTCCGTTGGAGCCGACGCGGCTGTTCAGCAAGTTTAAATGGTGACGCCGAACTCGTACCCGCGAATAAGTCGGTTAGCCCAATCTGGCCGACATTGTGGGTGTGCGGGTTTACGCTATTGTGCTACACAGTCGATCGGATGCGAGGCTAAACATGAAATTTATGTCGGTAATCTTCTTCCTTCTCGGGTCCGTCACGGGCGCGGTTGCCCAATACGGTGTTTCAAATGCGCGAGATGGTAGTGGAAATCTCATCCGCGACCGCGGCGTGAATTCGACAAGAACTTTCGACCAGTCGCCCGTCAACAATATCAACAATTCTGTTAATCGGAATGCGCCCGCCGCTACGCCGACCAGGGGCGTCGCAAAGGGCGTAAATAAATAAAGGTCTAGATGAGAGACGGAAGCGCTTTAGCGCAGTCGTCTTGCTCCAAGCTTGGGCGTGGCTCTTCCCAATAACGAAGGATCGTCGCGATCATTCCTCTAACCGCACACCAGAACAGGGCGACGTCGATATCCGTGAGGGGTTTCAACGCGCTGCATTTGGATGCAGCCGGGATAGATCGCCGCATTGTACTTGAAAGGTGGCTGATCGAAATACCCATGGATCGGACAGAGATAGGCGAGGTAGGGACCACATAGCGTCATGGGAAATAGGCGTCCGCGGGCCGAGGCATCTGTTAGCGTGCTGCCCAACGCTATTCCAACCAGAGCGGCGACCAAAGCGATCCTAGATACATATGACATTTCACGGCCCCTGAAATTGACGATACAAATGGACGATTCAAAACGGCGCTTGGGCAGTTCCTGGACACTAACGCGATTTGCGGTGGCTCGCCAAGATGCTTGGATCCAGCGGGGGCTCATACTGCGGGAACTTGGCTGGAGCGCCGTAGATATGGCCGCACGCTATTGGAGAGGACTTGCGGTTTTGTCGGGACCCGGCGCTGAAAACCGACATAGTATGCGCCGATTGCTGCGGTTTATTCCGTTCGGTAAATTGTCACCGATTAGCTAAGTTGTTGATGAAATACGAAATCACAACGATTGATCACGACGAAAATAGCTCACCTCACACCCAAGAGGTCGAGTTCGCGCTGCTTCTTTCCCACTTGATTAACACGGTCAAGCAGGATCCTGAGCAATTGCGCTTGACGATCTACGACTTCGCCCGAACCAAACTCAAAAACGACCTGTCCTGGGCCAATGAGGACGAGAGGACGCGCTTGCTGGGCGCGTTGGAAACGGCGATTCGGGGCGTTGAAAGGTTTTCCCTGAGTTCTGATCGGCTCGAGCGGCTGCAGCCACCGGCGCAGTCTTCGCATGTCGCACCGGAGCACTCAGCAGCAGTTCCGGCACTGGGCGCCATCAACCAGGGCGGGGTGCCAAGATATGGTCCGGAACCGATAGAAATCCGTTCGGGGCCGAACGCGCGGCCATTTGCGCCGCCGACGAGCCGGTTGTTGGTGGCGTCTAACCTTGTGCTGTTTGCCGTCGGAGGAGTGCTGGCGGGCTCGGTGGTCGCCGCGACGGTCTATATGCTGCGGGGCCCCCTGCTGGGGTTGGGTCCTGCCACGCCTCCGCAAGCCCCCTTATCGGCGCAGGCGGCCGGCCCAAGCGCACCACCCCAACAAGCAATACCCCCCGCGGCGCCTAAGGATGTGTCTCAGCCTTCTTTTCCTGTTCCGACTGATTATGGGGTGTACGCCCTGAATAATGGGACGCTCAATGAGCTAGACATCCTACCGGCACAAGTTCCCGATAAACGCGTCGCCCTGTCGACCCCCATTACTAAGGGCAGTCGGACTGTTTTGCCCGATGGCCGGGCGAGATTCATCGTGTTCCGGCGTGACCTCGCGGTCAACGCGCCTGAACGGGTGGATGTTCGCGTCGTTGCGCAGGTCAGGCGGGCGTTGACTTTCGATGCCAAAGGGAAGGCGACCTATTCCCCCGTCACAGGTACTTGGAGCATTCGGAATATCTTGCATCAATTTCGGGTCCGGCCGGTCGCTGGCAATCCCGAAATGCTGCTGATTCAGCCTGAAAATACCGACTTCACGCTTCCCGCTGGTCGATACGTGCTTGCGTTGAAGAATGAAGGTTACGACTTTACCATTGCGGGCGAAGTGGTCGATCCTTCGCAGTGCCTGGAACGAACTGACGCTGCGAATGGAGCTTTTTATTCAGACTGCCAAAAACAGTAGGATTGCTGCCGCTTTTGGGCGATTTTCGACCGCACAAGAATTCCCAAAAAATACCCAGCCTGCAGTATTGTTTGAGCTGCCACGATCGCAAGAAGTGCGTTGAAAAAGCTCCATCCCTGTAAAACTGCAAAAATTGCTGAACCAACAAGCAAAAGCACCAAGACAGGTAGCAGCACTTTAAGCCGAAATCTGAGGCCGACCAGGAACCCCATTATCGCAAGCGTAATCGCTGCGTATCCCATTTCCCGAAACGCTTTCTGGCCTTTGTGTGTCCCCGGCCAATCAAAACCGGGGCAAAACAGAGCCAAGTTGTAGAAAAAATAGGTTAACAGGGGCCTCACTGCAACCAGAACAGACCCGCGGCATCTTCGAGCATCTTGAGCTATTAGGCATTCTAAGGCGCTTTGCGGGGCGGGCGTCTACAACCGCCGAATGCTGTTGCGCAGATGCCACAACCCGTTTGATTCAGGTTTGGCGCCCCAAACGGCTATATGAACGTGGCGGGCTCGCCTGTAAGGTTTGGCCAAAAGATGCAAAAGGGCAGCTGAATTAACGGCAAATCAATCGTAACAAATTAATCGTAATTGGATCAATGTAACAAATGGGGGCCGATTTGGTGCCGACCAGGCGAGCCGTTTCCGGCGGATGGATCGCAACGACTAACGGGGCGCTCTGAAATGCTGAATCGTCTTGCGCGGCTCTTTTCCATCATTATGGCAGGTTTCTTGCCAGCCTGCAGTCTGTTGCCAGGTACCGGTCCGACGAGCGACGCTGTCAACGCCA
>WNFQ01003551.1_pt1 | contig 13949 bp, 13 predicted proteins | sample 5400171 | NCBI WGS metagenome assembly WNFQ01 (sample SAMN13153356, study PRJNA577476) | soil metagenome | isolation source: 20 cm soil under Madrone tree | place: USA:California | collected 2016-06-14
CAGCTATTTCGGTGGGCTCGCGCCGGTGCGAAAGGTGAGCGGCACCGCCACCCTGTCGGACAAGCAAATCGAATTCACGCCCACTGCAGGAATGATCAAATCGGTCCACGTCACGGGAGGGGTGATCCGTATGACCGACCTCGGCGCACCGGTGGAATGGCAAACGATCGACCTCGCCTTGTCGGGACCGATCCGGGACGTTCTCGAGGTCATCGACGTCAAGCCCCTGCGTTACGCTCACGATGTTGGGCTCGATCCCGCACGCGTCGCGGGGCGAACCGACATGAACCTTCATTTCAAGCTCCCGCTGTTGCGAAATCTGAAATTCGAGGACGTGGAATTTGGCGCTAGGGCGAACCTTACCGGCGTGGCGATCGCCAGGGCCGCCATGGAACGCGATCTGAGCGACGGTGGTTTTGCTGTCGACATCAGCCGGCCAGGCGTCCACCTCCAAGGAAAAGCGCGCTTCGATGGCATTCCGATAAGCCTCGACGGCGGCGTGATTTTCAAGCCCAAGAATGGCGTGCGCAGCCGATACCGCATCGCGCTGAGGCTCGACGATGCCGAGCGGCGTCGGCTCGACATCGACTATTTGCCCGACCGGATCAACGGACCCATGGGCGTCGATCTGACCTATTCCGCTTTTGATGCAGGGCGCGCCCAGATCGAGGCGCTGCTCGACCTTAGCGCTACCAGTTTGTCGGTTGCGGAGGCCGGCTGGAACAAGGCTCCCGATGTTCCGGGCGCGGCCAAGTTGGTCCTCGATCTTGCGAATGAGCAGGTCACCGGGCTGCGTGAAATCGAGGTCAAGAGCGCGGGGCTTCACGGCAAGTTCGCGCTCGCGCTCACCCCCGATAGGCAGCAGCTCGAGCGTGTCGACGTCGCCCGCCTGGTTATCGGCGACGACGATGTAGCGGGCAGCGTCGCGCGCCGGGCGGAAGGCGGTTGGCGGGTGGATCTACGCGGCCAGAGACTCGATCTGACCCACTGGCTGAAGAGTGCCGGGAAGGAGGATCCGTCACGGCAGGCCTCCAATGACCCGCCGCTGCTGATCGACGCACGCCTGGGACAGTTGATTCTCGGACCCCGGCGCGAGGTTCGCGACTTATCGGCACACCTGCTCAGAGAGGGCGAGGATTGGCGTACTGCCCGGATCGATGCCCGCTTTGTCAACGGCCGCCAGCTCAACCTGCGCGCAGACAGCACAGCGGGCGCTCGAGCCCTGAGCTTTCGATCGGACGACCTGGGTTCGACCTTGAGCCTGCTCGACCTCACCGACAACGTCGTTGGCGGGCGGGTGACCGTCACCGGCCAGCTTTCCGATGCAGTCGGCAAACGCATCGTGCACGGGCATGTCGAGGGCGAGGACTACAGCGTCATCGGAGCACCTGCCTTCGCCCGGATCCTGTCGCTCGCCTCGCTGAGCGGGGTTGGCAGCATGCTCTCGGGTTCGGGCATCCCGTTTACCACGCTGCGGGGCGATTTCGCCTACAACGGCAAGCGTGTCGTGGTCGAAAACCTGCTCGCCTACGGCGGCGCGATTGGCGTGACCGCCAATGGCGTCGTTCAGCTGAGCCAGGATCGGCTCGACCTGCAGGGCACAATCGTGCCCGCCTATGCGCTGAACTCGATCCTCGGCAATATTCCGCTGATCGGCTCGTGGTTGCTCGGGGGCGAAGGGCAGGGTATCTTCGCCGCCAACTACCGCGCCACCGGATCGACGGCGGACCCGCGGGTCTCGGTGAACCCGCTGAGCGCGCTCACCCCGGGCTTTTTGCGCCGCCTGTTTCAGCCCAATTTCGGCATCCCGCCCCCGGTCCAGGAATCCCTTGGGGCACAGTGATGAAGTGAACGGCGGCTCTGTCGTGCCCTCGACATGCCCCTCACCCTCCCGCTTCGCGGGTCCCTCCCTTTCCCCGCTCCTGGGGAAAAGGCCGGGGTGAGGGACGCTGATCATCCCGCCCGTCGTCCGGCACCGTGCGCACTAGGGCGTGTCGCTTGCGGCCGGCGCTGAGCTTGATCATCCCCATTGGGTCGAGATGGTCGAGCGAGATCGTGCTGGTCTCACTCTCGACAATCGCATCGTTGATGCGCGCCCCGCCGCCGCGGATCAGCCGCCGTGCCTCACCGTTGGAGGCCGCGAGCCCGGCGCGGCTGAATAATTCGAAAGCGGGAATGCCGCGGGCCAACAGATCGCGTGGCACCATGGTCTGCGGCAGCTCGCTGCCGCTGCCGCCACTCTCGAAGACGGCTCGCGCTGTCGCCGCTGCCGCCGTGGCCGTCTCTCGGCCGTGACACAGCGCGGTCGCTTCGGTTGCCAGGACCTCCTTGGCTTCGTTGATCTCGCTGCCCTCGAGCCGTTCGAGCTTGGTGATCTCGGCGGGGGGCAGCTCGGTAAAGAGCCGCAGAAAGCGGCCGACATCATCGTCCTCGGTATTGCGCCAGAATTGCCAGTACTCGTAGGCGGAGAGCTTCTCGGCGTTGAGCCACGCGGCACCGCCGACGCTTTTGCCCATCTTGACGCCGGACGCGGTCTCAATCAGCGGCGTCGTCAGACCGAAGAGGGCACGCCCCTCGGTCCGCCGCCCAAGCTCGACCCCGCCGACGATATTGCCCCATTGGTCGGAGCCGCCGATCTGCAATTCGCAACCGAAACGGCGCGCCAGTTCGACGAAGTCATAGGCCTGCAGGATCGGATAATTGAATTCGAGAAAGCTCAACGGCTGGTCGCGCTCGAGCCGCAGCCGCACGCTGTCCTGTGTCAGCATTCGGTTGACCGAGAAATGACGCCCGATATCGCGCAGCAATGGGATGTAATGCAGCTCATCGAGCCAATCGGCATTGTTGACCATGACGGCATCGCTCGGTCCGTCGCCGAAGTCGACGAACTTGGCGAAGACCGTGCGAATTCCCGCCATGTTGCGGGCGATTTCGGTATCGTCGAGCAGCCGCCGCGCCTCGTCCTTGCCGGAGGGATCGCCGATGCGCGTCGTTCCGCCACCCATCAGCACGATCGGCTTGTGCCCGCACCGCTGAAACAGGCGCAAGAGCATGATGCCGACCAGGCTTCCGACGTGCAAACTGTCAGCGGTGCAATCGTAGCCGATATAGCCGGTGACGCGCCCGCTGCTCAGGCGCTCGTCGAGCGTCTTGAAATCGGTGCATTGATGCACATAGCCGCGTTCGATTGCGGCCGAGAGGAAGGCGGAGCGAGGCGTCGGCATGGTTTGGTCATCTAACATAGGGGCTCGGTCCCGGCCAGAACACTCCGTGCGAACGTGGCGGGCGATCGGCTTGATGAGCGGCACCTCGCTCGACGGCATCGATGTCGCGATGGTGGAGACCGATGGCGGCGATCGGGTGACCGCCGGCCCGTCGCTGTCCATCCCCTATCTTGGAGAGTTCCGCGAGCGGTTGCGTTCGTTGCTCGGCGGCATCGACCCTGTCGCCGAAATAGAACGCGAATTGACGATGCTCCATGCCGAGGCGGTCGAGCGTTTTTTCGATCAGCACCCGGAAATCGTCATCGATATCGTCGGTTTTCACGGCCACACGATCCTGCATTCTCCGACCGATCGCCGCACCTGGCAAATTGGCGATGGCGCGCGGTTGGCGCGGCGGCTGGGGTTGGATGTCGTCGCGGACTTTCGCTCGGAAGACGTTGCTGCGGGCGGCCAAGGAGCGCCGCTCGCCCCGTTGTTCCACGCCGCCCTCGCTGCCGAGCTCGCAAAACCCCTCGCCATCCTCAATATCGGGGGTGTCGCGAATGTTACCTGGATCGGCGAGGGCGACGAAATTCTCGCCTTTGACACCGGCCCCGGCAACGCGCTGATCGACGACTGGGTGCGCCGGCGCACCGGTGCCGCGGCGGATATCGACGGCGCGCTCGCCCGAGCGGGAAAGGCCTCCCGCTTTCTTGTAGAGCAATTTCTCGAACACCCCTATTTCGACCGGCGGCCTCCGAAATCCCTCGACCGCGACGCCTTCCGGGGCGTCGAGCCGATCGAGCTGTCGGTGGCGGACGGCGCCGCCACCCTGACCGAGATGACGGCCGCAGCGGTCGCCGCGGCGGTGCCCCATTTCCCGCGCCCGGTAGGCGAGTGGCTGGTTTGCGGCGGCGGGCGACGCAATCCGGCGCTGATGGAGGCGCTTAACGGGCGGCTCGATCCTCCGGTGCGGCCGGTCGACGCGGTCGGCTGGGACGGCGATGCGCTCGAGGCCCAAGCCTTCGCCTATCTCGCGGTCCGCTCGATCCGCGGCCTGCCGCTGAGCCTGCCCTCGACGACCGGCGCGATGCGGCCGACCAGCGGCGGGCGGCTGTTTCGCGCCTTCCCACCGACGGTGCTATGTCCGCCGCCGTGAACCAGAGACACGAGCGCTGAACCGACATCCGGCGCCCCAAACCAGGGATTGTATTGACGATCCCGCATCCCACCATGTGCAGCGAATCTGCAGCAAAATCTAGCCTATAGGTTGAGGTCCCAGCTCAGCTTGGCACCTGAGATGCCCGGCGTGTGCACTTCGCGCACCACGCGAGAGCCGCCTCTCTCCACCTGATAATGCAGGTGGGATTCAGGCGCGGGCCCAACCTGTAGTCGTCCCTGAGTCTGCAATTTGGTCGAACCTGGCAGGCTAGCCATCGGCAATCCGGGCATGCATCATGTTACGCCGCCAATTGGTTAAAACGTCCGCGCACTGTATCATATTATTGCGATCCTGTCAATCTCGCGACCCCGGAGCGCGCCCTCACCCGCCTCGCCGCGCTCGGCACCCTCTCCCGCTATGCGGGCGAGGGGCCGCTCGATGCAACGACAAAGCCCCTCTCCTGCACCGTGTACCGACCGGGGAGAGGGGGGACCCAGCCGGCAGGCTGGGTGGGTGAGGGTTTGCCACGGGAATTCCGACCACTATCGCGGTTTTCGACCGAGTCGCTGCACCCCACCGAAGCTGTTCGTCGGTTTGGCGCGCATCACCCCCACCCCGACCCGCCCCCATCGAGGGGCGGGAGTGCGCTTTCAGGCCCTCCCCCTTGAAGGGGGAGGGTTTCGGAGGGGGTGAGCACCGCGGTGCAATTTGATCGGAAGTCGCTCTAGAAATCGGCATGCGGCGTGAGCACCGCGGCTGCTCAATGGGTGACGAGACGGCGCTCGATGGCGGCGGCCTTGATCGCCTTTTGCAGCTTTTCGAAGGCGCGCACCTCGATTTGGCGCACTCGCTCGCGCGAGATGCCGTATTGCTGGGAGAGATCCTCGAGGGTGGTCGGGTTGTCCCGCAAACGCCGCTCGGTCAGGATATGGCGCTCGCGGTCATTCAAATGGGTCATCGCCTTTTCGAGCAGGTCGCGACGTAGACCGAGCTCCTGCCGCTCGCCGAGCCGGGTCTCCTGGCTTTCGCTTTCATCGACGAGCCAGTCTTGCCACTCACCCTCACTGTCGCTTCGCAGCGGCGCGTTGAGGGAATGGTCGGGGCTCGCCAGGCGCCGGTTCATGCTGATGACGTCGGCTTCGGGGACGTCGAGCTCGGTCGCGATCTTTTTGAGGTTCTCGGGCGAGAGATCGCCCTCCTCCATCGCCTGCAGCTGACCCTTCAGCTTGCGCAGATTGAAGAAGAGCTTTTTCTGAGCCGCGGTGGTGCCCATTTTGACAAGCGACCAGGAGTGCAGGATGTATTCCTGGATCGCGGCGCGGATCCACCACATCGCATAGGTCGCCAGACGAAACCCGCGATCCGGATCAAAGCGCTTGACCGCCTGCATCATCCCGACATTGCCCTCGGAGATCAGCTCCGAGAGCGGCAGCCCGTAGCCGCGGTAGCCCATCGCGATCTTGGCAACGAGGCGTAGATGACTCGTTACCAGCCGGTGCGCGGCCTGCGGATCCTCATGCTCCTTCCAGCGCTTGGCGAGCATGTACTCCTGCTCGGGCTCGAGCATCGGGAACTTCCGGATTTCCTGAAGGTACCGCGTCAGATTTCCCTCCGATGAGAGGGAAGGTACCGAAAGAGTGGCCATCGACGATTTTTACTCCAAGTTGGCGATAGGTGAACGCCGGCGAAGACGCCCTGATCCCTTCATTTAACGGCGGGCACCGTACCCTACTAAAATAGTCGGATTTTGTCCAGTTTAAAGTCGCTCTAAATTAGCCTCGAGTCGCTCGAGATCGGCGGGGAGGGGACTATCGAATATGAGATGCTCCCGGCTGGCGGGATGGGTGAAGCCGAGCAGGCGAGCGTGCAGGGCCTGACGACGAAACGCCGCAATCTCGCATCCGATGCCGACGCTCCGCGCGACAGCACGCCCGGGGCGCGGGCCGTAAAGGGGATCCCCGATCAACGGATGGCCTCGATGGGCAAGATGAACCCGGATCTGATGCGTTCGGCCGGTGGCCAGACGGCATTCGAGGCGGGCCGCCTGCGCGTGAAACGAATGCTCGACGCGATAGCCCGTAATCGCCGGTTTGCCCCGGCCTTCCCCGACGACGGCCATCTTTTTGCGGTTAGTGGGGCTGCGGCCGATGTTGCCGGCAATCTCACCGCCGCGCGGAGCCGGCACACCCCACACGTACGCCGCATAGGCCCGGTCGATCCGCCGCTGGGCAAAGTCGCGCGACAGCGCCTGGTGGGCAGTTTCGGTCTTGGCGACGACCATCAGCCCGCTGGTGTCCTTGTCGAGGCGGTGCACGATGCCCGGCCGTCGGACCCCGCCGATTCCGGACAGGCTCGCGCCGCAATGGCTGATCAGGGCGTTGACGAGGGTACCGTCCGGGTTACCCGGCGCAGGGTGGACAACCAACCCTGCGGGCTTGTCGATGACGATCAGATGTTCATCCTCGAAGCTGATCTCGAGCGGCATCGGCTGCGCGACCGGGACAGGGTCGCTATCCTCGGGCAAAATTACGACGAAATTCTGGCCGTCGCGGACCCGTCGCGCAGGATCCTGCAGCGCTATGCCCGCGCATGTGACGTGGCCTGATTCGATCAGCCGTTTGACCCGGGTCCGCGACAGCGCCGGGAGACGGAGTGCCAGCATGCGATCGAGGCGCAGACCGGTCTCGTCGGGGCCGGCACGGATCGTTGCCGCGATGGCGGTGGTCGCGGGTTCAGTTGTCAAGCAAGCAACCTCGCCAACGCGGGCCCCCGATCTCACGATCTCCTGCACCCCCATGGGCTCGCTGCGATTCAGCCCCGGCGCAACCGTAGAAAATAGCGCGCGGAGTTCTGTAAGAACAAAAGATCATTTCCAATCGATCTCGGGCTGGACGAATGCGAGCGCTCAAGACCTTGGTGGTTGTGATGGGCATCATGCTGATCGGCGGCTTTGCCGCTCTGGTCGCCGTCATCGCCGGCAGGCTCTCGCATTCTAGCGCTCCGCGGTCCTTCACCACTGCGATCGACATCCCGCGCGGCGCGCGGATCGAAGGTATGGCAACCGGGGCGGACCGCCTCGTGCTCGATGTGGTGCTGCCCGAAGGGAGCCGGCAGCTGCTCGTCGTCGATTTGACGACTGGCGCTCGCCTCGGCACGATCGAATTGCGCACGATACCCTGAAAGACGGGGATCGTCAGCCGGGTGATTTTCTATGAATTGGACCAATTCCCCCGGGGTGTCATCCAATTGTCATTTTTCCGAAATTCCCCTTGCGTTTCGGGCTCATAAGCGTATCTATCGGGGTCTCGACGCACTCGCACGTGCCTATGGCCCATGGTGGTTATGCAACGACGTAACGCGTCCTCTTTGGTCATCCGACCGCGAGGTCGGTCCCGAGAGGGAGGCCGGTATGGTTGCTATGCGACTCTGGGGCGTGGTGCCCTGTCCTGACGCCAATCTTCGCGGAACGCGTCTGCGCGGGCGCGGTAGCCGGGTCATCGATCCGAGCAGTTTGAGCTAAGCCACATACACTCGCCGGAAACGCCCCGAATGGGGCAGATCCGGTGGTGTTTTGGTTCGCGTGCGGTCGAACCGAGGCTGCGCCTGCGGGGCTTTTCCCGTTGGATGCGCGGCCTGGGGCCTCGCCCGGCAACGCGTTTGTGCTCAGCCGTCTTGCGCGAAGGATGACCCACGACATGACCGAAAGGATCGCGCGCTTCCTTGCCGAAAATCGTCCAGAGACTCCGTGCCTCGTCGTCGACCTCGATGTGATCGCCGAGGCCTACGACGTGCTGCGCTGGTACCTTCCTCTCGCGCGCATCTATTACGCGGTCAAGGCGAACCCGGCGCCGCAGATCGTCGCGATGCTCGACCGCAAAGGCGCCAGTTTCGACGTGGCGAGCCGCGGCGAGATTGAACTCTGTCTCGCCAACGGCATCGCCGCCGATCGGCTGTCGTTCGGCAACACGATAAAGAAGGAAAAGGATATCGCCTTCGCCTACCAATCGGGGCTGCGGCTGTTCGCCTTCGACAGCGCTTTCGAACTTGACAAGCTGGCGCGTGCCGCACCCGGCGCGCAGGTGTTCTGCCGCATCCTCGTCGCCTGCGAGGGTGCCGAGTGGCCGCTGTCGCGCAAGTTCGGCTGTGCGCCGGAGATGGCTGTCGAACTGCTGCGCCGCGCCCGCGACCTCGGGCTCGATCCCTATGGCGTCTCCTTTCATGTCGGCTCGCAGCAGACCGATCTCGCGCAGTGGGATGGCGCGGTCGGTCGGGCGGCGGAGATGTTTTCGCTGCTCGCCGCAGCCGATATCGAACTGCGCATGGTCAATGTCGGCGGCGGGTTCCCGGCACATTACCGCAACGACGTGCCGGCCATCGATGGCTATGCGCGGGCGGTGATGGCGGCGATAACCCGGCATTTCGGCAACCATCTGCCGGAAATCATCGTCGAGCCGGGACGTTCGCTGGTCGGCGATGCCGGCATCATCCAGAGCGAGGTCGTGCTGATCGCCGAGAAGGGGAGCGACGACGGCCGGCGCTGGGTCTATCTCGATGTCGGCAAGTTCAACGGCCTCGCCGAGACGATGGATGAGAGCATCAAGTACCGGATCACGACCCCGGGACGCGCCGGGGTGTCGGGACCGGTCGTGCTCGCCGGCCCGACCTGCGACAGCGCCGACATCCTCTACGAGCACACCGAATACCGGCTGCCGCTCGGCCTCGAGGTCGGCGACAAGGTCGAGATCCTGTCGACGGGTGCCTATACCGCGAGCTATGCCTCGGTCGGGTTCAACGGCTTCTCGCCGATCCAGACTCACTGCATCTGACTGGAGGCCGGAGGTGCTGCAGCCGCCCTGGCGCTGACGATCTCCTGCGTCAGCTTGCGCAGCATCGCGTCGGCGAAGTCGCCAAACGTCCGGGCGGTGATGACAAAGGCGGCCGAGCCGCCGATCACGTTGCTGCGGTAATAGTCGGCGAGCCAGGGCTCTTCGCTGAGGATGGCGAGCCCGTTGATGGTGATCCCGGACGCCACGATCTGGTCGCGCGCCGCCGCCGGCGGCAAGCCGAAATTGGCCATCCCGTCGCCGGAGAGGTCGATGACGCGGTGGCCGGCTGGCTCCGGCAGGCGGTCGAAGGCTGCAGCGGCAGCAAGCAGCGCCGGGCCGATCGCGGTCAGCCCGTTGGAGCTGCGCCGGCTCGCCCGCACCGCAACGGCGAAAGCAGTGGCGCTCGCCCTGTCGGTGACCCGTTGCCAATCGACGGTGACAGCAATCTTGTCGGGGTCCGACCATTGGAGGACGAGCACCTCGATCCCGCCGGCAGCACCCGTTATGGCCTCGACAAGGCGAGAATCGGCAAAGGCGCGAGCGATCCCCTCGTGCTGCAGCAAATAGGAATCCGCTGTAACGCTCGCCGACACGTCGACAGCGAGCACCAGAGCGAGTGCCGCACCCAGCGCCGGGGCCGCCTTCAGCATCACGGCGATCAGCGCGGCGATCGCGGCCATGCGGTTAACTCTACTGCGGAGGTCCCGGCGGCGCTATAAGCAATCGTTCTGCGAGAAGAGGGAGGAATAATGAGCACCAAAATCGCGATCGGTATCGGCCTCGCTCTCGGTATTGCCGCAGCGACCGCGACCGCAGCCACCAAGCCGCCAGCTGCGCAGAAGGCGCCGCCTACTTGCGCGGCGATCGCGTTTCGTCCCGTGCCCTCCGGCATGACCGACGGCGAGCAGCAGGCCGGAATGTATAAGTCGCGCCATGCGAGGCTCGAACTGCATGCCCAGGTCAAGCAGGGCGAGGCAGTCGACTATTTCGTGACCGCCGGGGGCAAGCGTCTTGCTGCCGCGCCGGCAAGCCTCCCGGAGGCGACCGCGAGCTGCGCTACCGCCAAAAAAATGCCCGCCCCCGGAGCCCCTGCGTCGTCTTGCACGGGGCAACGTTTCACCGTTGTCGTTGCCCATGCGGGAAAGGAACGGTTGGCACTGCTTTATGGGCTCGACGGAGCCAATTGGCGCTTCTGCAGCGCGGGGACCTTCTGACCCCGGGCTTCGCGCCGAGCGGCTATCGGAAGGTCAGCCCCACAAATGGGAGGTCGTCAGCAACCAGAGTATGTACGATTTCGTCGCCAACGGCTTTGAACTGAAATCGGTTGCCTACGACACCTCGGCACTCGGCCCGCAAAGCGATTCGCCGGACGTCCACTACTTTCTGTAGAAACGGCACGATCTGGTCAGATGCGACTTTCGCAAGCGAAACCAGACCTCGTATTATTGGTGCTACAAGCTCATGAAGGCCCATGCTCTGCAATAGGTGCGGTTTGCGGGGCCTGCTGACGCCGGCTGGTGCGACGATCGTACGCATCTGCTCATCGATTGGCCACGAGGGAAAGCTGGTCCGGGAATGAGGTCCGGACTTGATCCGGCAGTCCCGGCCCGGATCGGCCTATGCGCACGCTGCCCAGGCCCGGACCTGCGATCACCCTTTCAAGAACCGTGCCACGCCGAGCCGCTTGCGGCTCGCCACGGCACCACCCTACGATGACGGCTCGCTTGCAGTGAGGGATGACGATGCCACACCTCGCTACCGATGACGGTGTCCGCCTCTATTACGAGGAGACCGGGGCAGGCGCCCCGATCGTTTTCGTCCACGAGTTTGCTGATGACTGCCGCGGCTTCGAGCCGCAAATCCGCTATTTTTCGCGACGCTATCGCTGTATCGCCTATAACGCCCGGGGCTACCCGCCATCCGACGTGCCGGAGGATCCCGAGCGCTATTCGCAGGACCGCGCCCGCGACGACATTCGCGCCGTGCTGGACGCGCTCGGGATCGCCAAGGCGCATGCCGTCGGTCTCTCGATGGGCGGTTTTGCCACGCTGCATTTCGGCTTGGGCTATCCCGACCGGGCATTGTCGCTGGTCGTCGCCGGATGCGGCTATGGCGCTGAGCCGGGCAAGCGCCAGCAATTCCACGACGAGACCGCCAAGACCGCCGCACTGATCGAGACCGCACTGATCGAGAATGCCGGGATGAAGGTTGCCTCCGAGGCCTACTCGATCGGTCCGAGCCGGGTGCAGTTCCAGAACAAGGACCCGCGTGGCTGGGCCGAGTTTGCGGCACATCTCGCGGAGCATTCGACCGCCGGCTCGGCACGGACGATGCGCGGCGTGCAGGCGCGCCGGCCCTCATTGTGGGATCTTACAGACCGCATGCGCCGCCTCGAAGTCCCGACCTTGATCATGACCGGCGATGAGGACGACCCCTGTCTCGAACCTGGCCTCTTGATGAAGCGCACGATCCCGACCGCGGCACTCGTGGTGTTTCCTAACACCGGGCACGCGGTCAACCTCGAAGAGCCCGAGCTGTTCAACCGCAGCTGCGCCGAGTTTTTTCATCAAGTCGAGAGCGGCCGCTGGCCGCGCCGCGATCCGCGCTCGGTCACCGGCTCGATCCTCGGCGTGCGGTGAGTCCAAGGTGTTGGAATCGGGGCCGGAATTCACTATCGGCATCGAGGAGGAATATTTCCTCGTCGACCGTGCGACGCGCGATGTCGTCAGCGATCCGCCTCCCGAGATGCTCGCCGAATGCGAGGCGTTGCTCGCCGGGCAAGTCAGCCCGGAATTCCTGCGCTCGCAGATCGAGGTGGGCACCCGGGTGTGCGCCACTCTTGGCGAGGCGCGCGCCGATTTGCGGCGGCTGCGGACGACGGTAGCTGGTGCCGCCGCGCGCTATGGTTTGGCGCCGATCGCCGCGGCAACGCATCCCTTTGCCCGTTGGGGCGCGCAAAAGACGACGGAGCGCAGCCGCTATGCGAGTCTGCGCGACGACCTGCAGGGGGTTGGGCAGCGCTTGGCGATCTGCGGGCTGCACGTCCATGTCGGCATCCCCGAAGACGAGCTGCGCATCGACCTGCTGAACCAAGCCGCCTATTTCCTGCCCCACCTGCTGGCATTGTCGACCTCCTCGCCGTTCTGGCAGGGCGAGAACACCGGCCTCAAATCGTACCGGCTCGCGGTCTTCGACGAGCTGCCGCGCACCGGCACCCCCGAGCGCTTTGCCAGCTGGGGCGAGTACCGGCGCCATGTCGACATCCTGGTCGGCGCCGGGTTGATCGAGGACGCCACCAAGCTGTGGTGGGATCTGCGGCCGAGTGTGCGCTTTCCGACCCTCGAGATGCGCATCACCGACAGCTGCACCACACTCGAAGATTCGCTGTCGATCGCCGCCCTCTTCCGCTGCCTCTTACGCATGCTGTGGCGGCTCAAGCGCGACAACCAGCGCTGGCGCATCTATGCGCGCATGCTGATCGACGAGAACCGCTGGCGGGCGCAGCGTTACGGCACCGACCAGGGCCTCGTCGATTTCGGCCGCGGCGCGATCTTCCCCTACGCCGAGCTGCTCGACGAAATGATCGGGCTCGTCGATCAGGACGCGCGTCACTTCGGCTGCCTGGACGAGGTGTTGCACACCCGCGGCATTCTCGCCCGCGGCACCAGCGCCCATCGCCAGCTCGCGGTCTTTCGACAGGCGTTCGACGGGGGCGCCACGCATGGCGAGGCGCTGGCTGCCGTCGTCGACTGGCTGATCGCGGAAACCGTGCGGGGACTTTAGGCGTCCGACGCGCCGGTCAGAGCGGCGAGCCTGGCGGGAAGGCGGGCCGGCGCTTTTCGAGATGGGAGGCCAAGCCCTCTCTGACCTCGGGTCCGCTGAAGCCGAGCATCTCCAGCGCCAGCGAGGTGTCGAAGGTCGGCCCCATCGCGCGCAGCCAATTGTTGAGGGCGTATTTGGTCCAGCGAATGGCGCTTTGCGCCCCCTCGGCCAACCGAGATGCGATCTCGACGGCCTTTGTATCGAGTTCGGCGCCCTCCACCGCCAGCGAGATCAGCCCGATGCGCTCAGCCTCTTCGCCCAGCACCTCTTCGCACAACAACAGATAATATTTGGCCTTGGCCAACCCACAGAGCAGCGGCCAGACGATCGCCGCATGGTCGCCGGCGGCGACTTGCTGCAGTTGATGACGTTGTAGACGATGTCGCGCGCCTCCTTCCATTGCCGGGCGCGCGCCTCGAAATCCTCGATATTCTGCCGGATGATCGAGAAATCGCCGCCCGCCGAAAAGATCCGGCCGGCACCGGTGATGATCGCCGCATTGACACTCGCATCCCGGTCGACGTCGCGCCAGATCTCGGCGAGCTCGCGATGCAGAGCCTCGTCAGTGGTGTTCATCCGCCCGTTTTCCATCGTAATGCGGAGCACCTTTTGATGCGGGCGATCGAATTTGAGCCGCGTATAGCGGGCGTAGAGATCGGTCATCGGGACCTTGGCCTCGGACATGGCGATCGCTCCTGGCTTTGGGCGTACCGCAGGGTCGATGATTTGCTAGGATACGACAAGGGATCGCGATCCGTCCGGTCGAGCCGATGCAGAGCAATTCTTTCGAGATCCGTCCGATCGCCGGGACTGGAGGCCGAGATCGCCGGCATCGATCTTTCGCAGGAGCTCGACGAGGGCACGATCGCGGCGATGCGGCGGGCCTGGCTTTACGCGCCAGCCGGTGCCTCAATCGCGCGCAGCGGCGCAGGGCGC
>WNFQ01011470.1_pt1 | contig 13943 bp, 12 predicted proteins | sample 5400171 | NCBI WGS metagenome assembly WNFQ01 (sample SAMN13153356, study PRJNA577476) | soil metagenome | isolation source: 20 cm soil under Madrone tree | place: USA:California | collected 2016-06-14
ATTACCAAGACGCTTAAGTATTTTGATCGCCGGATTTACACGCTGAATTGCAACTGGAAGGTTTACTTGGACAACTATCTGGATGGCGGCTACCACGTGCCGCATGCGCACAAGGGACTCAGCAGCGTCGTTGAGTACACCAAGTACACCATCGAAAATTACGAACGCGCCTGTTTGCAGTCCAGCCCGCTGGATAGTTCGGGCGCGCTGGAATCCTCGATCGGCTCGACGCGGCAGGGGACGGCGTTTTATCTGTGGGTTTACCCCAACTTCATGCTGAATGCGTATTCACGCGTGATGGACACCAACCTTGTGCTGCCGCTGGGCGTCAACAAGTGCGCGGTGATCTTTGACTACTATTTTGCGGACATCAGCCCCGCCGCCGCGAATCACCACCAGGAAAGCATCGCCGTCAGTGAAAAGGTTCAGGATGAAGACATGGCGATCTGCGATTCGGTGCAGCGTGGGCTATCTTCCCGCGCTTATGTTGCGGGACGTCTCTCGCTGCGCCGCGAAGCCGGCGAACATTTATTTCACCGCCTGCTTCACGCGGATATGACCAATGCGCTGGCGCGGCCGATGGCCGCAGACTAACGACTTTTTGCGTAGTGTCCGCCTCTTGCCCTGTGGATAGCCGAAGGGTTTGAGGCGGCTCGTTTCCGCCGCCCTCAGCAATTGAAATTTCGCAGACACAAAAACTTATAGTATTTCATACGTTATTGGAATAACATCCGGCGCATCGCTCAGAGTGACATGGGGATAGCACTCTGGACAGGTACTCCTCTGTGCTTTTTCTTTCACGTCACTAATTGCGGCAATCGGGGTGTAGGTCGACATGCAGCATCACCCTCTTCAGGAGGAGCTATGTACCGCTTGTTGATTTGCTGTTTCATCGTTTTGGTGCTTTCCCTAAGTGCAGCAGCCCAGCTTCCTACTTCCACCTTGAACGGAACGGTAACAGATCCGCAAGGCGCCGTAGTTGCCGGCGCAAGAATTGTCGTCACCAGCACGGCAACTGGTACAAGTCGCGAGGCCACCAGCGCCAGTGACGGTGGTTTCGCCTTCAGCGATCTACCCCCTGGAGATTACACCGTGCGCGTCAGTGCCTCGGGATTTGCCACCAGCGAATACAAAGCGGTGCGTCTGGAGGTGGGGCGTGCCAGTACCCTGAACGTTTCGCTGAAAATTGCCCGGGGCGGCGAGGTAGTGGAGGTGAGCGCCGCCGAAATAGCCTTGAACACCACGCAGTCGATGGTGCAGGGGCTGGTGGAGGCCCAGGAAATCCAGACCCTGCCGTTGAATGGGCGAAACTTTCTCGACTTGGCCTTTCTGATTCCTGGAAACCGCCCCGCACCGCGTTTTGACCCCACCAAGACAAACACTGTGGAAGTTTCCTCGGCCGGGGCCTATGGAAGAGGCGGCAATATCATCATCGATGGCGCTGACAACAACGACGAGGTGGTTGGCGGCACGCTGATGAACTTCCCGGAGGAAGGATTGGCGGAGTTTCAAATTGCCACCAAATTTACGGCGGAAGTCGGGCGTTCTTCCTCAAGCATCATCAACATCGCCACGAAGTCAGGGACGAATGACGTACACGGTTCGGAATACTTCTTCTTCCGGCACAAGACTCTGCAGGGATTGCCGGCAACCTTCGATCGAACGCAACCCACGCCGCGGTTTGCCCGCGAACAGTTCGGAGGCTCCGTAGGCGGCCCGTTAATCAGGGAGAAGCTCTTCGGATTTTTCGCAGGGGAATATCTCAATCAGGATCACGCCGTTCCCGTGGGCGTGCGGGACTTTACCGCGAACAGCGTGACGGGCGGCTCCGCTCTCGCTTTCGTGCATGATGTCCGGATCACTTCCAAAGGCGACTGGGTGCCCGATGGCAGCGACCATATTTCGCTGCGCTATTCCTTTGAACGGTCACTGGACGTTGACAATGGCTTCTTGATACGGCCATTGGGCGGGGCCGCCAATCGCCAGCAGTCCCTCAACCGCTATAACTCTTTTCTCGCGAGCTGGTCGAAAAGCTTTTCCCCTACGCAGACCAACAGTCTGAGCTATCAAAAGAACTATTTTATCAATCACATTCCAGCGTTTTCGCCTGACGCCCCGGACACGAATCCAGCCGGGCTGGCAGCGACAAACGAGCTTCGCTTCCCGGATCTTCAGGACGGTGCGAATTACAGGATCCCGCAACGAACCCGGCTGGCTCGCGATCAGGTGCGCGACACGTTCTACTGGTCCATGGGCAAGCACAATCTGAGTTTTGGCGCGGAATTCCAGTATTACGGATCCGACATCCTGTTTGACATCTTTGGAAGTGGGAGCATTTACTTGACCGAGGATTTCCCCCGTCAAAATCTCTTTACCGGTACGTCTTGTTCCGCCGCAACTCCGTGTAACGACACGGACATTCCGATCGCCATCGCGTTAAAGAGCGGCGCGCCCGTTCGCCCGCCGACGGCGCCCTACGAACACAACAAATACCTGGGACTGTTTGTGCAGGATGACTGGCGCTTCCGGCCTGGGCTGACGTTTAACCTGGGACTTCGTTGGGACGGTGATTTCAACTCCTTGGGCGAGACCGAGCAAAACAAACCTTGCCCGACCTTGACCACAGTGATTATCAACTGTGAGTTCATCCGAAACCTTCTGGGACCACACGATTCATCTGCCAAATATAAGAACTTCGGCCCGCGAGTGGGCTTTGCCTGGCAGCCCGCGGCCCTGAAGAACACGGTGGTGCGTGGCGGATACGGGATCTACTACGACAGGGTGATTCTGGAGCCAGCCCTGCTGGAAGAACTGCTCAACGGACGAGCCGTGCCAATCGTTGGTTATGGGGGCTCAACGTGCTCAGCCACGGGTTCGGGTGCGACGCCAGTACCAAGCATCGGCAACTGTTTCTTGTCAGGAGCGACCTATGCTCCTGGCTCCCCCACTCTCGCTAACCCATTCTCCGGGGGTTCCAGCCCGTTCGGAATCGGCGTGAACGTCATCGACAACAAAGCGGCCACGCCGTTGGTGCAGCAGTTCACCTTGGGCGTGCAGCGCCAGTTTGGAAACGATTACCTCCTTTCCGTAGACGGGATACACACCCGTGGGACGCGCCAGTTGATTCCCAGGTACCTGCGCACATTGCCCCCGGGAATCAGCACTCCGTTCATCAATTGTCCCAATCCGAGAGATCCTTGCACCGTTATTGACCCTGCCACTGGCACGCCAGCTGCGACTGGATGCCCCGCCGATCCCAGTTGCCAAAGCATTACGAACATTCAGTCTTCGGCGAGGACGTGGTATGACGCCCTGCTTGTTAGCTTCCAAAAACGCCCAAGGAGCGGTCCTTGGCACCCCGGATACAACGTCAGCTACACACTTTCCAAAACGTTCGACGAGCAGCAAGACGACCAAGTCAGTCCCAGCGGGGCACCCACGGAGGACCCCGCCATCGTCGCGATGCACGTCAATGATTTGAAGATCGAGAAGGGCTATGCGACCAGCGATGAACGCCACCGTTTCGTGGTCTCTGGAAGCATGGAGCTGCCCTGGAAGTTGAACATCTCGCCCATCTGGAGCTTGTCCTCCAGCATTCCGGAGAATCTTGATGTGCCGCTGCTTGGCGACGGCCGGCTGCCTAACATTCCGCGCAACGCCTTGGGACGCCAAATTCAGAACGGCGCGGCGCTGAACAGCGCTATCATCGCCTATAACGCGTTGCCCGCGTGCCTCGCGAGCGGAAGCACGGCCGGTCCGCTCCCTTGCAATCAAGGCCAGATCTTGAATGCCGCGGGAACAAGCGCGTTTCAGGTGGACCCGAAAATCCATTTTGGCCACAGTCTCAATTCCTTTGATACACGGGTCTCAAGAACCTTTCATTTCAAGGAACCGCATAGCTTAGAGGCCATCGCGGAGGTGTTCAATCTGTTCAATGTCACCAACATCCGCGGCACAACCAACAGGAACTACTCGGGGGTGAACAACGTCCTGACTTCCGGTGACTTCAATCGTGCTCTGGAGACAGCGGGCAAGTTCTTCGGCTCGTACGGGCCACGCGCCTTCCAGTTTGCACTCCGCTACAGGTTCTGATTGGCCTGACCGGTACGCCGGCATATTCGCAAGGCAAGAAAAGAGGGACAGTCGGCGGCCGCCCAAAACCGGACGCGCTTCGCATCTGAAACAAAAAAAGGCCGGCGGAGTTCCCGCCGGCCCTCTTCGCTTCTGAAAACTACAGTTTCTCGAAGAAGTGCACTACTTTCTTGCCGGCGCTTTCGGTGTAGTACACCGTCACTTTGGCGCCCTTCTCAGTTCCTTTTGCGGTGTCGACAGCAGCAACTTTGGTCCCGTGACCTGCCACTTCAAACGTCTGCTCGGTCCCGTCGGCGGCTTTCACCGTGATCGTCTTGCCACCTTCTCCGACCTTCGTTACCGTCCCTTCCACGACTTTATAGCCGCCTTTGCCGACCTTGTCGACTTCCACGGCCGTCTTATCGGTTCCCGTCACCGTGTAGTGGGCAACAACCTCAGAACCTTCCTTCACTCCCTCGAAGGTGTCCTTCGCGCCGGTCCCGACGGCTTCTCCGCCTTTGACCACGGTCTTATCCGCAAAATGGATGGTGTGCTCGGTGCCATCCTTGGTCTTCACCACGATCGTCTTCGCGGCTGCGTCCACTTTCGTGACCACCCCGTGAAGGACGCTCACGACTTCATCCGCCGCCACAACCATTACCGCAAAAAATGCGGCCAACACCATTATCGAAAGCAATTTCTTCATTACGGCTGACCTCCTGTTTGAGCTTGACCTGCTTAGTAGTTGGAAAGGGTTCGCGAAACTGCCCCACAAAAAGGTTAGCGCAAGCCTCCGGCAAAAACTACCGGGAAGAGCATTACACCCGCCCATTGTCCTGAGTTGATTCGAAAGACATTCCAGTTGGACAACGAGACGCACACCCAGACACTGCGGTTAGATGAGAGGAACCCTCTAATAGATGCACATATTGGAAGTGACTTGCGGCTCGGTACGAAACTAATTCCCCGGCCGGATGGGTTCGAATGCCAGCGGAACAAGAACTGATTGGGCGTCTGCACTCGCGGCCTTTCGTTGACCCGGGCCGCGCGCTAACCTATACTTAAAGTTCGGTGTCGCTTGCAGGATTTCCGCTGGGTTCCGCACTGTAATCCATGAAGTTTCCGCAGCATGCGCGGGATGGTGTGAAGGAACCCGGATGCGTGTTTTTGACCCCGCACCATCCGCCTGCCTGACCGGCAACACTCAAATTAATTCACAAAGGGTTTTGATTTCCTTTAAGGGAGAAGAAAATGGCGGACGCTAGCTGCCGTAGAGAACTCGAACTGGAAATTCCCGCCGAAGAGATTTCCAAGGCCTCCGAAAAAGTCGCCAAGGAATTTGCCAAGATGGCGCGCGTGCCGGGATTCCGCCCGGGCAAGGCTCCCATTTCGCTGATCAAGCGCCGCTTCGCGGAAGATATCAAGAGCGAAGTGCTGCAGAATCTGGTGCCGGAAACTGTTGAGAAGGCCGTGGCCGAGCAGAAGCTCTCTCCCGTCTCGCAACCCCAAGTGGACAAGCTGGAATTCAACGAAGGGCAACCGGTGAAGTTTCGCGCCTCGTTCGATGTGCTGCCGGAATTCACTCTGGCGAATTACAAGAATCTTGAAATTGAAATGCCGGAAATGACCCTCACGGAAGAGGATGTCGCCAAAGCGCTTGCGGAGATGCAACTACGCGCGGCTGCCTTCACTCCGGTCGAGGGCCGCGCTGTCCAGAACGACGATTTTGTGCAGGTGAAGCTGCACGGCACGCCCGAGGGCGGCGGCGAGCCGTTGCAGGCCGAAAGCGTGCTTTGCCACGTCGGCGCCGAAGAGACCATGGAGCCGTTCAACGAAAACCTGCGCGGCGCGAATGTCGGCGATCACAAGGATTTTGACGTCAATTACCCCGCCGACTATCCCGACGCCAAGCTTGCGGGAAAGCTCTTCCACTATTCGGTGGATGTGTTGGGGATCAAGACCAAGAAGCTCCCCGAATTGAACGATGAATTTGCCAAGGACGTGAGCGACGCCACTTCGCTTGAGGAACTCAAAACCAAAATCCGCGAAAGCCTCGAACACGAGCGCGATCATCGCCAGAAGGACTTGCAGCGCGAAAAAGTGATCGGCGAACTGGTGAAGCTGCACGACTTCCCGGTACCCGAAACGCTCGTCGAGCATCAAATGGATGTGCGACTTGAGCGCGTGGTTCGTTCCCTGGCACAACAAGGCGTGGATCCCCGGGCAGTCAATGTGGACTGGGTGAGCCTGCGCCGGCGCCAGGAAGAACGCGCCAAGGATGACGTGAAAGCCGAACTGGTGATCGACCGCATCGCCACCGAGGAAAAAATCGAGGTCACGGAGGAGGAACTCGACCATGACTCGTTTGACAAAGCAGGGTGCGCTCGATAGGATGAGAGCGAAGCTGCGGAGTGACAAGACCATCGACTGGTTGGCACAGAACGCCAGTGTCAAAACGGTTGCCGCGGCAAGCGCCAAGTGATCCTGACCCCGCTGCTGCGAGCCAAATCTCTCACATGAAAAACTACGAAGAACCGACCTATTACGCGACCACTCTGGTACCGATGGTGGTTGAACAGACCAGCCGGGGCGAGCGCGCTTACGACATCTATTCGCGCCTCCTGAAAGAGCACATCATCTTTATCGGCACGCCGATTGACGACCACGTCGCCAACCTGGCCACCGCGCAGATGCTCTTTCTGCAGGCCGAAGACCCGGAAAAAGACATTCAGTTGTACATCAATTCTCCGGGCGGCTCCATCACCGCCGGCTTTGCCATCTATGACACGATGCAGTTCGTCAAGCCGGACGTGGTCACCACCTGCGTGGGCCAGGCTGCATCCATCGCCGCCGTGCTTCTCGCCGGGGGTTCTCCGAAGAAGCGCTTTGCCTTGCCGAATGCCCGCATATTGATTCACCAGCCGTGGATGAGCGGCCTCGGCGGGCAGGCTACTGACATTGACCTGCACGCCAAAGAGATTTTGCGCATGCGCACGACGATCAACAACATCCTTTCCAAGCACTCCGGCCAGCCCGTTGAGCGCATCGAAAAGGATGTGGAGCGCGATTACATCATGAATCCGGAGCAGGCCAAGGAATACGGGATGATCGATGAGATCATCTACAAGCACCGGTAGAGATTCGCCGCTTGCCGGCGGGGCCGGGTGCGGGATGAAATCCACAAGCGTTTCTGTTTGACAGCAAGGCTTGCACTTTCTCTTTCACCCGGGGGAAAAATCGGCCTAGAATGGTATTCAACGTCTCCGGAGGATGTGCCGGAGGAGAGGCCCTCACACACGTGAAAAAATATACTCCAGACGAACCGCTTCGCTGCTCCTTCTGCCACAAGACCCAGGAGCAGGTGGAGAAGCTCATCAGTTCGCCTTCGGATTATCCCCGGGCGTACATCTGCAACGAGTGTGTCGGCGTCTGCCAGACGATTCTGGAAGACGAAAAGCGCGAACAGGCCACTGCGCCGGCGCGCCGCCTGCCTCGCCCACCGGAGATCAAGCAGTTCCTGGACAGCTACGTTATCGGCCAGGACCGCACCAAAAAGAAATTGGCTGTGGCCGTTTACAACCACTACAAGCGCATCTTCCTGAACAAGCAGCCCGGCGAAGTGGAACTCAGCAAGTCCAATATTCTGCTGATTGGTCCCACAGGCACCGGTAAGACGCTGCTGGCGCAAACTCTTTCGCGCATGCTCGATGTGCCGTTCGCCATTGTTGACGCCACCACTTTGACCGAGGCTGGCTACGTCGGCGAGGACGTCGAAAACATTATTTTGAAGCTTTTGCAGGCTGCGGACGGCGACGTCCAGAAGGCCCAGCAAGGCATCATCTATATTGATGAGATCGACAAAATTGCCAAGAAGGACGAAAACCCCTCCATCACCCGCGACGTCAGCGGCGAGGGCGTTCAGCAGGCGCTGCTGAAGATTCTCGAAGGCACCGTGGCCAACGTGCCTCCCCAAGGCGGCCGCAAGCATCCTCACCAGGAATTTACCCCGGTGGACACCACGAACATCTTATTTATCTGTGGCGGCGCGTTCGTGGGTCTCGAAAAGCTAATCGAAAAGCGCGTCGGTCGCCGGTCCTTGGGCTTCCATACCGAGTCTGGAGCGACCTCCGCACAGCGCCGCAACACGGAATTGCTGGAGCAGGTCCAGCCCGGCGACCTGATTCGCTATGGCCTGATCCCGGAATTTGTCGGCCGCCTCCCTGTCGCGGGAGTCATGAGCGACCTCGACAAGGGCGCGCTGATGAAGATTTTGACCGAGCCAAAGAATGCCCTGATGAAGCAATACCAGCGCTTGTTTGAGTTCGAAAACGTGCGCCTCCGGTTCACCGACGACGCTCTGGAGACCGTCGCGGAGTTGGCTCTTCAGCGCAAAGTCGGCGCGCGCGGCTTGCGTATGATCCTCGAAGACCTCATGCTGGAATTGATGTACCACCTGCCGATGCAGAAGAGAGTGCGCGATTTTGTGGTCACCGCCGAAATGGTCCGCGGCCACGAAATCAATTGGAGTTTGCTCGAGAAGGCTGGCTAACAGCTTCTTGGGCTCTAAGGAAGTTCAGGGGCCTGCATGTTCACTCGTGAGAAACAGGAAATGAAACGCGTACCCATGATGCCGGTGCGCGATATGGTCATTTTTCCGCAACAGATGACCCCGTTTATCGTCGGCCGCGAAGCCAGCGTTCGCGCGCTGGAAGAAGCGCTTGCCGGCGACAAGAAGATCTTTCTTTCGACCCAGCATGATGCTTCTATCGATGACCCGAAGCCCGAGGAGATTTACGCGGTCGGCACCCTCGCGAACATCGTCCAAAGCGTCAAGCTGCCCGACGGCAATATCAAAGTGCTGGTTGAAGGCGTCGAGCGCGCTCGTTCCGTTTCCATTACCTCCGAAGAAGGCTTCTTTCGCGCCACCATCCGCCTGCTTGCCGCGAAAATCGAAGCCACTCCGCAGGTCGAGCAGCTCGTACAGAAGGTCACCGGCCTCTACGAGCAGTTCATCAAGCTTTCGCAGAGCCTGAATTACGACACGATGATCGCCGCCGCGCGCGTTGACGACCCTTCGCGCCTTTCGGACACCATCGCGGCGAATCTTCAGCTCCCTGTGGACGAAAAGCAAGACTTGCTGGAAACAGCGGACCCGCTTGAGCGCTACTCGCGTGAAGCGCCAGATGGAACGCGCGCAAAAAGAGTATTACCTCAACGAAAAGCTCAAGGCTATTCAGAAGGAACTCGGCCGGGGCGAGAAGAATGAAATCGAAGAGCTGAAAAAGAAAATCGATTCCGCCGGCATGCCCAAGGACGTCCTGGAAAAGGCCAGCACGGAGCTGAAGCGCCTGGAACTGATGCCGCCGATGTCCGCGGAATCCACCGTCAGCCGCAACTATATTGACTGGCTGCTTGCCGTGCCCTGGAAGAAGCGTTCGAAAGAGATTCGGGACATCAAGGCGGCAGAGGAAATCCTCAACACGGAGCATTACGGCCTGGAAAAAGTGAAAGACCGTATTCTGGAATTCCTGGCCGTCCGCCAACTCGTCAAGAATCCCAAGGGCTCCATCCTGTGCTTTGTCGGGCCTCCTGGCGTTGGCAAGACTTCGCTGGCCATGTCCATCGGCCATGCCACCGGGCGCAAATTTGTCCGCGTGTCATTGGGCGGCGTTCGCGATGAAGCGGAAATCCGCGGGCATCGTCGCACGTACATTGGCGCCCTGCCCGGCCAGATCATTCAGATGATGAAAAAGGCCGGCACGGTCAATCCGATTTTCGTTCTCGACGAAGTGGATAAAATGTCCACCGACTTCCGTGGCGACCCGTCAGCGGCGCTGATGGAAGTCCTCGATCCGGAACTCAATCACTCGTTCACGGATCACTACCTGGACGTCGAATACGATCTTTCGAAAGTCATGTTCGTCTGCACCGCCAACGTGATGCACACCATCCCGCAGCCGCTGCAGGATCGCATGGAAATCCTCCGCTTGCCGGGGTACACGGAGCAGGAAAAACTGGAAATCGCCAAGCGCTTCCTGGTGAAGCGCGCCCGCGAAGCAACCGGCCTCACGGAGAAGAATCTCACCTTCACGGATGAAGGCCTGCTGCACATGATCCGCCACTACACTCACGAAGCGGGCGTGCGCAACCTGGAACGCGAAATTCAGAATATCGCCCGCAAGATGGCTCGCCGCGTTGTGGCTGACGGCCCCGAAACCACCATCAAGATCGCCGTCGAAAACGTCAATGAATACCTTGGCGTGCTGAAGTACCGCGAATTCTGGCTTGAGAAGCAGAATGAAATCGGCCTCACCACCGGCCTCGCGTGGACCGAAGTCGGCGGCTCCGTGCTGGCCGTCGAAGCCACCACCATGGAAGGCAAAGGCCGCCTGACGCCCACCGGGAAGCTCGGCGAAGTGATGCAGGAATCCGCGCAAGCCGCCATGAGTTATGTCCGCTCTCGCACCGCAGCGCTCGGCCTGGAAAAAGATTTTTACCGCACGCTCGATATCCACGTGCACGTGCCCGAAGGCGCCATCCCCAAGGACGGCCCCTCCGCCGGCATCACCATCTGCACCTCCATCGTCAGCGCGCTCACGCGGAATCCCGTGCGCTGTGACGTGGCCATGACCGGCGAAATCACCCTGCGCGGCAAGGTTCTTCCCATCGGCGGCGTGAAGGAAAAGCTACTGGCCGCCCACCGAATGGGCTTGCGTACCATCATCCTTCCGAAGGATAATGAGAAGGACCTAGCGGAAATCCCTCAGGAGATCCTCTCCAGCCTCAAGATGCACTTCGTGGAAACCATGGATGAAGTGTTGCAGGTTGCGCTGGAGCGGCCCATCGTGCCGCTCGTAGGAACCGGGGTTGCGCCTGTCGCGGAGCCGTTCACCACTGGCGCAGATAAAGACACGAGTTTGACAAACTAAGCCGCTCAATTCGGGAGCAGTCTGCACCTGCAGTCTGCGGTTATCCCCGCCTCGAGTCGCTTCTGGTTGCAGATAGTTTGGTTGCCCGCCCTGGCGGAAAGGTCTTTTTCGCCGGAAGGTACACCACCACGCAGTCCAGTTCCGGGTACGAGTAGATCAAGGAACAATCAACCAAAACTTAAAGTTAGGATATATGGCAAAAGAAACGAGTACAGAAGGAAACAATCAAATCAGTATCAGCCTTGCTGAGCTGAAAGAAAAAAACATCACCGACCTGGCGAAAATTGCCAAGGAATTGAACATTCCTGGCGCCAGCGGGATGCGCAAGCAGGAGCTGATCTTCCAGATCCTCCGCGCGCAAACGGAGAAAAGCGGCCTGATCTTTTCGGAAGGCGTCCTTGAATGCCTGCCCGACGGTTTTGGATTCCTGCGCGCTCCGGAATACAACTATCTCCCCGGCCCCGACGACATCTACGTCTCGCCTTCGCAGATCCGCAAGTTTGACCTGCGCACGGGCGACACCGTCTCCGGCCAGGTGCGTCCTCCGAAGGATGGCGAGCGCTATTTCGCGTTGATCAAAGTGGAAGCCGTCAACTTTGAAGATCCTGAGGTCGCGCGCAACAAGATCTTTTTCGATAACCTCACGCCGCTCTATCCCCAGGGCCGGTTGAAGATGGAAACCAACAAGGACAATCTTACGGGCCGTGTGCTTGATCTGCTTTGCCCCATCGGCAAAGGCCAGCGCGGCTTGATCAATGCTCCCCCGCGCACCGGCAAGACCATGATGCTGCAGTCCGTCGCGAATTCCATCACCGTGAATCATCCGGAAGTCGCGCTTATCGTTTTGCTGATTGACGAGCGGCCGGAAGAAGTAACTGACATGCAACGCACCGTGAAGGGCGAAGTCATCAGCTCCACCTTCGATGAACCGCCGCAGCGCCACATTCAGGTGGCCGAAATGGTGCTTGAAAAGGCCAAGCGGCTGGTGGAGCACAAGCGCGACGTTGTGGTGCTGCTGGACTCCATCACGCGTCTCGCGCGCGCGTACAACGCCGTCACGCCGCCGTCCGGCAAGGTTCTCTCCGGCGGTATTGACGCCAACGCCTTGCAGCGCCCGCGCCGCTTTTTCGCCGCCGCTCGCAATGTGGAAGAAGGTGGTTCGCTCACCATCATCGCCACGGCGTTGATTGATACCGGCAGCCGCATGGACGACGTCATCTTCGAAGAGTTCAAGGGCACCGGTAACATGGAAATTTATCTCGATCGCCGGCTCGCCGATAAGCGCGTGTTTCCAGCCATTGATATCCAGCGTTCCGGCACTCGTAAGGACGAATTGCTCCTTCCGCCCGATGAGTTGAGCCGCGTCTGGGTGTTGCGCAAGGTTTTGAGTCCGCTCTCGACAGTCGAGGCGATGGAGCTTTTGCTCAGCCGCCTCTCAAAGACAAAGGCCAACGCGGAATTCCTCAACTCGATGTCCGCTCCGGTCTGAGGATCGTCAGTCCCACCCACGGCACCCCTCCCGTTGGCCGCTTCTGGGCCATCGTCACCGTGGTTCTAAAAGAAACGGTTCGCCGCGGCGGACCAGGGTGCCTGTATGCATGAAAAATTCATTGCCCGCCAGCCGATATTTGACAAGCGGCTGCGGGTGTATGCCTACGAGCTGCTTTTCCGGGGAGGCCCTCAAAATTTCTTTCAGCCGCGCAATCACGCGTCGTCCAGCGTGATCGCCGATTCGCTCACCCTCTTCGATTTGCAAACTCTTACCGGCCACGCCCGCGCTTTCATCAACGTGGATGAACTCGCTCTCCGGCTCGGCGCTCCCCGGCTTCTGCCGGCCGACCGCATCGTGGTCGAAATTCTTGAGAGCGTGAAGCCTACCGACGAAATCGTCGGCATCTGCCGCGAACTTCGCCAGGATGGATATTCGCTGGCCCTTGACGATTTTCTTGGCGAGCCCGCCCTCCAGCCCCTTGTCGATCTCGCTCACTACCTGAAAGTGGATTTCACGCTTCTCGATGCGGATGGCCGCAAGCGCGTCGCGGAGGAATATCTCGGCAACGGACTTTCTCTCCTGGCCGAGAAAGTGGAAACGCAGAACGATCTCGACGAAGCTCGTAATCTTGGCTATTGCTACTTCCAGGGCTATTTTTTCTGCAGGCCTTCGATGCTCGAAACTCGCGATATTCCGGGCAACAAGCTCATTCAGCTTCAGCTCCTTAGCGCTGTTGCGTCTTCCGAACTCAACTACGACGCCATCGAAAATCTGCTCAAGCAGGAGCCTTCCCTGCTCTATCGGCTGCTTCGCTACCTCAACTCGCCGGCGCTTGGGTTGCGCGGCGAGGTTGCTTCGCTACCTCAACTCGCCGGCGCTTGGGTTGCGCGGCGAGGTGCACAGCATCCGTCACGCCATCACCCTTCTCGGCGAACGAGAATTTCGCCGCTGGGTCTCCATCTTTGCCGTCATTGCCATGAGCTCCGGCAAGCCTCCCGAATTGATCCACACCGCCCTTACCCGGGCTTATTTCTGTGAGGACTTCTCCGCCCCCGCCGGTTTCCACGATAAAAGCGCCACCATGTTTCTCATGGGACTCCTTTCCGTCTCCGACGCGCTGCTCGACAAGCCGATCAAAGACGTGCTTCACTCTCTGCCGATCGACCTCGAAGTGAAGTCCGCTCTCTGCGGCGGCGAAAACCGGTATCGCGATCTCTACGAAGTTCTTTTGGCTCTCGAGCGCGCTGAATGGCCCCGGCTCGCAACTTTCACCGAACGCCTTGGCTGCCTCGAAGACACCGTCCCGGACTCCTACCAGGCTGCCCTCCAAAAAGCCTCCGCCGTCACCGTCTGAAAATTCTTGTGGCACAGCGATTCCTCGCCGTGCTCTTTGTGTGGTCGGTCCGGGAAATTCAGTTGGCCTTAGCTTTTTGCGCGGCAGTCCACGCATC
>WNFQ01018506.1_pt1 | contig 13942 bp, 15 predicted proteins | sample 5400171 | NCBI WGS metagenome assembly WNFQ01 (sample SAMN13153356, study PRJNA577476) | soil metagenome | isolation source: 20 cm soil under Madrone tree | place: USA:California | collected 2016-06-14
AAAGCTGACGGAGAGGCGGCGGTCGTCCTCGTCGCCTTCGACGCCGACGATGGTCCCGACGCCGTATTCGGGATGGCGAACTTTGCGGCCGAGCATGGGATTGGCTTCGGCGCGGCGCGAGGAGCGGCCGAAGCTGGGAGTTTCTGAACGCTGGCGCGATACAGAAGAACGCTGCGCCGGTGGGGGACCACCGCGGACGCGGCGCACGAATTCTTCAGCGGAGTAGGAATATTCGGGGTCAGGCTCATAGCGCCGCGTCTGGCCAATTTCCGCCATCGAGCCGCCGGCGGTGTCCACGAGTTCGCTCGGAATTTCCGCGAGAAAACGCGACGGTTGCGAGGCGCGAAGCTGCTGCTCGTTACCAAAGATACGGCGATAGACGGCGCGCGTGAGCGTGAGGGTTTTGCGCGCGCGGGTCATGCCGACATAAACAAGGCGGCGCTCTTCTTCGACGCCTTTTTCTTCGTTGATGGAGCGGCCGTGCGGGCAGATGCCTTCTTCCATGCCCGTGAGAAAAACGTGATCGAATTCGAGGCCCTTGGTGCTGTGTAGCGTGATGAGAGTGACGCCGGGCTTGTCTTCGAAGGAGTCAGCGTCGCTGACGAGAGCGGCAGCGTCGAGAAAATCGGTGAAGGATTCGCCGGCGTCCATACTTTCGGCTACGGCGCGCGAGAGTTCTTCGAGATTTTCGATGCGCGCGACGTCGTCGGGCGTGTTGCGGTCGCGGAGCATTCCCATGTAGCCGGTTTCGTCGAGGATGTAGCGCAGGAAATCGGCGGGTTCACGTTCGGTGAGAGCTTGTTGCAGGCGGAGAATGAGTTCCTGGAAAGCGCGGACGGGAGTCGTGGCGCGGCCAGCGGCGCCACTGGCGAGAAATGTGTCGATCGTGGCCCAGAGGGTGGTGCTGTTTGCGCGCGCGGATTCGCGAAGGGCGTCAAGCGTTGTTTTACCTATGCCACGCGGAGGGACGTTGAGGACTCGGAGAAGAGAAGTGTCGTCCTCGGGATGGATGGCGAGGCGAACGTAGGCGAGTGCGTCTTTGACTTCGGCGCGGTTATAGAAGCTGAAACCGCCGACAAGTTTGTAGCGAAGGCCGCGGCGGCGGAAGACTTCTTCGAAAGCGCGCGATTGGAAATTCGTGCGGTATTCGACGGCGCAGGTGAGAGAAGAATCGTCGTCGAGGATGCGCTGGAGTTCACCGGCGACGAATTCGGCTTCGGCCTGGGCGTCGCGCGCTTCGAAATAGCGAAGGTTCGCGCCGGCGGGCGATTCCGCTTTGAGCGTCTTGCCGAGGCGGTCGGGATTGTTTTTTACGACGGCGGCGGCCGCGTCGAGAATGTTTTGCGTGGAGCGATAGTTGTGTTCGAGACGGATGATGCGCGCCGCGGGAAAATCGCGAGAAAAGCTGAGAAGAATGGAAACATCGGCGCCACGCCAGCGGTAGATGGATTGGTCTTCGTCGCCGACAACGCAGATGTTTTGTTTCGGGCCGGTGAGGAGACGAAGAAGATCGTATTGAACGCGATTGGTGTCCTGATATTCGTCCACGTGAATGTATTGGAAGCGTTGTTGCCAGCGTTCGCGAACGGCAGGAGATTCACGCAGGAGTTTTGCGGAGCGCAGGAGGAGATCGTCAAAATCAAGGGCGTTACTCTGCGCGAGGAGCTTTTCATAGGCTTCGAAAATGTCGGCGACTTTGCGGCCGTCGGGACTGAAGGCCTCCGCACGAATGTGGGTGGCGGACTTTCCATGATTTTTGGCGTGGCTGATTTGGCTAAGGACATTCCGCGGCGTGAGGGTTTCGTCGCTGATGTTGAGGCGGGTCATTGCGAGCTTGACGGCGGCGAGTTGGTCATCGTCGTCGAAGATGGCGAAGTTGTAAGGCAAACCGGCAGCGGCGGCTTCGCGGCGAAGAACGCGAGCGCACAGCGAATGAAATGTGGAGAGCCACGGGCGTTCTGGAGGAATACCGGCGCGGAGAAGCAGATCGGAGACACGCGTCTGCATTTCTTCGGCGGCTTTGTTGGTAAAGGTGACGGCGAGGATGTTTTCAGCCGAAACGCCTTTCGAAATGAGATTGGCCATGCGAAAGGTGATGGCGCGCGTTTTGCCGGTGCCCGCGCCAGCAAGAATGAGGAGCGGGCCTTCGGTTGTTTCTGCAGCGAGACGTTGTTCTGGATTCAGTTGATCGAGGAGAGAAAGCATTGCGTCCGTTCAGAGATTTTTTGGCAACGCAATCATGTTAGCCGAGGGATGAGGGGTGCGCAAATTGGAGCTGTGGAAAGAAATCTCTCCTATGGAGAAAAAAGCGCATTCAGTGCGACGCAGAGCGGCTCAAATCAATGTCGAAAAAGAGAAGGCCGTGATTTTTTTCGAGGGCGACCAACTCCGGGACGTATAGGCGTGCATTGCTGAGTAAATCAAACTGGCCTTGCAGATCGAAATAGAGGAGTCCCTGCGAAGTATTGTGTGGAGCAATGACCCCATCGCGGAAACCCGCTTCTTCGGCAGCCTTGGCGAGTTCAGTCCAATTCTTGTCGTGGCCGATTTTTGTGGAAGAAGGCAGGGGAAGGGGGAGGCGGGTACGGCGGCTGGGGTCTTTGACCTTTGAACGAAAAACGGCGTCGGCGAGCTCTTCAGAAGTAAGTGAAGGAAGCTCCTGGCGGCTTTCGTCTTCGAGAACGAGAGTCAAGCGAATGCGGCTGAGATTCACGCGGATGCTGTCTGCTGTCTCATTGCGGAACATCACGCGGATAGCGAGGACACCGAAGGAATAGGGGTTCTTCTTGGGGAAAGCTTGCTTGTATTGAGCGAGATTGGTCCAGGGCTCGGCACCGATGGTCACGCCCTCGTGAGAATCGAGCGCGGATGTGCGCATGGGAGCAGGCTGCTGCTGTTGTTGTGCGGATGAGGAGGAAAACAAGAGCAGGGCAGCGCAAGGAAGGGCGAGGGCTTTTCTCATGCGTTTATAATAAACTTTTTCCATCTCGACGCCTTCGATTCCTTGTGCAGGTACGGGGTTGCCCTGCGCGAACGCTGAATAAGGGAGCGAGGCAGACCGGAGCCCGAGTTCGTGTATTTCTTCTACAGCCTGATGATGGCGCTTGCCGCGCTATTGCTCACACCGTATTGGATTATCAAAGGAATCAGCCAGGGAAAGTATCTTTCGAATTTGAGCGAACGGTTGGGATTTTCTTATCCCGCTTTGGAGAAGCTACCCAGAGAACGCGCCGGGGCAATCTGGTTGCACGCCGTCTCCGTTGGGGAAACCCTATCCAGTGTTGCACTGGCGAAGCGGTTGAAGGAGCGGTACCCGGAGCGGCCGCTGATTGTTTCAACGACCACGATCACGGGCCAGACAATTGCGCGAGAGCGAATGCCATTTGCGGATGCGGTGATTTATTTCCCCCTGGATTGGGCTTTTTGTGTGAAGCGTGCGCTGGCTGCGGTGAAGCCGGCGATCGTCATTGTGCTAGAAACGGAGATATGGCCGAATTTCTTGCGAGAGACCCGACAAAGCGGCGTGCCTGTCGTTTTTGTGAGCGGGAGAATTTCGGACCGGAGTTTTGCGCGTTATCAGAAATGGCTCGGGCGGACGGGATTTTATTTGCGGCCTTTTTTGCGGAGCACATTGGGATTTGCTTCCAGGTTCTTGATGCAAAGTGAAGAAGACGCGGAGCGCGTGCGTGCATTGGGCGCACCGGCGGACGCTGGCAGAATGGCTTGAGAAGGAAGTGAGGGCGAAGGGGCGGCGCCCGCTGATCGTGGCAGGAAGTGTAGTGGCGAATGAGGAGCCGCTTGCGCTGATTGCCTTCGGTGTCGTTCAAGGCGAGCACCGAAACGCTTTACTGGTGCTCGCGCCCCGCAAGCCCGAACGGTTTGATGCTGCGACTCAGTATATTGAGGACTCGCACCAGAAATTCATCAAACGATCTGACATAGCGGTCACTCTGCCTTCCAGCGCGAAGCACAATGGTGAAATTACGGAACTCCCCACGGACATCGCAGTTGTGCAGATAGACAGTATCAGCGAACTAAAGTAGCTGAATCGAAACGCAGGCGTTTGTCGGGGGGTCACTAGTGGAATCGGGTGGACACAATATCCTGGAGCCAGCTGCGTTTGGAAAAATCCCGGTGTTTGGGCCGTCGATGGAGAATTTTGCCGAGATGTCACAGCGCTTTGTGGCGGCAGGGGCGGCGGTACAAGTGCATAGCCCAGAAGATGCAGGCGTGACGTGGATTGAACTGCTGCGCGCGCCGGATCGCATGGCCCGAATGGGAGAGACTGCGAAACGACTGGTGGAAGAAAGCCGCGGCGCGACGGAGCGAGCGATGGCGGAGATTGAAAAGCAACTCGCGAAGCAGACGCACAATTAGATGGATCTGCCGTTGCCAATTCGAATTCTGCTATGGCCCTGGTCATGGATTTACGGAATCGTTGCACGCTGGCGCGTTTATTTTTACGAGAGGGGACTGTTCAAGAAGAAGCGGCTCAAGGCCGCTGTGATAAGCGTGGGAAACTTAACGGTGGGGGGAACGGGCAAGACGCCGATGGTGTTGTATTTGGCTGAGAAGTTTCTAGCTGAGGGAAAGCGCGTGGGGATTTTGAGCCGCGGCTATCGTGGTTCGGCCGACACTAGCGATGAGGTCGAACTGTTAAAACAGAGGCTTGGAAGCCGCATGAAGTTCGGAGTAGGGGCGGACCGCTACGCCCAAGGATGCAAGATCGAGAAAGAAGCGGCGGTGGATGTTTTTTTACTTGATGACGGATTTCAGCATTTGCAACTCGCCCGCGACGTGGACATAGTCTTGTGGGACGGTTCAAAGAAAATGCAAAAGCAATGGCTGTTGCCGGCGGGGGCTCTGCGCGAACCGATTTCCGCAATTCAAAGAGCAGATATCCTTGTCGTCACGCGCAGGATTGAGAAGCCTGCGATTGAGGCCACGGAGTCTCGCAAGAATTCAGTTTTTTGTGCCAGGACACGATTAATCGGTTTTCGCGGGCTTGGTCAAAAAGAGACGCCCTCCGCGCTTGGCGGGCTTAGCACAGGTCCGTTCCTTGCATTTTGCGGCGTAGGCAATCCGGCAGCGTTCTTTCATGACCTAAAAAGCTGGCAAATAGAACCTGTGGAAACGATCACCTTTAGAGACCATCATCGCTATTCTCAGTTCGATGTTTCCACGTTAATGGCCGGGGCTCGACAAGTAGGTGCGACAGCATTCATTACGACGGAAAAGGACGAGCAGAATCTGCGCGGTCTGGATTTCGGAGATTTCCACGTGTATGTTGCAGTGATTGAATTCGAGCTTTCTCCGGCGGACGAGTTTCATGCCGAGCTTGAGCGTTTGCTGCGAGAGAGGCGGGGGACATCAGCGTGAGAATCCTGATTCGAGCGACGAATTGGGTAGGCGATGCGATTATGGCGCTGCCGGCGTTGCGCGTTGTGCGGGAGAAATTCGCGCGGGCGGAGATTGGCATTTTGGCCCGGCCGTATGTTCTTGATATTTACCGCGAACAGGGAATTGCGGACGAATTGATTCCGTATGACTCGGCCGGTGAGCACAAAGGTCTCAGGGGGAGTGAAAGACTCGCAGCACAATTGCGCGAGAGAAAATTTGACGTCGCCCTGCTATTGCAGAATGCGTTTGATGCAGCCTGGCTGGCATGGCGGTCGAAGATTCCAGAACGAATTGGGTACGCTCGCGACGGTAGAAGTTTTTTGCTGACGAAAGCGGTCGAAGTGCCACGCGAAGGTGAAATACCAGCACACGAGAAGTTTTATTATCTGGAATTGGTGCGACGGGTAGGCTGGCTGGAGCGGCTTCCGGAAGTGCCTTGGATCGAGTTAAAGATTTCCAACGAGAAACGAGATCTAGCGGAAGCGTTTCTTGTTGCAGCCGGAGCGCAGCCGGGGCGCAAACGGATCGCAGTTGGTGCGGGGGCTTCGTATGGATCGGCGAAGTGCTGGCCGCCGGAGCGGTTCGCGGAAACATTGAATAAATTGACCTTAAGAAGACCTGCGGTCGATTTGACTGGCAAAACGCCGATTGTGGAATTGCCGGGGCTGCTATCGCAATGCAATTTGTTTATTGGGAATGATTCGGGAGCGATGCATGTTGGAGCGGCAGTGGGATTGCCGATTGTAGCGATATTTGGTCCAACAGATCCCAACGGAACTGCACCGGTAACACCAAAATGCAGCGTTGTGCAGGAGAAAACCTATTGCAGTCCATGTTTCTTGCGGCGATGCCCTACGGATCATCGTTGCATGAAGGCGGTTGCGCCCGCGATGGTCGAAGCGGCAGCGCGGCTCCAATTGACGGCGGTGACTTCTGCCTGAAAACAACGCGTTGCGGCCAGCGGTTTTCTTGGACCGCGACGGGACGATTCTTGACGAACTTGGGTATTTGAATCACGCGAGCCGGTTTCGGATGTTGAAGTAAACGGCCTCATGGAGAGAGAGCTGGCAAAAGAGGCTGCGAAGTTGACGGCGATTTACTATTGCCCGCATGCTTCTGCGGAGGAATGCGACTGCCGAAAGCCGAAGCCGGGAATGGTAAAGCGAGCTGCGAAAGAACACAGCCTTGATCTTGTTCGTTCGTATTTTGTCGGGGATCGCCGGTCGGATATTGAACTCGGACACAGCGTAGGCGGGAAGAGCATTTTAGTGCGCACTGGTTATGGTGAGGGAGAATTTGTATGGCACGTCGGGGACTGGGCGGAAAAGCCCGATTTTGTGGCGGCGGATCTGACTGAGGCTGTAGGCTGGATTCTGGGAAAAGAGAGATGAAAAAAGCCAAGGCAAACGAGAACACAGGGCATGCCGCGGACCTAATGCGACTGGCGGAGATCGTCGAGCAGTTTCGCGGGAAACGAGTTGTGATGTATGGCGACTTCGTTGCCGACGAGTTTCAGTATGGAGATATTTCGCGTGTGTCGCGCGAGGCTCCTGTTCTGATTTTGAAGCACCGCGAGACGAAGCTCGTGCCTGGTGGCGGAGCAAATGCAACAAACAACCTGGCCGCGCTTGGGGCGAAGGTTGCTCCTGTAACGGCCGTGGGAAATGATGCCGCGGGCGAAGCCCTCGTGGAATATTTTCGCGCGCTGGGAGTTGACACTTCGGGAATTGCGCGCGTGTCGAACTGGACGACGCCGACGAAGACAAGGTTTTTGGCTGGTTGGGCGCACACAACGGCGCAGCAGGTTCTGCGGGTAGACCGAGAACCGAATGAGACGCTGCCGGAGAAGGTTCGAGGGCAACTTATCAAAAAGCTCTCGGCAAAATTGCGCGGGGCCAATGCTCTGGCAATTTCAGACTACGGATTCGGATCAGCGGCGCCTGAAGGGGCGCGCGCTGTTTTGAAGAGGACGAAGAAGATTCCGGTGACGCTGGACGCGCGTTACGGATTAACGCGCTACGCCAGGTGCGGGATCGTTTCCGCAACACCGAATGAGGCGGAACTCGAAGCTTTGCACCATTCTTCGATTGGCAAGAATGCGGCGGAACTGGAACGCTGCGGACGCGCGACCCTGGCTGCGATGAAAATGGGCTCGCTATTAGTGACCCGCGGCCGAGATGGGATGGCGCTTTTTGAAAAAAACGGAAATAGATTTGCGCAAATTCCGGTGCACGGGAGCGATCAGGCTGTGGATGTGACGGGAGCTGGGGATACCGTGCTAGCCGCGTACACGCTGGCGCTCGCGAGTGGGGCGAGTGCCCTCGAAGCAGCCCACGTTGCAAACTTCGCCGGCGGACTGGTTGTGATGAAGCGCGGGACGGCAACCGTATCGCAGGTTGAGCTGCTTGAAGCAATTCGCCGCGAGAGTTCTGGATCCTGAAGAATGCTGGACACCAGCAAAAAGATCTTGAGCCGGAAAGCGCTTCAGGAAATTGCTGCCGAGCTGCGCCGCCTAAAGAAAACCGTCGTTTTTGCCAACGGATGCTTTGATACGCTGCACGTCGGCCATGTTCGCTATCTGGAAGGCGCGAAAGCGGAGGGAGAAAGCCTGATTGTCGGAGTCAATGCGGATGCGAGCGTTGGAATTCTGAAAGGGCCGGGCCGGCCGATTCTGGACGAAAGCGCGCGGGCGCGGCTTGTGGCGGCCATTCGAGCAGTGGATTATGTCGTGCTTTTTTCGGAGCCGACCGTGGAGGCGCTGCTCGAGGAAGTCCAGCCGCACGTTCACGCAAAAGGGACGGATTATACGGAGGAGACCGTGCCGGAACGCGCGACCGCGGAGCGTTTAGGAATTCGCATTGCGATTGTCGGCGATCCCAAAAAACATTCGACGCGCGAATTAATTGAAACGGTTCGCAAGGGGCCACATGCCTGAGCCAAAGTTTCTCGTGGTGCGGCTTGGGTCGTTAGGAGACATCGTTCATGCGTTCCCCGCGGTGGCTGCGGTGCGAGAAGCGTTTCCCGGCGGAAAAATCGTATGGTTGACACACCTGCGATGGCGGGAACTCGTCGCTGCCACGGGAATTGCGAACGAAATCTGGGAAGTAGAGACGCGATCGCTTTCCTCGATCACGGAAATGCGAAAGAAGATTCGCGAAGAGGGTTTTTCTGCGGCGATCGATTATCAAGGATTGTGGAAGTCCGCTGCGCTGCCATTTTTGGCGCGTGTTCCGCGACGAATTGGATTTTCTTCCGCTAGTGTCCGGGAATTCGGCGTGCCATTCCTCTACACGGATAAAGTAGAAATTCACACCGCCCACGTGGCCGACATGAATGGCGAACTTTCGTTGCGAGCGGGAGCAGCAAAGCCTACGGGAAAGTTTTCGCTGAGCGTACCGCCGGAGGCACAGAACGCAGTTCGTGACGTGCTTCTGGCGAAAGGCGTGCAAGAATACGTGGTTTTGAGTCCCGGGGGCGGGTGGATTTCGAAATGTTGGCCAGCGGAGCGATATGGAGAACTCGCACTGCAACTTAATCGTGAATTGGGCGTGAGATCGGTGATCAACTATGGGCCGGGTGAAAAACAAGTGGCAGAGGGTGTGGTAGCGGCCTCTGGCGACGCTGCTCCCATCTTGTATAGCGGGACCTTTGGCGAATTGATGGCGCTCCTACAGAATTCGCGCTGCGTGGTTGCCGGAGACACGGGGCCAATGCATCTTGCCGATGCATTGGGAACGAGAGTTGTGGCGATTTTCGGGCCAACCGATCCGGAGGGGAACGGCCCGTATCTTGGTCGGGAGCCCGGTGGGAGGGCGATGGTGCTGCGTGCCAAGAACGTTGAATCCACTTACAAACGGGAGGACACGCCGCATCCCTCATTGCTGAAAATCAGCGTAGCCGACGTGCTCGAAGCGATGCATGAGGTGCGGATTTCTTCATGAATGGCGCTGCAAAATGGATTGCACGATGGCGCGTGCGACTCGGTTATTTGCTCGCGATTGCCGTGTTATTTTTTGCGAAGCCCAATCCGAAAAGCGTTGCGATCGGTGCAGCGATTGGGATTTTCGGGTTGTGGCTGCGCGCGTATGCGGCTGGTTATTTGAAAAAGCAGGAAGTCCTGACCACAACCGGGCCATACGCCTACACGCGAAATCCTCTCTATTTGGGCAGCGCGGTTTTAGCAGCAGGGACGGCTTGGGCGATGCATTCGTGGATCTCGGCTTCGATTCTTGCCGCATACTTCGCTGTCGTGTATTACGTTGTGATGCGAAGGGAGGAAAGCGAACTGCGCGGCCATTTTGGTGAAGCCTTTGAGATCTATGCGCAGCGGGTGCCACTCTTTTTCCCGCGATTGATGCCCGCACGAATAGAAGGAACCGGCGCAGGCGCTTTTTCCTTCGCTCAGTACAAAAAAAACCATGAGTATCAGGCAGCGATTGGATTTGTCGTCTTGTTAATTTTCCTGCTGGTGATTTGGCGGCTGCGCGGGAACTGAGTCCTTCGTCGAGACAGTCCGAGAACAATCGAGGAAACACGATATCTCCAGGCTGTTGCCGTCCGTGAGAATGTGAATTGCCTGCGCCACAAACGAGATCTCGTCACCCGCGTGAAGTGCTCGAAGTTGAAGGGAATCGCCGTGAGGAGAATAGCTGAGGCGCATGCCGCCGGTTGTCCGGATGGTGATGCCTTCGAATTCGACGGAGTTGAGCACGAGGTCGTAGCTAACTCCCCAGGGGAGTTCGGCGGGTTCATCGCGCAAACGCGCGTGCCAGCGCAAAGGAGTGGAATAGTCGAGACGGCCTGCCGCGGCCAGACTCAAGACATGATTTTCAGGTCCAGGTTGCGACGCGCACCACGCGCAATCACGCCCAAGCTGAGCCACGCTCCGAGAGAAAGAGTCGCAGCCAAAGCAATCAGGTTCTGGCGCAGGAGAATCAAGCACACAGCAAGCAGCATCAGCGCCAAGAAGAAAGCCGCGCGATTTGCCTGTACGGAAGTGGAAAAGTTAACGAGCGGCGAAAACAGGCCGAGTGCGACACCGCCGGCAAATGTGGCGGCGAGGCACAGGGCCGGGAGCTTCACGCAAGGAGCCTCAGGTGAACGAGCGTTTCAATGTGATGCGTTTGCGGGAAAAGGTCGAAAAGCTGAACTGATTCGATTTCGTAGCGCGGTGCGTTTGGCTTTGTACCTGCGGGCATACGTTCGGTCTGCAGAAGGACGGCTAAGTCACGAGCGAGCGTAGAAGGATCGCAGGAGAGATACACGATCACAGGCGCTCGAAGTTCGGCGAGTTTTGCCGAAGCCGCTTGGCCCAAGCCCGAACGAGGCGGATCGAGAACAATCACGTCAGGCTTCTCGTCAAATTTCTCCAGAAATTCTTCAGTATGAACATTGTGAGAGGTTATTGATAAACCAGCCGCTTCGGCGTTCGAGCGCAAATCGCGCGTGGCGGCGAGATTGGCGTCCACACTGACGACCCGGTTAAATGTTTTAGCTAGAGGTAGCGAAAAAAATCCTACGCCGGCATACAGGTCAAGGGCGAGCGAACCGCTCTTACCAGCCACTACGGATTGGAGGAGGTCCTCGATCAGGAAACGATTTACCTGAAAGAACGAAAGATGACTCACTCGAAAATCGAAGCCGCCTGCCTTGTGAGTGAGAAAACCGGGCCCTGAAAGCTCGAAGCGATTCTTCTTTTGGTCGAGAAGAAGCAGGCTCTCAAGCTGCGGCAGAGCATCTCTGAAGAATTTGTGAAGCGCAACCGGCGCTTGCGTGAATTCGTGAAACGCAATATTCAACGCAATCTTTTCGTCGTTCGAATCGGCAAACGCCTCAATTTCCTGTACCTCACCGGGAAGTGAATTAGAACGTGCAAGGTCCTGCAGTTGGTGAAAGGTCTTCGCGAGAAGCGGAGAAAGTACGGGGCACTCGTCAACGGGGATAATCTTCGAGCTCTCAGGCAAAAAATAACCGATCGATCTGGGCATTGCCGAACGTACAGCCCATTGCTCCGCCGAGTCGCGAAAGCGTTTCCTTGAGAATTTCTTTCTTGAAGCGTACCTGCTCGTTTGCATCGATATGCTGATACTGGCACCCGCCACAGATCTTGAAATGCGGGCAACGCGGACTGATTCTCGATTCCGCCGGCTTCACGATTTCGGCGGGATTTGCCCATGCAAGTTTCTTCTTTTGCGATTTCAGCGATACCCGAACTTCTTCACCCGGAAGAACAAACGGCACAAAAACAGTTCTCTCGCCTTCATGCGCCAGACCGTCACCGCCGTACACAAGTTTCTCAATTGATACCATGAACTCTTCCGACATTCTGCGGACCCCATTCTGCTCTGATTTGTGCTGAAAGTGTAGCGCCGATTTCTTTGTGAAGCGCTAGTGTTGCAAATAAAACAGGCTTAGTCTTGGTAAGCGGAACTCTTCCAGCAGCCGCTTGTGCAAATATTGCCGCTCAACAAGCGCAATTTGCTCCGCGCGCATCTTGCCGCGGTAAACTGCCAGTTGACCATCCATTTCCCGCCGCAGCCGCAGCATCAATTCCTCGCCAGCGTGTTGTAAAAGCGCCGCTAGAATCTTATCGTCCAGTACGGTGAGGCGACGTTCCATATCCTCCAGATCGAGCGCCGCAGGAGAATCCAGTATCTCAGAACACAGCGCGAGCGATTCCGCTGATTCCTTGATTCGTAGTGCAATCTCCGGTTGAAATTCGCCGACATCTGAAGCCGTTTGCTCGAGCTGCCTCATATTTTTCTCAAAATGTGCTCGCAGCACTTCGCGCGAAAATGGCTCTGATGTTTTCTTATCCTGCGCCGGCGAATGACCGCCTGCGGCGGCCTCCTGCGCTTCTTCGGCCGCTTCCAGCACTGCATCCGTGCAATACGCGAGGCTCTTCATCGGCCTGCCGCCACGGCGCGAGCGCGCGTGACTTTCGAATGCCCTATCAATTCCCTTGAGAGCCGCCTCCAACGGAACTCCCGCCTGCTGCCACGCTTCCATGATCGCCCAATCAAGAGGGGAGACGAGCAGGTTTGCGCCGCGCTTCTTCCAGAAATATTCTTCGATTTCCGTGAAGTAGTTGAAATAATTCCAGCCGCTCATTTAACGAATCTAGTGTCCCGCCTTCTTGTCGGCCTTTTTCAGAGTTTCTTGTGGCTGATTCTTTTCCCAGATCAAGCGCAGGCCGGTGAGCGTCAGAAAATCGTCCGTATGTTCGATATGCTTCGATCCTTTTGCGACAAGATTCGCCTGCCCGCCCGTCGCGACGACACACACGCGGCCGCCCAACTCCGCTTTCATTCGCTGAAGCATACCGTCCACCATATCCACGGCGCCGTAATAGAGGCCGGCCTGCATGTTACTGACAGTGTTCGTGCCGATGACGTTTCCGGGATCTTTAATTTCCACGCGAGGCAACTTTGCGGCGCGGGCAAACAGCGCCTCCGAAGAAATGCCGAGACCAGGCGCAATCACACCACCGAGATATTCGCCCTTTTCGGAAATTACATCGAACGTGATCGCAGTTCCAAAATCCACAACGATGCACGGCCCTCCGTATTGATGGAACGCAGCAACGCCGTTCACGATGCGGTCCGCCCCAACCTCCATCGGATTGTCCACAAGGACCGCCATCCCGGTTTTTACGCCCGGCTCGACGAAGAGCGCCTTCTGTCCAAAATAAATTCGCGCCATTTCGCTCAAGGTCCAATTCACCGGTGGCACAACGGAACTAATAATCATGCCGTGAACGGATTTCGGGTCGAGGTCTTTCAGCGTAAAAAGATTGCGTGTCAGAACGCCGTACTCATCTACGGTTTGCAGCCGCGCGGTGGTCAGCCGCCAGTGTGCGATCAACTCCTCACCGCGAAAAACGCCCAGCACGCTGTTTGTGTTGCCGACGTCAATCGTCAGGAGCATCTAAAGCGCCTCTCGCACGTCACCCGCAATCACCGTAATGATGTTTCCGCCTTCCCGCTCGACCAGCAATAATCCTTCGGGACTCAGTCCGGCCGTCACGCCGCTGTAATTCTCCGCGCCGTTGGAAACACTTACGCGCTTGCCGCGCGCGTAGCTGGAAACGGCTTCAAAGCGCTGAGTCACGCTGGCCGCGCCTTCGCGCAAAAAACGATTGTAATCGTTCTCGAATTCGCGCAGCAACCGAACGAGCAGTTCCATGCGCGATTGCGCGCGACCCGTTTGTGCGCGAAGTGACGTGGCGGTTGCGGCCAAATCTGCCGGAAACTTTTCCTGATTCGCGTTGATCCCAATTCCGACAATGACGAACCGAACTTGCGATGGCTCGGCGTACATTTCGGTCAAAATGCCGCCAAGTTTCCTGCCGTCCAGCATCAAATCATTCGGCCACTTGAGGTCCACGGTCAATGTGGTCTGCGCCTGAATCGCCGCGCGCGCTGAGAGGCCGGCTATCATCGTGAGCAAGGGCGCTTCCACCGGAGAGATTTTCGGCCGTAGGAGCAGCGTCACATAAATTCCCGTGCAGCGCTCGGAGTGCCACGAGCGGCCGGCGCGGCCG
>WNFQ01008983.1_pt1 | contig 13941 bp, 18 predicted proteins | sample 5400171 | NCBI WGS metagenome assembly WNFQ01 (sample SAMN13153356, study PRJNA577476) | soil metagenome | isolation source: 20 cm soil under Madrone tree | place: USA:California | collected 2016-06-14
TCTTGGAGAACAGAAAGGATGGCGTCGGGTGAGTCGCAGGATTGTAGCTGAGAGGCAAGAGGGTGGTCAAGAAGGTTGTTCTTGGTTTTGTTGTCGTATGCCTGCAAGGAGGCATTGAAAATAGATTGGAGGTTGGAGGAAGAGGAGGCCATTGGGAAGATCTGGGATGGAACGTAGTGAGGACGACAGGAAGGTGGTGATGGGCAGACGCCCAGACCTAATAACGGTGATGAAATGCGACATGGCGCACCACCCACCCCACTGTACACATTGATCCCGTGACGCTTGCACTACCGTGACCGTCCGCACCCTCATGAAGCTTTTTGTCCCACTTCGACCTTGGGAAACTCTGGCCAGGAATCTGTCAAGAGGAGCGATAACCAAGCAAGCCTCGACTCAATGTTGACAATAGCTGTGTGCCTAGTTCCTCGGGTGATCCCTTTGTAATCGCCACATGTGAGGTCAGAACCTCGACGTCCTCAACGCGCAACGCGATCCCTACGGTACTCGACTCCAATCCCGTATGTCCTACCTCTCAAGAGTAGACATGGCTAATAACATAGCTACATTGCAGGCGTCACACCTACACATGAATCATTAATCTCAGACACTTACTCTGTCTGTTTGAAAGGTCGAAGATATCCGTCTTAGAGTACACGAGCAGTTCTTGTAAACTAACTCCCCGTGTTCCGAGACATATTCTGGCGGCGATCCAGCAGCAGCAACTCCAGCGACAACGAAAGGCTCAAGGACGATAGTCATCGTGTAATTTATCTGGTAGATGTCACTGTTCTTGCCTTCTTTTACCGGAAGTGACATCCAACTTGTATTCTGCGTTGTGTGCCAGGGTTATTCAGGTTCCGACGTCTTTATCGATTGGCGAGACGATTTTTCGATGCCCATCGCGAGTTGGATAGCCCTCCTTTCCATTGCTTATCGATTCCAGTTTACAGAAGTCGTCGAACACCGCGCGCGGCGTGAGGTATTCAAGGGCGCCAGCAGTCTCGCTCTCATCCCTGTGAAGCAGATTTCCCTCACCGAGAAACACTCTGTTCCGCTAAGGTACATTATCCCAGCGCTCGAGAATCTTTATTCGACGCCCGGAGCCCCTTAACGAGATGGAGGTTTTCAGTTTGTCCGGTGAGATCGTTGTGCACGTCGGTGTTGCCAGGTAGAAGTATGTGCGCGAGTCGTCGAGGATGTTTGCCTCCGAGCCATCGTTGAAGTGAGTCGCCCACGACATCGTGAAGTCCGCGTGGTACAAGAATCATCTGCTGGAGCTTGCGCCGGCTCTCGTGCGAGTGGAGCTAACATAGTTTGAGTTTGATATTCTCAGGTGTTTTCCCTCCTGGGCTTTCATCCCACTTTGTCACAGTATATGTAGAGTATTTACGACTGGGCACCTTCTCGCGTCTGCCCCACGATACGGCCATGGATCCTGTAGATTGACTGATCATTCCTGTACATCCCCGTGTAAAGGATCAAGTCAGTAGTGCCGCAGTGCGCAGCTACTTGAGTCGCACAGATCACTCCGTAGGTGTTGTTAATACTGTAGCTTTGAATTCCTTACCGAACTCTCGAATGGCATCCGGCGGCGCCAACGCTCTGACGGCCGGGAAGTGCTGCGATTTGGCTTCTAGAAAGCATCACGTGGCCATGTTTCGCTGCGAGCCAGTTGCGCCTCCCGATGTGTCAAAAACCATCGTCCTTCTATAAACTTGTCGCTCCTCTCCATATTGAAGTTCTCCTTCGAAACCAACATTAGAGAGCAGATCGGTGCCAATGAGACCTCGGATGGAGGTTGGACTTCTTCCACCTCTTGCTGCTGGCAAGGGGACGGTATTTCTGGCTTCTATCTACAGTATGATCTTGCGCCGTAAATGCATCCTATTTACGTTTTGTTTTGAACACCCCGGCGCTCTGCACGTGTCTGCGGGCTGCGGAAGGCTCCAAGATAGTGGTAGAGATATGGTCGATGCCCTTGTCAGTTGACTTGGTTCCCGGTCATGCACCCTTTACTATATAACACCACACCCATTCAGTCTTATCCTAGGACACCACATCCATCATGTCCTTCAGTCCCATCGTTGGTTTGCGGGCATCTTCACATCGCTATGCACATGTGTCTACTCCTTCGGAAATGCCCCCCGAGTTAATCTCCGCGCCACAACGGGAAGTAAAGCGGCCGTTTTATTTTGAAGATTCCCAAATTGTTCTACGAGCAAGTCATAGTATCACCATGCTTCCTTCTACCATATAACCGTTTCTTTACTTACAGGTAAACGGAGAGAGGTACAAAATACACCGTTATTTCTTAACTCGGGAGTCCGAATTCTTCAAAGATTTGTTCTCGCTCCCTCAACCGGGGGAGTCAGCAAGTGTAGAAGGTTCGGACGACAATCCTATCACGGTACCCGAGACGCCTACTGTGGAATTTGAGAATATTTTACGATTCTTCTACTTCGGGTAAGGGTGATGTTGATATTACACCAATGACTGACTGATCGTGAACGTTAGAATGCATGACGACTACGCACCCTCCCTGACCGACTGGATAGCAATGCTGTCCATCTCCACTCGCTTGATCTTCGAAAAGGTCCGCGAACGGGCCATCAAAGAAATTACGGCACATTTAGACGAAATCGAGCCATTTGAATTGATCGGCATCGCGGTGAAGTACGACGTCGAGAAGTGGCTCAGACCTGCATATCGCAGGATCGTGACAAGAAGCAACCTCATAACGCACCAAGAAGCTCTCAAGGTTGCCTTCCCCATGGCGGTCATGCTGATGCGGTCACGCGAACAGTATTGGAAGGATGGAACGTATAATCGTCAATCCCAAAAGGGGAACCCGTACACCCTCGATGGCAATGTCTGGCCACGGGGATCTCCAGATTCAATAATCGACTCGGAGATTAGAGTTATGGACTTGGCTACTATCATTGACCGGTCGAGGAGCGGACCAAATGTCAAAGCAGTCTGATCCTGTAGTTTGCGTATGATGAAAAATGGGACAAGTGGTGCAAGTAATGCAGTGTCCCTCTCACATCTCCAAATGGTGCTTCCCTCCTGTAAAATTTATCATATGCATGTCATCTCCTCGAATATCACTTACGAGACTTTACCACGCCCTATCTCGCGCGTGCCCACGACGTAAGAGAACACATGGCTTCGTCTGCACAGATTATCCTAAACTCCTCCCAACCATAACGTGGCATAATGATGGCCACTGCTCCGCCTCAAGATTCGACCACGGTAAGGGCTATGCATCACTCCTACCGAAAGCACTGGCAGTGGCCAATACGACTCTACTCAGCCGAAGGGCCCAAACGCAGGCAAGGGTGAAATCTCTCCCGCAGCACCAGTCGCGAGCCGACACGCCGAGTTTTATTTCACGGACGAAATGACGGTATTCCAGGTCTGTGGCCCCACCAGGCCTTCTGATTGATACATACTCGCGTCGCCGTCGCTCACTTTTTTTTTTTCGCAACCCCCAGGTCGAGAATCGTCTTTTCCGCGTTCACCGGCACTTCTTGGCCGAGAACTCTCTCTTATTCAGTTCCATGTTCTCGCTGCCGCGCTGTGCGCAGGTCAGCTCCGAGTCCATGGCCGTCGAGGGTACTTCCGACGCGAACCCGATCTATCTCTCCGGCGTGACGGAGCTCGAGTTTGAGACACTCCTCCGGTTCTTTTACAAGAGGTAAGTGCACCGGGTTGCTTCATGTGCTTCCCTGCCACAAGCGAGCTGGATTGCGCTCCTGTCTATCGCGCATCGCTACGAGTTCCTGAACGTGAGCGAGCGCGCGATCCGCGAGATTTACGGCCCTTTATTGAGGCCGACAAAAACAGTGAGCCTCGGTGGCGACGGAAAGGAAGGAGGAGGAATTGAGCAGCATGACTATCAGATGCTCCTCTCCGTGGCGGAGAAGTACGAGGTGCCACTCAAGTACATTGTCCCGCTGCTCCTCCCGTTCGTGATGCGGGAACAGCCGCTGACGGAGGGAGAGGTCTTGGGCTTCTCAGCGCTCACTGTGTCCAGGCTCGCGCATGCACGCGAAGACTTTCAGCGCGAGCGTAGGTCAATCTTGTGGGTGCCGGCCGCGGACGCGAAAGAAGTTGTCTACAGGATCTGGCAGGTCCCAAATGACGACTAGCATGGTACAATCTACCCTTGCAGAATGACCAAAATGCTCACGACGAAGTTTGGATAGAGCTCTTGCTTGCCCAACGCTCAAATTTACGTGTTATGACGTCTTACCTTATGTGATATCCAAAGCATCGATAGATGTGTGCCACGGAATGATTGTTATATCACCGCCAAATCATTTACATTTGAACAGAACGGGACAACAGACCGTACAAAGGTGGCCTCGAAAGGAGTGAATCGCGTTGGTGTCGACCACTTTACGTATAATACATATACTGTACAAAGTTTGTCCCGCTGCGTACGCCGCACTGACTGGCAAGGGTAACAAACTGGTTATAGTCACATTTTGATTAGGTTCATTGGGAGTACGGATTCAAGTAGGGAAAGTGGAGATTGGGTTTGGATTTGTGGTGGAGTGCTTGCAAATAAGTTACTGTAACGTGCGGCGCAAAGAGTCAGACCGTAGTGACAACTGAATTGGGTGTGGCGCGGAGTAACTTACGAAAATGTTTGATGTGATAGCATTCTCCTTGGGGGGAGAGCCAGAGACGGCAACGGAAGAGCGAGCGATATCCGAGAGGTCGATCTCTTTAGAATGGTGTCATCATCACGGTACAAACCAAGGGGGGTTCACGTAGAAGAACATACCGCCGTTGCTCTTCAACGCATTCTTGCGGACTTTGAGGGCATTCTCACGGTCCTCGTCGGTGACGCTACTCGTACGACGCACGACAGTAGGTTTCTTTGCGTGAAGTTCGGGAGCTGCGGGGATGAAGAGGGTAGAAGAGGGTCCGTGTTCAACCGATAGTGTAGCTGTACTGTATGCCAGACGGTAAGCGCTTACCTCCACCTCCCGCAGCTTGCTCTTCAAATTCCTCAGCTTCATCGGCAATGGCAGCATTCTCGTGGTCGTATTCAGCGTGGATGGAGCCCCAGTTGTAGGCACCAGCACCGCCCTTGGGGAGAGAGTTGTCCATGCCATTGCGGGCCTCTGAGCGGTCCCTGACGAGGGCACGAAGAGAGGAGGAGCGTTCGGTGCGGGTCATGGTTGTATGGTATCGAGGGATGCGGGAAGGGTTGGGGTTGCGAGGTACAAGGTTGGGATGTTGTCGCGTGAGGAACTAGTTGGCTTAAATAGCTCGCAGGCAAGGACCAAACAGAACGGGAGGTCACGCGAGCCACCGTCACCTTAGCGAGAGGGGCGGTGTTCTGTCCCCATACGACCTAGAAGGGGACCCCTTGCCTAGGCTACGGTAGTATACAACAACACTGGATCCCGTTATTCCGTCACACAGCTGCGTACGGCTGCGCCGACTCGAGGCCTGGCACTCACGTTGGCCTCGAACGGAAAATGCGGGGAAACGTGGGAATTTTGATGAGGTCATATGAGAGTCCCGCGCTTCCCACGCCGCGAGATGAAATTACGTAACATAGTGGCAGGGATATTAAAAGGGATCCTGATCCTTGTCTGGCTGACTGGCGATTCAGTGCGTTGCATAGAAATGAGCGAAACAACATCTGAGCGAAAGATCACTTTCTTTGATGTCTCCATCGCAGGTGACCCAGCAGGCAGAATTGTCTTTCAACTCTTCAACGATCTCGTCCCCAAAACGGCAGAGAATTTCCGTCAGTGTTTTTCCTCCTTCTCTTTCATCTACCAGTGCTACCCCCGCCCTTTCGCGTCTTTCGTGTTCCTTATTCTCGTTCTGACAGGCGCACTCTGCACTGGCGAAAAGGGCATTGGCAAGTCTGGAAAGGCGCTATGGTACAAAGACAGTGGCTTCCATCGTGTCATCAAGAAGTGCGCGCAGCTCTGCCACATGAATACATGACCAGATCTTGACCGCAGTGTGCTTTCCGTGCCTGCATCCGCAGATTTATGATCCAGGGTGGCGATTTCACTGCGGGAAATGGTCAGTTTTTTTCGAATCCATCTATGGTGAAAAGTTCGAGGATGAGGCATTCTCCGTCAAGCATACGCGACCCTTCCTTCTCTCCATGGTGCGCCGCAGCCCCGCAGCCCACGTCGTCTCGCTCTAGCCTCATCGGATTACGCGCAGGCTAACGCAGGCCCGAACACCAACGGCTCACAATTCTTCCTCACGTGCACACCCACGCCTCATCTTGACGATAAGCACGTCATCTTTGGCGAGGTCATTCGTGGAAAATCCATCGGCACGTCATCGCCTCTCGTCTCCCTTTCAGATGCCAAACTCACCCCCGGTCCCCTTCTCACAGTCCGCAGGGTCGAGAACTACGCGACATCCGACGGCGATGTACCTGTCGATCCCATCGTGATCGTCGACGCGGGCGAGCTCTCGCCCTCCGACCCGACCCTCTCCGAGCCAACCGTCGCACCCGACGGCGATCCGTATGAAGATTACCCCGAAGACGAATCACGTGACACGCAAGACCCAAAAGTTGTGCTCGAGGCCGCGCGCACTCTTCGCACGCTCGGAAACGCGCGTTGGAAGGAGAGTGCAGCTGCTGATGCGCTGGCCAAGTGGCAGAAGGCGCTGCGCTACCTCGACGTGCACCACGACGCACCGGAGGACCTCGCAGACGAGTTCATCGCCCTCCGCACGCCATTGCTACTCGACAAGTTCCGCGCTGAAATTACCGAAGCTGAACGATTCAGACCGCGGTATGATTATTTGCATATTGTGCGCGTAGAAGGATGCTTACCATGACTCGTTTTGTGCAGCAAAGGCACTGTTTCGTCAGGGTCTCGCCAAAGTCGCGCTCAAGGAGGATGTAGAGGCTGAGGAGGTGATCCTGGAGGCGCTCTCACTAGCGAAGGATGACAAGGCGATTGCTGCCGAGCTTGAGAGCATCCGACAGCGTAAAAAGGCACAACGGGATAAGGAGAAGGCGGCCTACAAGAAGATGTTCGAATAGAGGGTTTCGAATTCGGCAGGACTGGACGAAACTTGTCGGGATTAGACGCAGTCCTTTTTGCGCTGAACAGGCATCTAATTTCTACTATTTCAACTGTCAAATGGTTTGTCTTTGATATAAAAACATGCTAGGAGGTAGTAATCGTCTCTGCTACTTCACGATTCCCCCATGAAGAATAACAGGAATCGTCTCTTCCCTAGAAGGGAGACTGGCGAAGAGGCGTCGATGTCGTCTCGAAGTAAAACCGGCGCAAAAATGGATGCTGTTCAAGTTGTTTATTATCAGGCATCGTGCCTTTCTCCTCGGAAAAAGAATACACGCACCGAGAATCTCAAAACGAGGACGTCTGGAAGGTTGGACGTCTGAGTCTTCGGGTGCTGTGTGGCGTTCACTTGGAGCCTCGGCCACGTGGCGGTCCTTTAACGCTAGAAGGTGCAAGAATGCCGTCAAGGGAATCCAGACCTGTGTCATCAAACATCGTAATGTGCTCCGCTCTGGAACGTCGCCAAAAAGGGGGCCAGACTCACGTTGACAGATGCAGGAGGGAAAAACGACAACATCTACAACGTAAAAGAAGAAAAAGGGCACAACGTCGTTTGGCGTCATGATCAGCTCTGGCCACGATGCCTCTCAGAACCGATTGTGACGGACCTCTAAGGCTTCGTCCCTGCTGGTGGTTTCGGCACAATGCTGATGTAGTGATAGTGGCACGACGGATTCTGGCAGCGAACGGAGGAACGTGAGGAGAACCGCTGCGATGGTGCGTGCGTAGTTGGCCGCGTCCGACTCGACCGTTTGCGCCATAGGGCCTGGGAATGGAGGAAGCTCTGCACCCGTGTCTAAGCTCTGATGAAGGGATCAGATTCTCCTCTTCTGGTACTACATGCGTGTGGCATAGGCCAGTGGTCACGGCTGCTGACCTCACGTATCTGTACTGCTAATTCTTCGTTTCCTGGTGCGATGAATAGATCGTGCTGGATTCGGAAAACACCACGTTTTGCGTTGAACGGAGGTCATGCGCCAACTGCAAAGAGGAGGAACTTACGATAGCCTCAACATCATGGGCCGTTAACCAGCCGACCAACTTCATGAATTCTCGAGATGATCCATGGCCCGTTTGGGTCTCCGGAAGGAGGTCCTCTGTTCGCCCCAACTCGCGTATTGGGCCTGGCAGACGAGCCAGGACAGACAGAGGAGTTCCGAAGCACGTGGGTTCTAAGGATCACCGTTATTTTTAATTACATATGGAAACAAGAATGAATGAAGTGGCTGTATGTACCATATTCTCCGTCGAGGGAAAGGAAAAGGTCTTGACCGAATAACGTGTGTATGATGAGTAACGTGGTCAGGTTCTCCACCCGCAAGTTGAGGGGAGCTGCGATGGTGTGGGAGACGAAGATTGAGAATTGAAGCGTCTTTTCCTCCCCGGGAAGGACAAATCCCTGCATGCCCATAGGGTGAGTTGGCGCAGTGATGTAGAACGTACTTAACTCACAGCTATGGGTTCGACCTTGAGCCAACTTGGATCTAGGTTGGGGTCGTTGAATGTATTCATTCACTCAGACGTGTTAAAGTTTAGACATACGGATTGCGGAACTGCCATCACGAGGGAAGAAACGGAATGCAGCGGGGACCTAGTCTTGTGTCAAATCCACAGATAGTAAAAAGTTGCAAGGAGATCCCCTTACCTTTCCTACATTCCGTATGTTCAGGCTCTGCGAGACAGGCGTAGAGTACCTTATTACACTACATGAGTTTCTCCACAACCACAAGTCAGAAGCTATCATACGTACGACACTTTCCCGAAGTTCAGTGCGGACTTGTTTAGTTTCAATATCGGAATACCCGACGAACTCTCTGGGTCAAAAGTCGCGATATACTCGTACAATTCGTTTGCGGCGAGGTCCAGAGCCCTCGAATCAACGCATGGAATCTACGAAAAATGCAAATGTTAGTGTTAGGTACGGGGACACTTTGCCTGATACGACTCACATCCACTAAGAATTCAGCAGAGACGGGCCTGTGATCACTCATGGTAATCCATGGATGGGCATCGTAAGATTTCTGGTTGACTGGGACAAAAGGTGAAGATTTGTGGAGAACACGATCTGTCCAGGCTGGTTTGCGTCTGTGGTATGTAGTAAATATATCACGGAAACTATCATACAAGAGGGAGGGAACGCACTTGATGTCATAACCCGCGGCGTCCGTTAGCATGTTTGCTGCGAACCGATACGTCCTGTTGAACGAGTCAGTGCAAATCACTTCGCTCAAACGGAGTACACCTGACGGAAAGAAAGTTATAGGATGTTCGTAGAATTCCGTGAATGCTCCGGAATGAAGAATAGAACTCTTCAGCTGCAACAGAAGAGTAACTTTAAAAGGGGATTTCGTTGCGGTGCTTCGAATACTAAGCGCACCTCATCAAATTGCAGCACGGTGTGGATTTCTTGTGAGGTGGGCGTTGAAGATAGCAAATGTCGGACATCTGCGTCAGGTAAATTGAGTCTATAATTCAGATCTTTCACACGCAACACATTAGCACAGAATGAGCACGGAGACATTCTAACGACAATATACCTCCCTGTCATATAAACATTAGTTACGTGATAATAGCCTTCATTAATGGGATAACTTACCAACCAGATCAATACATCTGAGGCATAAATATTCAGTGTTTGTGGCTCTGCTGCTCTGTGTTTCGTTCGTGGAGCCCACATGTATTCGGTGCAGGGCCCAAATTCAAGGCGCCGTGAGATGTCGTGAAAGTCCGCGTTCCTGTGCTCCATGTGGTCATCGAAGGCGGCCAAGTGGGAATTGACGAAGGTGAATGTAACTGGCAGCGGAGACGGCGAGACGGAACTTGGATTTAGTTGGTAATTTATTCGAACAGCCACCGCTCCTTTGTTTCCCTAATGAAGAATGACGTGAATCTTGGACATTACCACGATTACTATTTTGCGGCTCACCATAAGCCCCTGGCAGCTACATTTTAGATACGTGTGATTGCAAAAGAGTCCCGCTCACCATGAAGCCTGCTGCCACGGAACTCTCCATGGTCCCAGTGAAACAACTTCGCAGATCCTTTTTCACGAATATAATCAAGAGGATACCCACGAGTTGCTTAGACACAAGCTGGACCAGCCGCAGTCAGCTACAAGGTCCAAATGTGACCATCGGGAAGTTCACCTTTTCGTATCGTTCGGCCTTATCTCCCAAGCCAGCCAAAACAGCAGCTGTCCAAGATTCTTCCCTTGCATGTCCGACGAAATTGAAAAACGCTTCAGTTGAGTGGTCTATCTCCTGGAATGCCATGACGAGCATGTCTGGTTCTGGTCTCGGAGTCGAAGCATGTCCTTCCAATTCTGCAAAGGCTGAAAAATGGGTCATTATGCAGAATCCATGCAAACAACTCGCTTCACCTGTCTCTTTATCGCTCAGTGAGAGTGGTAACAGTTCCCTGAGAGGAGGGTGATTAACGCGCGAGGACGGAGGCTCATTTCCCAACCACGTTGATAGGTCTTGAGTGGGCAATTTGCCATTCACGTTGAAAGTGCCCACGCGAATCCTGTAATATATGTTATCAATCTCGCGCGATTTCATTGATCGCTGACATACCTGAGTTTCCTTTTCTCTGAGTCGTTCTGGACTGTTGCAAGTAATTGGCTTCGAGACCATAGCCAGTCCCCAAGTATGACATCGTAATCTGAAGGGTCGTTTACTGTGTGGCCCGCGTAACCCAAAGAAAGATTGGAATGCACAGGTTGGCACGCTCGCCGTAAATCGCGAGGAGGTTTCACTGGGAGAATACCCTGTCAATTTCATTTAGTTCGCAACTCATGGCAAGCGCGATGTACCAGATAGCCACGAAAATGGATTGAGTGCGTATGGCTCTAGCCACCGGTGAAGTTCTACATCATTTGAATTCTTCACTGATCAATAAAGAAGCTGAGAAAAGGAAGTATAATGAAATTTGTCCTCATACATGCTAAGTCGCGCAATCTCCGGCAAGTCGACGCAACCGAGGATAGGCGCTCCAAGTCGTCTGTGACGATTGTATAAACCATTTTGCCTTCCGCAAGTTGAACACAGAACCTGGCATCTGGTTACGACATGAATTTTAATACTGCTGACGTCCAAGAGTCACTGACCGGCGGGTGGAGATGGAGGCACGCTTCCTTGTGAACTACCTAGTACATGCGCCGGAGGCGGGCTAGCGAGTTGAGAAATATCAAGAGAGAATTCCGCGTGAATTGCGAATGTATGCTGGAGGATGAGAGGGTAACCATAGAAGGTCCCTGATGCTGCGTCGACCTCTGTGTAGAGGAACACACTTTGGAAGGTGTTTAGCGCAGAATGGTGGAGTAAATGCATCAAGTATCCACCTTCCAGACTCCCCTACAGCATGATCTACGTGCACGTGGACGACGATGGCGAGTATGACGCACGTATCTTCGGATGAGGATGAGGATCCCAGACTTGTGTCACCAACGGAAGTTGGAAGGGATGCCTCCGAGTCGCTTTCCGAGCCATGCCGCAGAGAGGAGCCCTCGAGTATGAGTAGGAGATGCTCAGATGGTCGCAATAGCGATCGCACATCGCGCTCCCAGTGCCCCATTGGATCTATGGTTCTAATCCAGTTCACAGCCAGGACGCATAAAGGGTGGGTCGCACAATATTGTGTATTCCGACTTGCGAAGGGCTTGACGTCAAACCTGGGTGATACAAATGCACACCGTGATTATGAGCAGCTGCGCGTAACGGTAGCAAGACGGGTTTAATTTAAGGTTGCCCGATGCCACGTGACAAGCGAATCCACTCCAACACAACACACCCTTCCATCCGTACCTTCCATTCCGTTCGCGATCCGATTTTCCGTCAAGCAGACCGTGACTGGATATGGTAGTCGATGAAGCGGTAGACGCATTCAACGACACAAAGCTCGGATGGTCAATGTCCCTCTATCCCGTCCTGTCCTCAATGTCCCCCTTTACTCACACTCCATGTCCGCTGATGGGGGCCCGCGCAACTCCAAATCTGGACGACTGTTCGAAATCATTCTGCGATGATCGGTAGAATGACTGACAAACGGTACTTAGCGCTCTCTCCCCCTCATCGTGCATTTCTCACTTCATATTTTCGCTCTCCAGAACAACTGCGCATGTGGACGTAAATGATATGCGATGGTCGATAGAACGGCCTCCTCGAATTCCTGGAATGGGGGGGCATCGATTCTCATAGCTCTCTCCCCTCCAACGCCTCGCCGTGCACTTCTCACATCTTTAAATTTACCCTCTACAAGCTTACAGGTACTCAGTCCTCTCAGAGCGTCTGTCCACGCTCTCGACAACTACCCTACACACATTTATGAAGCAATTGAAGATTGTACTGTAGCAATAAGCTAGTTCAAGGGCCACATCTCATGTATAACAACATCAATGGAAGTCCTGAGAATGAGCTGTAAATAACTGATAAAAGCAAGACCAAGTGATACCATACCTCAGTGTTAGTGCATGCTGTGTCTCAGTGTCTATAAGTGTTAGAGCCTCTATTGTGTGTACACCAGGTACAAGTGCAAGAAACGTCATTCTTACAGACTGACACATAGCCGAACGTAGTGGCCTACCATCCCCTCCCAGCAATTAGTTCAGCAGTGAGACAATAGACATTTGTAACGCACCCTACACGCACGCGGCTCTCCAGCGGCACAATCCCAGACCCCGATGCTCCCCCGGCTTTCCCTCTCGTAGAAACATTGTACGAGGGTCCCCGCCCTTCCATGTTTCCTTGCCGTCTCCGCCTCTGCTCCAAGAACGTCACTTCAAAGCGACGCGTCCATGCGCTTTGATTGAAAATGAAGATGTCCAGCGCAAACTCATCGTACGGCACGAGTCCCCGTATGTCTGCTCTTTCGTCGTTCTGAATTCCAACACTCACAATAATGCAATCGTGATGCGGCGTAAATGGCACCAGGGACGGAGATGACCGAGAGGGCGCCCCGCTGTGCGGGAGCTCGACTGCGACTCCTGGGACACGAGCGACCCATGATGTGAGCGGGCGCTGTGTGCGCGGCGTCACAGTGATAGTTGAGTTCTTGGAATAAGCAGGATATGCCGGCGTGACTGGCGGTGTCGTTGTGCTCCCGTCGCTGCCCATAAAAGCTTCATCGGTTTCACCCATGGGCAGCATCTTACTGAGCAGGGCTGGCGGCGGAATGCCGGGGCTATGCGGAGGCGCGTATGTCGTACGTAGCGTACCTGAAATAGCGGCTGTGAGGCTAGGAGGCGTGTATGTGAGTTTCAGAAGTTGGCCTGAGTGAGGTGCATCGCTTCCGCCCGTGCGAAGCGCGGCGGGAGACTGCGGGAGGCTTTGGCCAGGGAATCGCGGAACCTGGCTGGACTGCAGGACAACTCGTTTGAAGCCCGCAACGGGGTTCTGTTGGCCTCGCTGATCCACGGTAGAAATGGATAGGCGTGGAACAGTGGTGGGAAATGGTGTCGGTGGCTCCGGTAGTGCTTCACTTTCTCGTTGACCAGCAGCCACGGACCGCTGAGGAGCGAGGTCAAGTACACAGTTCCAGCGTGAGGGAAATGCCCGTGTCGTAAATATAGCCGTTTCCTCATTCTTCGCCCTGCTTCGCTTTCCATTCAAGAATGCGCCCGAAATTGGCCGTCCCCGCACCGTAATTGTAACAGGGCGCTGTAATTCTCCTGTTGTTGTAGAGGTGGACGCCTCCTTGTCAGGGGCGGGAGCACCGAATAGTTCGACTGCAAACAACAAGTTGCACTGCTCGTGCATGTCCAGCCGAAGTGGGAAGACCTCTTGTGGGGACTTTTCACACCAAGGGAGAAGGCGCACACGGGCGCCGCCGCCAACGCCGATTGCGACTTCAACTG
>WNFQ01002247.1_pt1 | contig 13940 bp, 15 predicted proteins | sample 5400171 | NCBI WGS metagenome assembly WNFQ01 (sample SAMN13153356, study PRJNA577476) | soil metagenome | isolation source: 20 cm soil under Madrone tree | place: USA:California | collected 2016-06-14
AGTCCTCGTCGTCCGCGAGAATGGGATTTGGGTTCGCCTCGATGAAATAAACTTTATTGTCCGCGCTAAGCCGCAGATCGATGCGCGCGTAGCCGTCGATCGTGAGCAGGCGATAAATGCGTTTGCACGTATCCTCGATATGCGCGACGAGCGCCGGGTCGAGCCCTTCGGCGAACTGATTATGCAAGCCCCAGCGTTTACGATATTCCTCATCCCACTTCGCCTTGTAAGTCGCAATCTTCGGCTCGTTCGGCGGCACTTCGCGGAAGACGAGCTCGCGGATCGGAAAGACGGTTAGCCGCACGTTGCCCATTAGGCCCACGTAAAGTTCACGGCCCTCGATGTATTCCTCCGCGATCGCATCGCTGGCATATTTCTCGTGAACAAAAGCGACACGCTCACGGAACTGCTCGTCCGTCTCGACGAATGATGCCTGCGAAATACCGTAGGACGCCTCTTCTTTCACCGGCTTCACCAGAATTGGGAACTTGAGCTGTTTGGGCCGCCCGATGCGCTGGCCCCGTGGAATAACAACGAAATTAGGAACATGGATACCATGATAGTGGAGAATCTTTTTCGAGATGCCCTTGTGCTTGCAAAGGGTAAGACCGGTCGAGCCGCAGCCGGTAAAGGGCAGGCCTTGCATTTCGAAAAAGGAAACGATGTTCTGGTCGAATCCGGGGTTGTTCTTGAATTGTTCGACGAGGTTGAAAAGAACATCAGGCGCGAACGTCTCCAGCTTTTGCCGGAGAAGATCGACATCATCGAAAATGGCAAGATGCTCGGCCGTGTGGCCGAGCGCGCCGAGTGCGGCCATGACGTTCGCTTCGGTTTGCCAATCCTTCGTTTTCATCTCTTTGCTGAAGTCCTGATCGACGGTAGTCGGGCTTGTGCCGTCGAAAAGGACGAGGACTTTGAGTTTCTTTTTCACGCTATTTCGTTGGTTTTGTCATTCCGAGCGAAGTCGAGGACTCTCTCAATTTATTCTAAGGCAAACTACGGGACGTCTCGACTTGCGTCCGACATGACAATGCACCTGGTCATTTCGTGCGTTTGAATTTGCCGGTGAAGAGATAATTCATCACCAGCGTCGTAATGAAAGCGGTGACGCGAAAATCCTGCCGCGGATCGTCGTTGAGCACATGAAGCTCGAGCTGGTCGCAGCGGTCGATCAGCCGCGTGAGAAGTCTGTTCACGCTGAACTTTTTCTCGTTCGTCCATTGGCAAACCGAGTTCAGTAGCCGTCGCCGCCGCTGGCGCAAATACGAGCTCGCTTTGATGCCGCTCGGTGCGGCGAAGAGTTGCCGCAGATCGGCGTCGTAAAAATCCGGATATGTTTCTTCGTAGAGTTTTCGTTTGCGCGCGTAATAGGTCTTGAGCTTGAGGTTGAGACAATCGTAATCAGCCGCGCGATATTCCGGCGCATGCACCGGCGCCTTCCCTGCAAGCGAGCGCATCAGTTCATCGACGTATTCGAGTTTTTGCAACGCCTTCCAGCCGGCGTAACGCTTGCGCCAATCGAGCTCCGGAGTGAGCCAGATCGCGAACGTCTCCGCAAAATCTTCGTCCGGATGACTCTGCGCGTACCAATCCTCGAGATGCATGACGTAACTGCGGCTGAACGGGCGCGGCCGGTAAGTATCCGGCGTTTCCTCGCGCGACGTCGGCCCGAAAGTCTGCTGCCACTTTTTCTTGCGCGTAAGCTGATAGGCGTACGTATAAGCGTGTCCCGCTTCGTGCCGCATCAGTTGCATAAACCACTCGCGCGTTCCGCCCTCGACCTCGAGCATCATCGTCCGCTCCAGTGCGCGGAGCCGATCGTGCACCAGAAAAAACGGCACGAAGATCGCCGGGATACCGATTGGCACGAACCATTCATCGCCGATGTGACATGGCGGATGAAACACGAGCCCGTGCGCCGAAAGCTCGTCGTAGAGTTGGCGGATGAGCGGTTCGAGCGTCGTGCCCTCGAGGCGCAAACCGAGCTTGGAGATGCGACGTTCGAGAAGTTCCGCGTCGCTCAGTGACGCCCAATCGGCAGCTTCCATCTCGCGCACGGTATCAGCCTGCGCGGGGTACTGTCACGCTTTCGCACCGAACGGGCGAGGCCAATCTGCCTGAAGCAGAGTCTTAGGCAAACCGCCGATCGTATTCTCGCGAGATGCGCGTCAGAACTGACGAATACTCCATTTCGGTCGTACTTAAATCGACCCAATCGAATGGGAATGGCTTCGCGTTAGTCGCGCGAAAGCGCAGAATCTGAAATTCATCGAAGGCTGTTCGGGCCTTTTCGTTGAGCCGCTGCTCGGCTTGGGCCGCTTCCTGGATCGGGTGTTTGTATTTCTTGCCGTCGGTTCGCCAGCGCTTGCGCCCCTCGAACGAGACGTATTGCTCGGCGAAGTTGATTCCGACGAACGCAATGCAGATTGGATTGCCACCGCCTCGTTTGAATTGATTGACCTGATTCACCAGATCGTTAATGACTCGATCGATCTGTTTGATCATCGCTTTTGCGAGGATTTTCGTTTCGGCTCCGATTTCAATTGTCGCGACCGGACCGCGCGCGACCAACATTCCTTTTTCGGTTAATGCAACCGCGGCCGGAACCAGTTCACCAAAGGTTCCATCACCGCGTCGCGCAGGTTTGCCGGTCATAACGTTCTTCATGTTTACGACGCGCTCATGTCTTTGCACGCCTTCCACAAGCTTAATTGATTTGCCCATCGTCACGAGATCCTCGTAGAGGTGCGAAGCGACGAGGTCGCCGAGGTTCGATTTGCGATGCAGGTAAGGTTTGCCTTCGAACAACCCGCGAAACGTGCGGAGCAGCGCGTACTTCTCGTCGCTCATCGCTCGACTGTTAGCGTCGAGTGCGTCGCGCCGAAAGCTCGCGGCATCGCGGTGCCAAGCTGGAGACGTTGCTCGGCAATCTTTAGATACGCCGGTTCAATTTCGTTGCCGATGCTGTTCCTGCCGGTCGCAACCGCCGCAAGATTCGTGGTGCCGGTTCCAACGAACGGGTCGAGAACGGTGTCGCCTGCAAACGAAAAGAGTTTGATCAAGCGTTCTGCAAGGCTCTGCGGATATGGCGCAGGATGACCGCGTCGCGTCGATTCGCCTTTGATATCAACCCAAGCGGAGCGAAGCCAGGATTTCATTTCTTTCCTGGTCAACATCGAGAGCGCCTTTTGAATCGATGAGGGCGAACGGTATTCGCCACCTTTTCGGAGAAAGAGAATGTACTCAGCGTCGTTCTTGATGATCGCGCCGGGCTGATAAGGTTTGCCGTAAAATCCTGAACCGTTGCCCCTAGCTTCCGTGACTCCATTCGCGATCTTGAACCAGAGAATTGGCGTCAACGCGTCAAGTCCGAAGGAACGAGCGCGCACCATGATATCGGCATGGAGGGGCATCACGAGATGGCGACCCTGCCGACGCGGAATGCAAACGTCACCAACGACGCAGCAAATTCTTCCGCCGGGCGCCAGCACTCGTGCACACTCGCGCCAGACTCTATCGAGCTCGTCGAGAAAGGTATTGTAATCGTCGATCTCGCCAAGCTGGCGCTCATTCTTCTCGTATTTTTTCAGCGTCCAATAGGGCGGCGAGGTGACGATAAGATGAACGCTTCCATTCGGAATCCACGAGAGATAGCGCGCATCGCCGAGGCGCAGACGATGTCCAGTTCGATGAAAAGGCTTGGGCCATGGATGCAACCGGTAATACTCGTTAAGCGCGAGCAGCTTGTTGATCGCGCCCCTTTCATTGTCGGCGTAATCAATTTGAGCGTCAGCGGGATCAAGAACTCTTGGAGCCGGAGCGTCCGCGCGCTTTTCTTTCGCCCGATGATGACGAAAACCGTTGCTTAGCGCACCGTTCCCCGATTTTCGGGCCAGGTAGAGCTGTTCCTGTTCTTTAACACGCGCCCTTTTTTTTATGCCGGTCGACGCGTGGGGAGTTTTCGTCGCGACGGGGGATTTCCGCATGGCTATACTATATTTAGCATGCGACCGCTTCGAAGGCTACGAAATAGCGCTTCCGACCTTGCAAATTCAACTCAAAGCTAGATGAACGGTGATTTTAAGATCCGTGAATAAAACACGCCCCAACGAAGGTCGCTCGACTTCTAAGCCATTGGACAGTATCCTGTCCAGGTGAAATCTATTACCTATACGGCGGCGCGAGAGAATCTCGCCAGCACAATCAATCGAGTCTGCGAAGATCAGGCGCCGGTCGTGATTACGCGAAATCGCGATCAAGCGGTGGTGATGCTTTCGCTGGCAGAATATGAGTCGCTTCAGGAAACGGCTTACCTGCTGCGCTCGCCCGCAAATGCCAGGCGGTTGCTGGCCGCGGTCGATACCTTGAAGCGAGGCAAAGGACTTAAGCGCAAGATCAAGCTCGGCACGTGAATCTCGTTTTCGCACCGCAAGCCTGGAACGATTATCTTTACTGGCAAAAGACCGATCCGCAGATGATTTCGCGAATCAATCTGCTCATTAAAGAAATCATGCGTAATCCGTACTCCGGCATCGGCAAGCCCGAGCCGTTAAAGCACGCGCTGCAGGGCTACTGGTCGCGTCGAATCACTTCAGAGCATCGGATCGTTTACAAAAAGGCGGGCAATCAGATCCTGATCGCACAGCTGCGATATCATTATCGATAAGTCGGACGCCTCGCTTCCTCCGCCAAGGGTACGGCGCGCCAGGCGAGCCGCGTTCCTGCCTCTTTAAATCTGCGGACGACATGGCCGCCAATACAGTCAGACGACTTTCACGCCTTCAATGGCGCTACGTCGCGCAATCTTCGCTCAAAGGTTGCGTCATCGGCGACAAAGCCGCTCGTCTATGCGGACGGACTGCGAGCCAACTCAAAGCCATCGTGGTCGACCGATTTTTTGAAACAAAGCGAGAGGCGATGGCGTGGACGAACGCGCATCCGCACTTTATGACGGTTCGAGTTTTTCGGCCCGGATCTCACCCAGAACCGTCCGAGCTATGATTAATTTGAAATAAAGTTCGGTTCGCTTCTACCACCACGGTAGGGACTTATGACTAGAGTTGCGCCCGGCACGCTGGACAGGCACGCAAATGGCTGTAGATAGATACCGGATGAAAACGACTAATGCGCCAATTGGCGCCGTCCGCCACGGCGGGCAGGCGGCATAAAGGCTCGTTAGATCTCGCCAAGTTGGAGCCCGCAATTCGCGGCACCCCAGTGGTCGAATCTTACCACGCGCGGGTTTTTGCGCCGGTCCTCTCGAACCGCATTTGAGAATCACACTCAACAATTTAGAAATTTATGAAACCAATACTTCAAATTAGTCGCAGTCAGCACGCTTTCCGGAGTTTTCCGTTAACGGATTACTCCTATCAAGCGACCGCCGACGCCAAGTCGGGTTCCTCTGCTGTTCGCCCGGCAACGAAGGCACCGGCCTTCCACAAATTAAGCAGCGAATTCTTCGGCGCAGAAACGAGCCGGGGTTACATCGCCGAGCTTTTGTTCTTTATTCTGATCGTTGGCATCGCCGCCTGGCCGGTCATGTCGATGCTCATCGCAGTGATTCGCATGATCAGGAATTATTAACCACGTCGACGCCTTCGTCAGCGGTACGCCGGGACGTGGTGCCGATGGTGCAATTGATGGAGGATTTTTCGACCGCAGTCAGCGAAAAATTACAGCTTCGCGTAAACGCCGAGCAGCGGGCGGCGCGATGGGATTTTCGAACGGAAATCGCTGACGAACCCGTCCCGGGTGCGGAGCTCGACATGGCCGACGCTACGGCTGGTGCCATACACGAGCACCGAACCAACTGGCGCGGAGAATGGATCTGTGACCGACAGTCTTTTGAATCCGTAATTGCTGACGAGCTCCTGCGCAGCGTCCCTGGCGAGCTCGCTTTTCGGGCGGGAATCGATAACACCGGAAGCAAGCAAAGCGTCTTTTACGTAATGCCAGCAGCGTGAGCGCGAGTGCGCGTGCGCGCGTTCCTGCGCGATGCTCGCCGCTTGCATTAGCCTGCTATCGATGTGTCGATCAACTCTGCCGAAGGGATAAACGATCTGGTTCGGATAGTACTGCGTAATGACAGGCGCCGATTCCTTTTTGCCTCCTGGCGTTTTGAACGTGAAACGGCTAACCGGCTGTTCCTTCTTGCTGACGGTTGGTTCATTCATCGGGCGCACTGGCTCCATCGCAAACGTTCGCGCCGAATCTTTGGCGATTGCCGGCGCCGGTTCTTTCACGATCGGCTGTGCCTGTTTTTTCCTCACTAGCGCGGGCCGCTTTTTCGTGATCGCCTGCACCGGCTTATCCGTGGTTTCCCGTGCAGACTTCTCCGTAACCACTTGAACCATGTCGTCACCAGTCTTCTGATCGTGGCTCGCAAGATTAAGTGCAGAAGGGGCCAGCGCCTGCGCGTACGCGGTTGCGCCGGAAATGACGAGAAGCGATGTACTGGCCAACGCTAAGCAGACCTGTCTCCGCACGGATGCGAGGTATGCCGGGAATTGCGACGTTGGGCAAGCTTTTTTTTCAGAAATTCCTTGCCTGCTGGAAAGCGCCCGATCCAACGGCTGTCAATGGTCGCAAATAAATTAAGGCGGACGTCAGATACAAGCGGCCTTGTATAAAGCGCCGGAATTAGATAAACAGCGTTTTCCATAAGCGCTTATAGACAAATCAGTGAGCGCGTGCCTCAATCTATGGCTGTCGAAAATCCTTTTCCCTCGATGCAATTCTCTGTCCCAATTGTTGGCGCGTTGATCGGCGCCGTGATTCTGTTCTTTGGCCGCAAGCTGTTCTGGCTTTGCGTAGCTGCGGTTGGATTTGCAGCCGGAGTGGAAATTGCGCCGCATCTGATCCAGGAGCCATCACCACTGCTGGCATTAACTGTAGCGCTTGTCCTTGGTTTGATCGGCGCGTTGCTCGCGCTCTTCCTTCAAAAAATTGCGATCGGTGTTCTTGGCTTTCTCGCGGGCGGCAAACTCGCAGGCGCGATTGCGGCGGCATTTCTTGTTCAGTATGCGCAGCACTCTACAATCATTTTTTTGATCGGCGGAATCCTTGGCGCCATTCTCATGCTCGTTTTGTTTGATTGGGCGCTAGTCGTGGTCTCCTCCCTTATCGGCGCGCACTTAATTCAAAGCGCGATTCAGGGCGTGCTCCCGCTGCCGACATCAGGATCGACAATCGTGTTTGTTGGCCTGGCGGTTGTTGGCATCCTCGTGCAAGCTGCATCTCTGCGCAGAAGCCATGGCATAATCGACTAGCGAGAAGTGGTAAGGCGTAGTCGCCTGCACTTTTGCAAGGGTCACAGGCAAAACCGTGGCCGTAGAATGCTGCGAGGATCGTATTTTTGCTGACAAATCGGCAAGCGACGGGTAAGAATGCGCGCATGAACTCACCAACGACTGGATTGCGCGTCTCAAGCATCATCTTCGCTCTTTTTGGCGTCGGCCACATTTTGCGCCTGATTAAACACGCCCCGGTGATCGTCGGAAGCCATCATATTCCGATGTCGGTAAGTATTGTGGCGCTAATCGTGGCGGGCGGACTCAGCCTTTGGATGTGGCGGCTCTCGAATTTAAAAGCTATCGGCTAACTGCATCGCACGATCGTCACGCGCGTCGGATACTCCGCCAATCAGCAGGAATGTCGATGTAGGATTCGTCCAATTTGGCCGTCGAGGCGCAGCCGAGCAGCTTGAGAGTCCGAATGAGGTCCGTGCGCAGGACCTCGATTGCTCGCGCAACTCCCGCCCCACCAGCGGCGCCGAGCCCGTACGCATAAGCGCGTCCAGCCAGTACGGCTCGAGCACCCAGACACAATGCCTTGGCGATGTCGCTGCCGCGGCGGATTCCACCGTCAAACAGCACCTCGATGCGATCGCCCACGGCGGCTAGAACTTCCGGCAACACGCGTAGCGTTGGCGCGACGCCATCGAGCTGCCGGCCTCCGTGATTGGAAACAACCAGCGCATCCGCCCCAGCATCTGCAGCGCGGCGGCCATCGTCTCCGGTATGAACACCCTTAATCACGATGGGACCCCTCCAAGCCTCCCGAATCCAGCGAAGATCCTGCCAGCTCACCATCGATTGCTCGAGGGCGGTCGTGACATCTGCATATAACATCGGCCCCTCTCCAGGAACGACTACGTTGGGAAATTTCATCAATCCGCCATCTGCGAGAAAGGCTGCCAACCACCGAGGTTTCGTCAGGAACTGACTGACAAACGGGAGCATCATCCCAAGTTTGCGGCTCAGGAGTTCTTTGACTCCGTTTCGAAGGTCGCGTTCGCGCATACCGGCCACCGGCGTATCGATGGTGACAACGAGCGCCGAAAAGCCGGCGGCTCGCGCGCGTTCGATCGCGGATAGCGCGCAGTCGCGGCCTCCAAGCAGATACAGCTGGTACCAGACCGGTGCCTTCGACGCAGCAGCGACATCCTCCAAGCAGCAGCCAGAGAGAGTTGAGAGCGTGTATCCAATTCCGGCTGCGCCAGCGGCTCGCGCGGCAGCTTCTTCGCCACGCGGATAGATGAGTCGACTGCTGCCAACCGGCGCAAGAATCAGCGGCATGGAGAGAGGAGTTCCAAGCACTGTGGTGCGCAGATCGCATGCTGGCGTCGCAACGGCGCAACGCGGCCGGAAGGTCACTGCCTCGAACGCGCGGCTGTTCGCGCGCAATGTCAGCTCGGCCTCCGCGCCGCCGTCGATATAGTCAAATACCACGCGGGGAAGTCGCCGTTTGGCGATACGCCGCAGATCTTCGATGTTGAGCACGCGTGGCGGCTGAATCGATTGAGACATGCGTCTTACGCGATAAAGTCTTAGTGGCGAAAATGCCGGACGCCGGTGAAGATCATCGCCATGTTGCGCTCGTTCGCGGCAGCAATTACTTCTTCGTCGCGGACTGAACCACCGGGCTGAATGGCACAGGATGCGCCTGCGTCCGCGGCGGCGATCAATCCATCCGGGAATGGAAAAAAAGCATCGCTCGCGACGGCGCTGCCTTTGAGCGAGAGGCCGGCTTCTTCCGCTTTCCAAATCGCAATGCGCGACGCATCTACACGTGACATCTGTCCTGCGCCAATGCCTAAGGTTCGATCGCCCTTGGCATAGACGATCGCATTCGATTTCACGTGCTTGACCACGCGCCACCCGAACAGCATGGCGTTCAGTTCGGTTTTGGTTGGCCGCCGCTTTGTCACAGCATTTTGTGAAGCGCCGTTCGCGGTGTCCGCGTCCTGAACCAGCACTCCGCCGCAGACCGACCGAATATCTCTTGTCGATCTTGCCCCGGACGTTTCCGAACTAACCAGCCGAATGAGACGCAGGTTCTTTTTCTTCTGCAAAATGCTCCGTCCCTCGGGTTCAAAATCCGGGGCGACAATCACTTCGCTGAAAATTTCGCTGACTGCCTTGGCCAGCGACTCACCAAGTGGCCGGTTGCAAATGATGATCCCGCCAAAAGGCGCTTGTTTGTCGGTCGCAAACGCTTTGTCCCATGCCTTGCGCAGATCGGCATCTGAACCTACGCCGCATGGATTGGTATGTTTAAGAATCGCGACGGTTGGCTCTTCGAATTCGCCGATCAAGTTCGTCGCCGCGCTGATGTCGAGAATGTTGTTAAAGGAAAGTTCCTTGCCATGAAGTTTTTCGAAATGTCTATCAAAATCGCCGTAGAGCGCGGCCGCTTGGTGCGGATTTTCTCCGTAACGCAGACGCATGACCAGCGGGAGTGAGATCGAGAATGAGGCTTCGGTCGTTTGTTCTCTGTTGAGAAAATTGCCAATGGCACGGTCGTACTCTGAAGTCTTGATGAAAGCTTTAATGGCCAGACGCTCACGCAATTTCAGAGTCGTCTCCCCGTTGTTGTCGCGCATGTTTTCCAGGACCAGATCGTAATCAGCCGGATCGATAACTACCGTGACCGATTCATAGTTTTTTGCGGCGCTGCGAATCATTGACGGCCCACCGATGTCGATGTTTTCGATCGCTTCCGCGAGAGTTACGTCCGGCTTGGCAATTGTCGCTTCGAAGGGATAGAGATTGACTACGACCAGATCGATCGGCTCGAATCCGCATTCCCGCGCTTCAGCTTCATGTTTCGGATTGCCGCGCTTGTAAAGAAGCCCGCCATGCACGCGCGGATGCAAAGTCTTGACCCGACCCTCGAGCACTTCGGGAAACGCGGTGAAGCTGGAAATCTCGCGCACAGGAATTTTTTCCTTCCTCAGCAGGTCTGCCGTCCCGCCAGTGGAAATGATGTCCACACCCTGGCGCTCAAGCGCGCGCGCGAATGACGCAACACCGGTTTTGTCAGAGACCGAGATGAGTGCGCGGGAGATTTTCATCAAGGAGCGAGAAAGTTAACTGCAGATTAGGCGGATGACACGGATAAGACTGAACCAGTCTGCAACCTTCGCCAGGAACAGCATCCGTTTAAATCCGCGCAATCCGCGGTTCAGGATTTTTAGCGATCGAGAATCACGTTTTTCGCCGCGGGATAAAGCACCGGGCAACAGCCGATCGTTTCACAAAAGGCTTTGCTGAAATGACTGAGGCTCGAGTATCCCACTTCAGTCGCCGCCTCGGTCACATTGTAGCGGCCGGTGCGCAACAGCTCTGCCGCGTGCTCCATCCTCAGATTGCGCAGATACTGCGGAATCGTAAGACCGACTTCGCGCGAAAAGATCCGGCTCAAGTAAAACGGACTGCAGCCGACCTCTTGTCCCAGCATTTCCAGTGTTGGCGGGTTGGCCAGATCGCGCCCCAGAATCTCCTTCACGCGTTCGACACGCTCGCGGGCCACGCGTTTTTGCCGCATGCAAAAAAACTCGGGATCTTTCGGCGCAAAAAGAAAATGGGCCATGAGCTCGAGTGCCTTGCTCTGGTACCAAAGAATCTGCGCCGCTTTCGCCACCGGTGGTTCCACCAAGCTCGCGACGACTTCGCGCTGTTGCATCGACATCGGACGCGTAGGCGCGATCACGGCTTCGGTTTTGTCGCCGAAAATTACCCGGCGAATCGCCGGCTCGAGGTCGGCTTCGTTTTGCACGAATTGTTTCTGCAAGTGTGACCGTGAAAATTCCAAGGTAACAAATTGATGATGATCGCGCGCGTGACGCGATGCCGGCAATGGTTCATCGGCGATTGCGTAATAGCCGGAATTGCCTGGATGATAATCGCTGCGCGTGTCGCCTTTAGCGCCAACCGCGCCACGGCCGTCGAGATTCAAACAAAACTCGAGGCTGCGTGGATGGAAAGTGCGGCCCCAGTTAAAAGAGTGCTCGGTGCGAAAGTCGTGCCACTCGATTGCGACGCCGATCTTGTCCACGTCGCCGTACAACGGGCACCATCCATCTCTCACTTCACGCCAGGCGTGTTGCTCGGCTGCGCAACCGGGATTCATCCTGCCTAATTACGAATGGTGCCCAGCCGAATGCAAGGCTGGTTTCTTCTCCTCCAGCGCGGCGCGGTCCCATTTCCCCAGCGTTGAAGCCGTGTCGTAGGCGCTTTGCGCAAAATCGAGAAGGACTTCATCCGGCGATTCAGCACTCCGCACTGCGTCGTAAGGAAGGATGAATTCGCGCATTTGTTTGTGGTACGAGGCAGCCTCTGGCTGAATTTTCGCTTCCGCGAATCCCGGCGGTTCCGGATACGCATAGGAATAGAAGACCGGCATCGGCGCCGCGGCGTTACCCGGCCAAAAGCCCAGACTGCTCACTTCTTGCGAGTAAGCCTCGCGCGTAATCGCATCCGGCAGATGCGGAATTCCACCAGGATGCGGCGGAGCCGCTCGGCCCGAGAAACGCGTCACCGCGAGATCGAAGCTGCCCCAGAAAAAATGCACGGGACTGCATTTGCCGCAGAAGCGTGAGCGAAATTCCTTGAACACGCGATCACTCTGCACAAGCACGCGCCAAAACCGGTTTGCATATGCAGGATCATAGGAGCGATGGTCTTCATCGCGATCAAATGGAATCGGATTCTCAATCTCGTTCGGTGTGGTGTTAATGCTAACGGCCAGATCGAGATCGCCCAGTGTCCGCATCACTATTCGATAAAACTCCGCGACCGAACGCGGCTTGAGCTCGATCATTCGCCGGCTGCCATCGCTTTTCTCGATGTGCAGTTGATGATCAATAAAATCGAACGCGATCTCGAACGTGAAATGACTGTGTGGAATCGGTGAAGTCGTCAGACCGCGCGAAGTCACGTAGAGCGTGACGTGCCAGGAGTGGTTGACCCACGGGCTTAGCGTCAGGCGGATCTTGCCGATAATCTGCGTCCACATGTGGAGCGTGGCGGCCGTCTCTTTCCACTCCGCAAAAGGCAACGGCGGCCAAACCTCTTCGCGTTGGTTATTGGAAATCTTCATTCGCAACGGTGCTCAGCGTTCAACATTGAACATCCAACATCCAACGCCGAACATCGAGCGCCACACGAAAATCAAAGTTCAAACGTCAAACGTCAAACTTCGAATGCTACTCCCGGTTAATGAAATCGGAAAACGAGCGTTTCACCCGTTCAAACATCCCTCGCGCTTCGTCCTGAGTTCGATGAAATGCGCGTTTGATCCGGGCTTCCACGTTAGTGATCATCCCGCGATCTTCCGCATCGTACTCCGTTTCCACGTCCTCCATGGTCGTGCCGGCAAACATTCCTTCCGTGCGCCTGACTATGCCGCGATTCGCGCCGATGTGTATCGTGCCGACCGGATGCGACGATTTACTTAAAAGAGTGACGATCCAGACCGGCTCGCCACGCTCGTCCGTGCGCAAGGTGTAATCGACCGTCGCAAAACCTGTGTGCGATGCCTGGGCAGTATGACTGGCAACTGTATAGGCGCCGCTGGAATCCAGGTTTAAACGTGTGGTGTCGATCGTCGCTCCTTCAGTGGAACCGGCGACCGAGCGGCCTGGGGCTCGATCGGCAGCGATGCGTCCATCAGCGACCTCAATCTCGCGCACGCCACCGTCCGCACGTCGATTCTCCAAAATAATTCTCCACTTCGCCGGCTGCGGATCACCTTGGACACCCGTGATCGACACAATATGATTGAGAACACCCCGACCCAACTTTGTCCCTACCACGCGCACGGCTTCATAGGCGGTGGCGTTTTCTTGCGCCAGCGCTGGCGTAACCAAAAGCAATAACGCCGCAAACGATTTCCACATAGCGCGAAATTGAACCTGCGTGCAATTGTCGATCTTGCAAGCCATGGCCCGTGGGAACCTGTGAGAGATAAGACCCATGCTCTGCGCTTGAATGAGCGCCCGAATCGTTCAGGTTCATGGGTGCCGCCGATGAAGAGAAAGATCATCGAATTCAGCAGCCATACGGGTAATCTGGCATTGATGCGCGGGCTGGTCCGAGACTTTCTAAATGGTTATCCGTTTTCTGAGAAAGAGCGACTGCTGATGGTGCTCGGTGTGGACGAAGCATGCACCAACATCATTCGATATGCCTATCGGTTGCGTGACGATCAACTAATCGCGTTGCACATGGAGGGGTTGCGCAGCTGCGTGCGCATGCGTCTGCGAGACTACGGCGAACAGGTCAGACCGCATGAGATGAGGGGACGCACCCACGACATGGTCAAGCCGGGCGGACTCGGTTTGTATCTCATTCGCCACGCCTTTGATGAAGTCGATTACGTGCTGAAGCGCCGCGGCACGGAGCTGGTGCTCACGAAAAATTTGGAGAGCTAAACGCGAAGGGGCACATTCTTCGGGAGGTCGGATGCGCGCGATCTCCGACAACTTCTGGAAATCCGTGTTTCATCTGTGTAAATCTGTGGCTCACTGTTTGACATGAAACCGCCGGAACCAGATGCCGCTTTCGAGATTTCGCTGCGCCCGCCAGCGTTCAGCGAGTTCACCGGCCAGGTGAAAGTGTGCGAGCGGCTTGAATTGATGGTGGAAGCGGCAAAGA
>WNFQ01002254.1_pt1 | contig 13930 bp, 10 predicted proteins | sample 5400171 | NCBI WGS metagenome assembly WNFQ01 (sample SAMN13153356, study PRJNA577476) | soil metagenome | isolation source: 20 cm soil under Madrone tree | place: USA:California | collected 2016-06-14
ATGACCAGCCTGATGCCACAAGACTGCTTGCAATCGTCGCCGCGGATAGCAACGCACCTGCCATCGCACGGGCAAGTGCATTGAGCGAGCTTGGCTACCGCGCTACCCCAGCAACTCTCAACCTCGCGCGCGATGCAATAGTAGATCCCGACCCAACGGTACGAATTGGTGCGCTCGATATGCTTCAAAACGCACCACTTGAGCAAAGGTGGTCGATTGCTTCGCCCTTGTTGTCGGATCCTATCCGTAGCGTGCGTATTCGGACGGTATCACTCTTGGACGGCGTGCCATCAGGCCGATTATCGGTAACCGACCGAGGCCGCTTCGATCGTGCGGCAGAGGAGTTCGTTGCCGCACAAAAGTTCAACGCCGACAGGCCGGAGGCCCGAACGACGCTGGGTGCCTTTTACGCGCGCCGCGGACGTAATGGCGAAGCAGAAGCAGAATACAGGATGGCACTCAAACTGAGCCCGCAATTCACAGGCGCCGCTATCAATCTTGCCGATCTATACCGGCAGACGAGCCGGGAAGACGATGGTGAAAAGGTCCTGCGCAACGCCATAAATGTCGTTCCAAACGATGGCGGGCTGCATCACGCGCTTGGCCTCGGTTTGGTGCGGCTCAAGCGGCTCGACGAGGCGCTGGTTGAGTTACGCCGAGCTGCCGACCTGGACCGCAATAATGCGCGATACGCTTATATTTATGGAGTGGCGCTGCATTCGGTCGGGCGCCAGCAAGACGCGATAGCATATCTGAAGGATAGCCTAACCGGGCACCCGGAAAACCGCGACATTATAATGGCGATTATCAGCTTCAGCCACGAAGCTGGAGACGTCGCTACCGCGCTTCAATACGCCGAGCAGGCGACCAGGATCGCGCCCGATGATCCGACGGTCAAAGGCATAGTCGACGAACTTCGACATCAGATCTCACCGCGGTAGCGATCATCCGTTGCTTGCTGCTCATTCCTTCGGCAACTTTCGAGCCAACTGCTGATCCTGAAGACATATCAGTAGTTCAACGTAGCTCGGCGGTGTAGCGCTGTCGTTAGTCGTTGAACCGACGCACATCGTCCGGTCGGAGCTAGCGAATTCCGACCATTGTGCTTGAAGCTGGTCTTTCGCGCGCTGCTCGTCCTCTTCACATCTCTTGATCGTCGCGCTCATGCCGGCGTTGGGATCGAATGCCGCGGCGCTGTCGATCTTGCAGCCACGCGCGATATCAAACTTCGGGACATCGTCCGCAACGGCGATGACCAATTGCGAAGCGAGCATCATGATCGAAGATGAAATTAGCATCTGGCTCTCCTATCTGATTGAAGCCGCAGCGCCCGCGAGATTTGGTATATCCCAAGCCCTTCATCGGAAGCCCGGGATGACACTTCGATGAAGCGCCAAAACATCAACGCCCTCTTCCCGCTCCACTGCGTCAACACGAACGACGGGCGCCTCGCTCGAGAGCTCGATTGCCGCAACAATCGCGTTCAGCTTGGCCATATCGAGATTTCGTTCGAACTGTTCTCGAGACTCCCAATCTTCGACGAGCAATAAGGTCTTACGTCGGCCGATATCCGAATAGAGCCGGACATCCAGGCAGCCCGGCGCGACTCGCGTTGGTCCAAGCATCGAACCGAGAGTGCGCAACAATGCTGTTCGCCTTTCATCGGGGGCCACGATCTGCATTGAGAAGACAATCAAGATTCATGTCTTTCAGTCGTCGTCTGCAAAGAGAGAAACAGGATTCTTACTTCTCATCGCAAGAAGCGGGCCAACGCGAAAAGCGGGGCGTCTTCGAAGGGAAACATTCGTCGGATCAGTGGGGTAAGGAAAAAGCAGCTACGAGCACTCGCGCGGCCGTGCAATCAAACTCTCCGAAAATTCGGAGCACCTCCGAAAATTCGGAGGGCTAGCGCTTGGCTATGAGCCCGAGCTTCTTGATGCGGGATTCGAGTGTCGTTGGCTTGACGTCAAGAAGTGCCGCAGCCCCGTTTGACCCACGAATACGCCAATTGCACTGTTCGACCGCCTGCATGATAATTGCCCGCTCGGCTTCATCGAGCGAGCCTGCCGTGGCTGTTACGGCGACCGGTCGCAGCGTCGTGTGACCGAGCTTGATGCTCAGCTTGGGGCCATGACTGAGGATCATCGCGCGCTCGATCACATTTCGAAGCTCGCGGATATTACCGGGCCAGTGGTATTCTTGAAGCGCGGACATTGATTCATCCGCGATCTCTTCAATCGGCTTACCCATCGAATTGCTGAACTCCTTCACAAAGGTCCACAACAACAATGGAATGTCTTCACGCCGCTCGCGCAAGGGCGGCACTTCGATTGGAAACACATCGAGGCGATAGAAAAGATCTTCCCGGAATTTTCCTTCTTTCACCGCCTGTTCGAGCGGCCGGTTGCTCGCTGCAATCACACGCGCGTCTACCCTGATCGTCTTCGTGCTCCCCAAACGCTCAAACTCGCCGTCCTGGAGCACGCGTAGCAGTTTCGGCTGTAGTTCGAGCGGCAGCTCACCTACCTCATCAAGAAAAATAGTTGAACCGTCTGCAATTTCGAAACGGCCCGGCTGCCGTGCCAGCGCTCCAGTAAAGGCGCCCTTTTCCCGGCCGAACAGTTCGGATTCGATCAGGCTCGCCGGTAGCGCGGCGCAATTGACCTTGATCATCGGGCGATCTTTATGCGCGCTGGCATCGTGAATTGCCTGGGCCAAGACCTCCTTGCCGCTACCTGTTTCGCCGAGCAGAAGCACCGTTGAGCCGGTTTGCGCAACCTGCTCGATTTCTTCGATTACCGACAGAAACCGCGGCGAGCGACTCGTGAGTCCCTGCGGCGGCCTTACCTGCGCGACGTGCTTAAGATAGGAATTCTCGTGCTCGAGACGATCCTTCAGAACCTTGATCTCCGCCAACGCGTTTAGAAGCTTTTCTTGCTCCCGTTTTCGGGCGATAGCCTGCGCGAAGACCTCACCCACGAGCTTGAGCCGTGCAATCAAGTCGTCCGGCCAGACGCGGGTTTCTCTGAATGCGGCGAAAGCGATGGCTCCAATGATACGGCCACCGATGCGAAGCGGAATGCTCAAGTGAGAATGGAGGCCCGTCCGTTTGAAATATTCAGCCTCGGCAACCGCTTCTCGCGGAAGATCATCGGCAGGATTTTGTATTACAAAGATTTCCCCAGCGCGGAGTTTGGCTAGAAACCAGGAAAGCTGCGAGGGAAGCGAGCCTTGGGGCGTGGGCTCAACACCTTCTACGGCTGTCGAAGATAAAACGACAAGCGAGCCGTCCTCCTGGAATTCGCCAAAGGTGCTGCGGTCGAACCCGAGAAATTGCCGAAGGGATGTTTGCGCCGCCTGAATTTCGGATTCAACCTGTTCGGCTGGAATATTCGCAAATCGAGCGGATAAATCAGCGAGGAGACGCTCGAACGCCAGAAGCTCCTCTGCCGAGGCTTGGCTCGGCGTCGCGTCTCGGATTTTTGGCAAACCAAACCGGCCGAACACCATATTACTCTCTACATTACTCTCTACCGGACGCATACGATCACTCCTCTTTTTATCGAGGTCCGAAAGACGGGCGCAACATACGTCGGGTTAGCGACGATTTGTCCTGAACTGTGGATCAATAAAGTCTGGGGTTCTCCTAACAAGTACCTTCACGGTCAGATCGGCGGCACTTGCGCCCATCATTTCGAAGGAAGTCATATAGCCGCCCGCAACTCCGCGGCCGAGGTGTATCAGAAAGTCCATATACCGGAGCGCCGACGACCTGAGCGTGAGCCTCCACCAACGGAGTGGGGAAAGTGGTTTTCCGGTGCTATCGTCGTACTTCTCAAAAGGGCGGAGATCAGCGTCATCCCGGCGCTCCGACGCTTCTCAGCATTGATCGGTCCTTGCTTGGTGCAAGATCGGTCGGACGGCCAATCTTAAGCCGGAAGAATGTTGTTTGAATTCAATTGTTCCGACTTTCGAAAAGAAAAAAATGACTGGATTCATTACCGAAACGGGCCAAATTGTTTGGTGCCAAACGATGCGTCAGGGTTACTGCCCCAAAGCGATTGCAGGGCGCCTACTTATGTACGAGTCTCGATGATGGAGCACTCGGGGTGGGCGGCGCCTCCGAAATTGCGAACGTAAGCCATGTATTCCAGCCCTCGGGCCGGTTCTTGGCATCGAACTCAAAATACGACTTCAAACCAAGGAAACCCTGCTTTCCGGCAAAAGGAAAAATGTATCCCAATTGAGGACCGACCGCGAAGACCCGCGACTCGAACGCACCGACTTTGTCGCCGGAGCCGCTGTCCGCACTGACTTGATCGTAGGCATAACCGACGAGGCCGACAAAGAACTGCTTGGATAGGAACTGCGACGCCCCCCAATCCAGATGGAAATCGACGCCACTCTGGTAGTTGGTGGTCGGGTTCATGAAATTATAGGTGAACCCTGCAACTGCCGAAAACTCATGTCCTTTGGCTGGATTGAGATAGGTGTACCCACCGCCGGCATCAATGGCACCGTGCCCAAGCCCGACGTTGGCCAGACTTGCCGAGTTATAATTACCAACCGGAATATCTCCGGTAACGTAGGTCATGAAATTATTGACCCCGTAATTCCACTTCAGCGACGCCTGCGGGTACAGGTCGCCGAAACCCGTCACGGAATCGCTGATATTGTCGGTTCGGAGCAGGCTGAACGGAGGCAGCGTAGCCGAAAGAGTTCCCGCAACGTTAGCATTTGAAGTTCCAACGATCGTTCCCATTTGCACGGCAAGCTGGCCGCCGAAGACCGGTGTAGCAAACACATAACTCGGAATGATGATCGCGAGATCCGCATCGGCTTTCAGGCTAGCATTGAGGTTGACATTTAGAGATGGATTAAATCTGCCGATCTGGATCTCGCGGGATGCAGCGACATCGGCACCGGCTTTAACGGATGTATGATAGTAAATTGACGCAACCGCCCATCCCGGCGTACCCGGAGCCGCCGCAAGACTCCCAAATGAGCCCGGAAGCCAAAAGCTGGTACCGCTTTCATCTGCCAGAGAAACAGACGACGTTGCAGAAAGAAGGCCAACGCATGTCAGTGCGGTAGCCGCTGAAGCTCGAAGTGCGGCTTTTGCTGATCCAATTTTCTTACCGAAATTGCCTGAGCTGATTAGGTACATGTGTTGGGCTCCAAGTTTACCAACGATCGATGTCCGCAATGCCAGCATTGCCCATGCGCAAAAAAGTTCCTAGCGATCCGGGCAACTCAGTTTAAGAAGCCCAGTCCCGAAGGCTACGCAAGTTTGCTTCCAGTCGTGGATTTCCCGTCTAGGATGCAAAATTGTCACACAGTCAGCGACTCTGCTTGATTTTATTTGCGACGGCTCGACCAACCCATGCAGATTCTACTTCTACGAAATCTCTAAGAATCTCCAAAATCTCGGGGGGCCTCCGAATTTTCGGAGAACCTTCGTTCTCCTGACGTGCTGCCAGTCGCGTCAAGCTTTGTTACCCCACTGATCCATCGGCTATTCTTCGCGGACATGTGCAGCCTCCTTCGTTGGCCCGCTTCTTGCGATGTAAAAGATGAAATTTATCTGGCCTACCTCCCGCCAGATGTCAGCCGAGACACTCTGGACGCACTGTCCGCCTATAGCTTCTATCGTCACGCCGCCAAAAGAGTGAGTCTGGAAATGTCGCTTTAAGGAGACCCTGCATGTGTACGATGTGTGATGACCAGGAAACCAGCCAGCCCCTCAACCGTCTTCATCGTCGACGCTTTCTAAAAGCATCCGCCGCCATCACTGCGATGGCGTTCGCGGGTGCCGGGGTGCTCAGCGACATTGCCCATGCTGACGCACTGACCAAGGCCCAGCGCGACAAGTTGAGTCCGGACGACATTTTAGCGCTAATGAAGGAGGGGAATAAGCGCTTTTATGCCGGCAAGCGCGAAGACCGTGATGTTCTGGCTCAGCAACGCGCCAGCGCCAAAGGCCAGTATCCGGCCGCGGTACTGCTTACTTGCATCGACTCGCGGGCTTCGGCTGAGACGATCCTGGACCTCCGCATTGGCGACATCTTCAACAGTCGCGTGGCGGGCAATGTCGAAAATTCCGACATCCTTGGGAGTATGGAATTCGCCTGTAAGCTGGCGGGGGCCAAGGTGGTTTTAGTCATGGGCCATACGGCGTGCGGCGCGATTAAGGGCGCAATTGACAACGCCGAACTCGGCAATCTCACCGGCCTATTGGCGAAAATTAAGCCCGCGGAAGCAGCGACAACATACACTGGCGAAAGGACGTCGAAGAATTACGCATTTGTGGACGCCGTCGCCCGGAAGAATGTGGAACTTACGATGTCCAACATTCGCAAAGACAGTCCTGTGCTGGCCGAAATGGAGTCGCATGGCACCATCAAGATCGCCGGTGCGATGTACAATCTGGAGACAGGCGTAGTGGAGTTCTTTACCGGATAATCTTGGGGCGCACGCATAAAGGAGACGCAGATGAGTAGGCCAAGAAGCGTTTTGCTTGGATCGCTCGCAGCATTCGCGTAGGCCAGTTCCTGCTGACATTTAGGGGACTATTTGTGTAGATGATCACTTACGGCCGTCGTCAGCAGTGATTTAACTTGCTGTGCGGACAGCATGCTTCGATATCCCCCGCGTAGAATCCGATCGCTTTCGAGCGTGAGATGCGCGGCGATCGTCCGCGCCACCAAAGGCTCGCGTGTCCGCAGGCTGATCGCAACTGGCGCACCTCCGGTCTCCCCGCATTTCTTGATCAGCCGGCGCCGCCACCAATAGGCCGCTCCTCGCCGAAACACATGTTGAACCGCCCCCACGTGCGCTACAATCGCGTTCGAGCGCCCCAGTCGAAACTGGTTAGCCATGCGATTTCAACAGGTTACGGGTTCGCTGGCTGGGGCGGGAGGATTCGAACCTCCGCATGGTGGAATCAAAATCCACTGCCTTACCACTTGGCGACGCCCCAAAAGCTGTCTGGAAAGCGGCGGGACGATAGCCGCGCGGATTTCCTCTGGCAACGCCCGGTCTATAGCCCGCGCGGAGCCATTTCAACAGCCGATTTCGGCCCGCGCATTGGTCGCCGGCGCAGTTGAGAGCGACGCGGTTTCGTGGGAATACAGGCCTCGATCCGAGAAGCCGAGACACCGACATGACCTACCGCGCGCCGATCAACGACATGCTGCTCGCCCTCAACCATGGCGCCGGGCTTCTGGCCGCCGTGAAGGCCGGCCATTACGGCGATTTCGACGCCGACATCACCGCCGCCGTGCTGGAAGAGGCCGGACGATTTGCCTCCGACGTCTTGGCACCGCTCAATCGGGTGGGCGACGAACACGGCATCACGCTCGACGCCGGCCGCGTCACCACCGCGCCCGGTTGGCCCGATGCCTATCGGCGCTGGGCGGAAGGTGGGTGGAACGCGGTGTCGGGGCCGGAAGCCTTCGGCGGCCAGGGCCTTCCGCTTGCGATCAACGCCGCCTGCACCGAGATCTGGAGCGCGTCGAACATCGCCTTCGGCCTCTGCCCGTTGTTGACGCTGAGCGCGATCGAGGCGCTCGACGCGCACGGCAACGACGCATTGAAGAAGACCTATCTCGAGAAGCTCGTCTCCGGCGAATGGACCGGCACCATGCAGCTCACCGAGCCGCAGGCGGGCTCGGACGTCGGCGCGTTGCGCACCCGCGCCGAACGCGCGCCCGACGGCAGCTATCGGATTTCCGGCACCAAGATTTTCATCACCTATGGCGACCACGACATGACCGACAACATCGTGCATTTCGTGCTCGCGCGCTTGCCCGATGCGCCGCCGGGCACCAAGGGCATTTCGCTGTTTCTGATTCCGAAATTCCTCGTCAACGCCGACGGCTCGCTCGGCGCGCGCAACGACATTTACGCGAGCGGCGTCGAGCACAAGCTCGGCATGCATGCCTCCCCCACCTGCACCATGACGATGGGCGATAAAGGCGGCGCGATCGGTTATCTGATCGGCGAGGAAAATCGCGGCATGCAATGCATGTTCACGATGATGAATCAGGCCCGCCTCGGCGTCGGCCTCGAAGGCGTCGGCATCGCCGACCGCGCCTATCAACAAGCGCTCGCGTTTGCGCAAGAGCGTCGCCAAGGCCGCGCCATCGGAAAGGCGAGTGAAAACTCCAATGGCGGCTCCGAACCGATCATCGTGCATCCCGACGTCAAGCGGATGCTGATGCAAATGCGCGCCCTCACCGCCGCCGCGCGCACCATCTGCTACGCGACAGCCGTCGCGCTCGACGTTTCGGTGCGGGGCAAGGACGCGAAGACGCGCGGTGAAGCCGCGGCGCGCGGCGCGTTGTTGACGCCGATCGCGAAAGCCTTCTCCACCGACATCGGCAATGAAGTGACTTCCCTCGGCGTGCAAATTCACGGCGGCATGGGCTTCATCGAGGAGACCGGTGCCGCGCAACATTATCGCGACGCGCGCATCACCGCGATCTATGAAGGCACCAACGGCATCCAGTCGATCGATCTCGTCACCCGCAAGCTCGCGGCCAATGGCGGGGAGTCGGTGTGGGCGCTGCTCGACGAATTGTCCACAATCGTCGGCAAGGTCGAAGCCTCGAACGATCCTGCGTTCGGCACCACGGGCGCCAAACTGCGTGACGCCTTGGGCGCGCTGACACGCACCAGCCGCTGGCTGCTCGAACGTGTCACTTCCGCGCCGAACGATGCCCTCGCCGGCGCGACGCCGTATCTCAGACTTTTCGGCGCGACGCTCGGCGGCTGCATGCTCGCCGGTGAAGCGCTCGCCGCCCGCGACCTCGAAGGCGCCGGCGACCCGCAACGTTACGTCACGCTGGCGAGATTCTTCGCGGAAAACATTTCGGTGCAAGCAACCTCGCTGGAGCGCACGGTGATGGACAGCGCCGAAGCCGTGAACAAGGCCGACGCGGTGTTGCTGGGGTAGCTTTGTCCGATCGTCGTCCCTGCGAACGCAGGGACCCATAACCACAGGCGGTAGCGGTTGCGCGAAAGCCGTCGAACAGCGTCTTTCAAAACACGCGGCACGGCGACGCGATGAGCGCAATTGCGCTCACGCGCGGGATCCCTGCGTTCGCAGGGACGACCCCGAGATGTGCTTATGATTAAATTTTCACGACCCCATTCGTCATTGCGAGCGAAGCGAAGCAATCCATCTTACCGCGCGAAGAAAGAATGGATTGCTTCGTCGCTTTCGCTCCTCGCAATGACGTCGGCAGTTGAGATACACCCCCGCATCCTCGCGACGCAAACCCTACAAACTTCGCATCGTTCATTACCGCACCGGCATCGGCGGCCGCGGCACTGATGAACCGTCTGGCGCGACCTGCGGCTGCGCTGCCACCGGCGGCAACGGCTCTGCCTGCCGCGACACGTAAGGTGCAGCCGTCGTCGGAGTCGCTGCGGCTGGTGTCGGCGCAAAGGTCGGCACGGGTTTGCGCGGGCGTGCGACGGGCAGGCGCGGCGGGAACGCGATGATCTTGGCTTGCGCGTTCTGCGCGGGCGGTTTGGCGGCATCGCGGGAGATTTGTTGCTGGCTCGCCTTGAGCTGTTCGATGCTCGCCTTGAGCTGCACCACCTCTTGGCTGACGCTGGCGAGATCGCGCGCCATCGATTGCAGCAATTGCGCCGAGTCGGCGTTTGCCGCAGCGCTTTCCGGCACGGCTTGCGACGCCGTCGCGGCTTGAACCGGGGTCGCGTCGCTGGCGGCGGCTTCAACCGAAGGCGGAGTCGCTTGCGCGGAGAGACCCAACTTCTCCAGCGGCAGCGACGTCAGGACCGATTGCGGCGTCCACTCCGCGATCATCGCTTTGGCCGCATCGCCGTAGGATTGCCAGGTCATGGCAGCAAGACCGGTGCACCCTGCGAGCAACAACGCCGTGAAGGTGCGTGCCGCCAGCCTGCCCATCGGCCGCGGGCGGCCGGCCGCCGCGACGCCGTTGACGGCCGTGGGCCGAAACGTCGCATCGACGGGCGGCACTGGCGCGGCGGCGGCAAAATCGGATCGCGCTTTCGTTTGCGGCGCCGAAGCTCGGCGCGCGGCATCTTGCGCCAATTGAAGAAGCTCCTGCTCCACGGCCGCGACCCGAACGAGATCGGGCGGGACCACGACGCTATCGTGCGGATCATCGGTGAGCTTCGGGTTCGGCGTGGATTGCATTGGCGCTCCGTACATGTGCGTCCGAGCGGATTTACGCTTGATGCGCGCTCTACCCTTCATCCGGGTTTGACGAAACCAAGGCGGTAGGATGGAGAGTGTGGGGCGGTGGTGGAGGTGGCGATATCTGAGGGAACTGGTTGTTCTTGCTGCGAGGCATCAATACGCCAGCCTCATCCTGAAGGAGCGGCGTCTTCGCCGCGTCTCGAAGGATGGCCGCGAGTCGTGCTTTGCGGCCATCCTTCGAGACGGCCGCGTTGCGGCCTCCTCAGGATGAGGTCGGCGTATTATATTCACGACTGGTGCCGCTTTCACCCCAGCGGCTTCAGCCCCGCTTCGATCTGCGCGCGGCGCGGCTCCAAGAATGGCGGCAGCGCGAGTTTTTCGCCGAGCGTTTCCATCGGCTCGTCGGTAGCAAAACCAGGTCCGTCGGTGGCGATCTCGAACAAGATGCCGTTCGGCTCGCGAAAATAAAGGCTGCGAAAATAAAACCGGTCGATCTCGCCGGAATGGCGCACGCCGATCTCGTTCAGCCGCGCCGTCCAGGCGTGATATTGCTCCTCGTTCGGCGTGCGAAACGCGACGTGGTGCACGCCGCCGGCACCCTGCTGCGCCATCGGCAGATTTTTTTGCTCGATCACGTGCAGCTCCGCCGCTGGCCCGCCCTCGCCCATCGCGAACACATGGACCTCGCCGTCCGCGGTGGCGTATTCGCGCACACGGCGCATGTTCATGACGCGGGTGAGCACAAGTTCGGTGCGCGCCAGATCGCGCACGCTCAACACGATCGGGCCGAGGCCGCGAATTTGGTGCGCTTCCGGCACCACGCTCTTCTGCCAGGGCCACGCCGAGCCCGCGCCGCCGTCGTCGATCAAGGCGAGGCGCTGGCCTTCGCCGTCTTCAAAGGGAAGCGTCAACCGGCCGTCGATCTCGACGACGTCGCCGACGCGAGCGACCGCCTGCTTCAAACGGTCGCGCCAAAATCCAAGGGTTTTCTCGCCGGCGACACGCAAGCTCGTCGTTGAAATGCTGTTGGTGCCGCGCCGCTCCGGCGGCGCCGGAAAATCGAAGAAGGTGAGGTCGGTACCTGGATTGGCTTTGCCGTCGGCGTAGAACAAATGATAGGCGCGCACGTCGTCCTGGTTGACGGTCTTCTTCACTAGCCGCATACCGAGTAGGCCGGTGTAAAAGGCCAGGTTCTCGCGCGGCTTCGCGGAAATCGCGGTGAGATGGTGAATGCCGGTCAACTGCATTGGGTGTTCCTTGGAGTTAAAGTGCTAAGCGCGTCATTCCGGGACACGCCGACTGAACTAGGGTTTACCCGAGTTCAGCAATATCATTTCCAAGTCGGCAACAGCCGACTTGGATGGCGCGGGCCCAGAATCCATACTCCCGATGGTGGTTATGGATTCCGGGCTCGACGCTTCGCATCGCCCCGGAATGACGGGCAGCATTCATCTGTCATTATGGATCATGTAGAATGCGGTTTGAAGCCTTGGCCCCCGACGGCCACATCGTAAAGATCGCCGACGACCCATGAACCGACGCATTCTCACCTCTCTTGCCGCGCTGCTGGCGCTGTCGTGTCCAGCCTCTCAGGCCGCCGCCGAGACGGTCGATCTGCGAATTCTCGCGATCAACGATTTCCACGGCAATCTTCGGCCGCCGCCGGGCGGAATCCGGATCGCCGATCCCGACGGGAGAGGCAAACAAATCACGGTGCCGGCCGGCGGCGCCGAACACATGGCGACGCTGGTCAAGGAACTTCGCGCGGGGCCTAAGAACACGATCTTTGTCGCGGCCGGCGATTTGATCGGCGCGAGCCCGTTGCTCTCGGCGCTGTTTCACGACGAGCCCACAATCGAATCCCTCTCGATGATGGGGCTCGAGGTCGCGGCCGTCGGCAACCACGAATTCGACGCGGGCAAGGACGAGCTGCTACGGATGCAAAACGGCGGCTGTCACAGAATCGACAAATGCCAGGGGCCGCATCCGTTTCTCGGTGCCAAATTTCATTATCTTGCGGCGAGCACGATCGAGAAAAACACCGGCAAGACGTTCTTTCCGCCTTACGAGATCAAAGAGTTCGACGGCATTCCCGTCGCCTTCATCGGGCTGACGTTGAAGGGCACCGCCGACATCGTCTCGCCAACGGGCATCCTGGGCCTGGAATTCAAGGACGAGGCTGAAACCGTGAACGCGCTGGTGCCGGAATTGAAGGCGCGCGGCGTCGAGGCCATGGTGGTGTTGATCCACGAAGGCGGCTATCCGACCGGCGATTATAATGAGTGTCCTGGAATCTCCGGCGCCATCGTCGACATCGTGAAGAATTTCGATTCGGCCATCGATGTGGTGATCTCCGGCCACACCCATCAGGCCTATGTCTGCGAGATCGACGGACGACTCGTGACGAGCGGCGACAAATTCGGCACAATCGTCACCGCGATCGACGTGAAGCTCGATTCCGTCACGCGCGACGTGGTCGGCGCCAAGGCCGACAATGTCATTGTCCGAAGCGGCTCTTACGCCAAGGATCCAGAACAGACCGCGTTGCTCGAGGCTTACGACAAGGTGGCCGCGCCGATCGCGAACCGCCGGGCGGGCGCCGTCACCGAGACGCTATCCCGCGCGCCCAACGAAGCCGGCGAAAGCGCGCTCGGCGACATCATCGCGGATGCGCAACTGGCCGCCACCCGTGACGCCAGGGACGGCGGCGCCGCGATCGCGTTGACTAATCCGGGCGGCATCCGCACCGACATCCTCAAGAAAGACGATGGCGCGGTGAGCTATGGCGAAGTGTTCGCAAGCCAGCCGTTTCGCAATCAATTGGTCACGCTGACGCTCACCGGCGCGCAGATCAAGACCATGCTCGAGCAGCAATGGGCTGATCCGAAACGACCGCGCATCTTGCAGGTCTCGAAAGGCTTTGCCTATGCGTGGGACGCGACGAAACCATATGGCGAGCACGTGATCGCCAATTCTCTTGCGCTCAACGGCAAGCGCATCGATCCGGCGAGAGGTTATCGCGTGACGGTGAATAATTATCTCTCCGTCGGCGGCGACGGATTCATGGCGTTGAAGGAAGGCACCGCGCCGCAAACCGGCGTCTATGATGCCGATGCGCTATACGCTTATTTTCAGGGAAACAGCCCGATCGCGCCCACGAGCGCCAATCGCATTGCGCGGGTGAATTAGAGCGCGACGAGTTCAGGGGAGACGCAGCGGCGATCTATCCTGCTCCCTCTCCCCGCTTGCGGGATCGAGACGAGCGAAGCTCGCTCTTAGAGGGTTGGGGTGAGGGGGACTCTCGTCAGACTCGGACCCGCGGAGAGTCCCCCTCACCCGATCACTTCGTGATCGACCTCTCCCCGCAAGCGGGGCGAGGTGACTCGGCACCTGCCTCCCCTCGGCTCTTTCCGAACCGGCAATGACCCCCTAAGTTAGCCTCTTCTCGAAAGGCGCGTTCGCGCGCAAAGGTCCCGCATGACGACATTTCTCCTGAGCCATCCATCGACCCTCGACCATCTAACCCCGCCGGGACATCCCGAGCGGCCCGACCGGATTCGCGCGGTCAATGAGACGCTCGGCGAAAGCCGCTTCGACGCCCTGGTGCGTGAGACGGCGCCGGAAGGCTCGCTCGATCTCGTCACGCTTTGCCACGACGAGCATTATGTCAACGAGCTGCGGCGGATCGCGCCTTCGAACGGGCTCGTTTATCTCGATGGCGACACCTCGATGTCGCCC
>WNFQ01005087.1_pt1 | contig 13928 bp, 13 predicted proteins | sample 5400171 | NCBI WGS metagenome assembly WNFQ01 (sample SAMN13153356, study PRJNA577476) | soil metagenome | isolation source: 20 cm soil under Madrone tree | place: USA:California | collected 2016-06-14
TGGTGAATGCATTCGGGCTGGATTGGATTGCTGGAGTCATGCAGCGGGACTTCTCTGGAAAAGCTACTTATCGTTTCATCTTTCTGATAGCACCGGTAGCGGCTGAATCAGCGAATCTTAGCACTGCGATAACGAGACAACAAAGTTATCCCCCTCGACATGGCCCTTGAGAGCCTTTGCGGGCGGCGTGATACCAGCGACCAGCTCAGACCGCACGACCACGGCATCCTCGACTCGCTCACCGGCGCGAAGCCGCACGCCATCGCCCAACACCGCCCGGCGCACCTGCGCCCCTCTTTCAATCGTCACGTTATCCCACAAGACCGCTTCGTGCACTTCCGCAGCTCTGTCGATCGATGGATTGGCCCCCACATGCACGTCGTCACCCCGCCGGCGCAGCAGCGCGAGGCTAATGTCGAGATATCGCCTCAGCGTGGAAAGTTCATACCACATCCCTTCGGCCACGTGGGCTGCGACGCGCTCGCTCCGCGCGATGGCCGGCAAATATACGTCCGTGACTGTATCGGAAAAGGCGCCGCGGGGAATGTATTCGAAAATGCGCGGCTCGAGAATGTGTACGCCCGTGAACATCAAAGGGGGCTCAGCATGCGCCAACCCCGGCGAGGGCATGCCGGCAAACTTAGTCACCAAACCGTCGCGCGTTTCCACGACACTGAAGCGCTCATACTTCTCGTTGCGGAGTAGAACCAGCGTGGCCAGCGCGCTTCTTTGGCGGTGAGTTTCCAAGGCCGCATTCAAGTCGAGATCAGTTATCAGCTTGCCGTTTACCACCACGAAGGTATCGTCTTCCAAAAACGCGCGGGCATTATCCAAAGCTCCACTGGTTCCCAGAATCACAGGCTCATGCACATACCGCAGCCGGACCCCGAAATCGCTGCCATCACCGAGCGCGCGCCGAACCGATTCAGGTTGGTGATGCAGATTCACTATTACATCTTCGATTCCATATTTCGCCAGATACTCCGCCACATAGCCTACCAGCGGCTTTCCCAGCACCGGCAGCGCGGGCTTGGTGCGATCGCAGGTCAACGGCCAGAGGCGCTCGCCGTATCCAGCTGCCAGAATCATCGCCTTCATAATCGGCTATTCTAACAGACGCAATGGGTACCGCTCTGCTCCATCGGTGCGGAGAAGAAGAGCCGCATCCGGCTCAGTGGCACTGGGGGATGCCCGTGCCACTTTCTCAAACTCAACAGTATCAATAGACCTCCTAAGTTGAATCGGCATCGGTCGGTGTCGTAAGCTAGCGAGGTCATTTCATTCAGAAGCCTGGCCATCATAATTAATGCCATCTGATCAACTCTACTCGCTGCCACTCGAACAGCAGATAGGCCAATTCTTTTTTATCGGCCTCTCCGGAACTGAACTGGATGAAGAAGCGCGGGAGCTGATTGAAGAAGTCAAGCCCGGCGGCATCATTTTGTTTGGCAGGAATGTGGAAGCCGCCGATCAAGTGCGCAAGCTGCTGGATGACGCACGCGCCATTCTGCCGGTGCCGCCGTTGTGCGGCATCGATCAGGAAGGCGGTCTTGTTGATCGTCTGCGAAACATTTTTCCGGCCATGCCGTCGGCGCGCGCGATTCGTCAACACGGCGATCTAGCGGGTGCGCGGACGCTGGGGCGAGTCACCGGAGAAGTGCTGCGGATGATGGGGCTGGGTATTAACTTCGCCCCGGTGATGTCGATCATCACGCAAGAGCGCAGCCAACTTACCAACGGACTTTATTCGCGTTCGTTCGGGCGTTCGCCTGGCGAGGTCCTGGGTTATACGACCGTGTACATGCGCGGTCTGCAGGCCACCGGTTGCCTCGGTTGCTTGAAGCACTTTCCAGGAATTGGCGCGGGCGAGGTCGACTCGCACATTGAAATGCCTCTGGTGGCGCTGACTCACGATGACTTACTCGCGCAGGATCTGGCGCCTTATATCGAATTGTTTCGGCGGGCCGACGATCGAGTCAGGATGGTTATGGTGAGCCATGGGGGCTTTCCCAATATCGATATCAAGAAAGGGACCACCGGCGGCTTGATCGAGCCGGCGTCGATTAGTCCCAGCATCGTCTCGAAGCTTTTGCGTCAGGAGCTCGGATATCAACACCTGGTAGTTACCGACGATCTCGAGATGGGAGCAATTGCGAAACATACTGAAATTGAAGATGCCTCCGTGCGTGCGTTTATCGCGGGTGAGGACATGCTGCTGATTTGCGCTACGCCGGACACGATTCGACGCGGCTATCGCGCCTTATTAGAGGCTGCGCGAAAGGGTTCCGTTGGCGAGAAACGAATTCAGGCATCTCTCAAGCGCGTCGCGGCTACTAAGGCCCTGGTGAAACCGCCGCCGCCCTTGGACATGGATAAATACAATCGGCTGGCTGACGAAATCCGACAACTGAATGAGACACTCGAATACCGTTATCCAGGAGAATCCAATGTGCAATAGTGTTCGTGCCAAAGCACATTGCCGGTCGCGAATGCCCTTCCTGAAAGCTTCTGCGTTAAGCATATTGCTTTTGCTAGCCATCGTTTTGCCTTCGGCCTGCAGACGCACCCAAAGCAATGTCTTTGTGGTCGCGCTGTCAGATAACATCAAAACCATCGATCCCATCGGCTCGCCGTCAGTTGACGCGGCCAGCGAACGCGTGCGGACCTTGATGTTCAATTCGCTGGTGAAGAAAGACGAAAAGTTTGACTATGTTCCAGAGCTGGCTGCGAACATTCAGCGCTCGGACGATGGTCTCGTTTTTACGTTCACTTTGCGCGACGGCGTGACGTTTCACGACGGCCGTCCCTTCACTTCGGCCGACGCTAAGTACACGTTCGACACTGTGCTGGCTTCGACATTTGCCAAGGCTGCGAGTTTTTTTGAAGGCTCAGGCGCGACCAGGACTGCCTACGTCAAAAGCGTGGAAGCCCCGGATGCGCACACCCTGATCATTCGCCTGAACAAGCAATGGACCGGCTTGCTTCCCAACCTGGTGCCGATTGCGATGATTCCGAAAGACAGTTACGAATCGGAGAAGACACACCCTCTCGGCACTGGACCGTTTAAGTTCAAGAGCTATGATCAGGTACAGCAGGTCGTCGACCTTGAAGCCAATCAGGCTTATTGGGATGGCCCGTCGAAAATACCGGCGCTTCGTGTTCGCGTTATCAGTGAATCGAACGCGATGCAGGCCGAACTGCAAAGCGGTCGAGTGGATATCGCGCCTTTGGCCACCAGTCTCTCTCCTGACGCAATCAGAGCGCTGGGCCAGAATCCGAACTTGAAAGTACAACAGTTCGAGGGTTCGAATCTGAATCTGTTGACCTTTAATACCACCGAGCCGCCGCTCAACAGCGTCAAAGTACGGCAGGCTATCGCTTACGCGATTGATCGCGAAAGTATAATTCGCGATCTGGTCCTGAATCAGGGAGCAATTGCTCATACGATTCTCCCGGAGGCATCATGGGCATACGCGAAGCCCCCGACCTATCAATTTGATCCAAACAAAGCGAAACAGTTACTTGACGAAGCTGGCTTTCGCGATCCTGACGGGGACGGGCCGCAGATGCGTTGGGCAAAACCTCTTCTGTTTCGTATTTCGGGCAGCAGCGCGTCCGCGCGACAGTACTCGGGAGTTATTCAGAACTATTTAAAGAACGTTGGTATTCCGGTCGCCATTGAAACCTCGGAATTCAACACCATGCGACAACAAGTGCAAAATGGTCAGTTCCAGCTGAACTACAGTCAGTGGGTCGGTGGCAATCAGGATCCTCTCTTCTATCACGACTTGTTTGCGACCTCCGAAATTGCGACCCCGACAAGAGGGCTTAATCGCAGCCGCTACAGCAATCCCGAACTGGACAAGATTCTCGATGAAGCCGCCAACACCTATGACCATGCCAAGGCGGCGCCCTTATACGCGAAGGCTCAGGAGATAGTTAGTCGAGATGTGCCGGTGTTTCCCTTGTGGTACCAGGCCAACATGGTGATCGCCAAAAAGAACGTCGGGAACATTCACGTCAATGCCAGCGGCGATTGGGGCTTCGTAAAGGATTTGACGGTGACGAAGTGATCGGCGCACTGCGGAGCGCAGGCATCCTTGCCTGCGGTTCGCCGGCATCCCTGCCCGGCGCTTTGATCTAAAAGCAGATTCTTTCTAGGAGATATTGCTCTGCCAGTTGAAGCGATCCACGAAAACACACGAAGCGGGGTTGGTTTGTTCGTGGGATTCCATGGATTGTTCTCTCCCAAACCAAAAGAACCAGAGACCAACCTTGTTTTCACCTATTCGGGCTCTGCTTAGACCGATTGTCCATACTGGCTCAATACGAATTGGAGTTTCTGTTGGTTTTGGGCCGACGTCTCGACAAACTCAATACCGACGCCGGTGGGAGGCGCACCTTCCATGACTCGAAGCTGATTGCGGACCGCACCCTTCAGGCTGATCATGCCCACCCTATCACCTGTCCACCTGAGATAGATTTCATCGCCGGGGCTAAGTTCCCGCCTCGTTGCCAGGAAACACCCACTGGTGCTAACAATCGGCAAAGAAATCTACGTTGATGCGTGGATGTCTTCGCTGTTCGATTGATCCCATGGAGAGTCTCAGCCGCGTTTGAATTTGTTTTGGTTCAGCGCTCTTTGAACGGTCGACCAGGCGATGACGCCTTCGCGAATCAACCGCGGCTCGACATCGCAGACATCTACTACCGTCGATGGCTGGTCAGTCGTGACGTCGCCATCATCAACAATCAGATCAATTGCGTCAGCAAAGTAATCGAATACTTTCCGGGCGGTCGTGGCGGGCTCCTCGTGCGAAGGATTCGCGCTCGTCGCCGTTAAAGCACCGCCGCAGGCCTGAACCAGCGCGCGCACTCTATCATTGCCGGGCAGGCGCACGCCAACAGTTTTTGTGCTCGCGGTGATTTCTTCCGAAACACCAGACAGGGCGCGGCCAATCAGGGTCAACGGCCCCGGCCAAAATGCCTCGGCCAATAGATCGAATGTAGTCGTAGGCTCAGCGATAAAGCGTCGGACTGCTTCGCGCTCGCTGATAACGATCAGAATAGGCTTGTTGTCTTCTCTGCCCTTTAGCTGTTTGATTCGCTTCACGGCCTTGGGATTGGAAGGATCGGCGCCAAGTCCATAGAAGGTGTCCGTGCGAAACGCTATGACGCCAGCGCGACCGATGATCTCCGAGATCCGAGGGAAGGATTCAGTTGTTTGAGAAATGATCACCAGATTTCAGCGCCGTTAGGCGCGGAATGTTTATAGTTATCCATGCGCCAACGATTCGTTTGGGATGATGGGTGCTATAAACATCTCGCTCATGTCGGAGCGAAGCTTCACCAGTGAACACGCGTAGTCAGGAGGGGTGCTTGCGCCCGCTCCTGCTTGAAACTCTCGAACAAAGCGCGGGCAACCTCCCTTCCCAACCTGAGAGCTTGCGGGCTTGCTTGCTCACAGCTTCACGCCGTAGCCAAGTCCATCACCAACCGCCAAAACCTCTGCGCGCAGTTGCGGATGATTGACGAAGTATTGGTTAAACTCACGCAACGCTTCCGTCGATGGCTTCTGATCCGGCGCACGAATCTCGCCGGCAACCTGACCGCCCCACAAGAGATTGTCGCAGAGCACCACGCCACCCGTACGCAGCTTTGGTAAAGCCAGATCCAGATACCCGCGATACTCTTCTTTCACCGCGTCCAGGAAGATAAGGTCAAATGTTTCGCTAAGACCCGGAATTACTTCGAGGGCGTATCCCTTTTCTATTTGTGCGCGGTCGCGCAAACCCGCGCGGGTTAGATAACCTTCGGCGGCCTTGATCATTTCGTCGCTGGGATCGATTGTGATGACTAACCCACCGTCGGCCATGCCCCGCGCCAAATGAATGACGGAATAACCAATCGCCATCCCACACTCGAGCGCTCGACGAGCTTTGATCGCGCGCGCGGTAATTTCCAGAAAGCGCGCGACCTCTCGGTCGGCTATGGGCACGCGATGTTCTGCCGCGTAAGCCTCCATCTCAGCGAGCAAGCCGTCGCTGGATGGCAACAGATTGTCCAGGTACTCGGCCTGTTCACGTTGAATGATGGCGTCGATGCGTGCTTTCATAAGGTGCTCATTATAGGTCGACCGTTACAGAACCGCGAGCGGTAGCGAGCGGGACAAAGACTCAACTCACCAGTGCCGCGTTACAGAACCGTGGGCCGTAGCGGGCGGGACAAAGACTCAACTCACGAGTGCCGCGTTACAGAACCGCGAGCCGTAGCGAGCGGGACAAAGACTCAACTCACGAGTGCCGCGTTACAGAACCGAACGGTAGCGAGCGGGATAAAGACCAGTTTTCAATCGCGGCGATTTTAGGAGAGGCCCAAGCTTGAGTCCTTATTCCGCTCGCTAATGCTCGCGGTTCCGTAACTACAATGGCTCGCCTTGATCCTCAACCACATACGCAATAGCATTTGCCAGTTCTTCTTCCGTCCAGAGATATTTCTTACTACCGCCTCGAGCCCAGGGGCTAAGGGTACTGGTCCAAAATCCAGCCGTCTTCATTGAGAGAGTTGCGTTTGCCTTCAATGCGACCAGCACGTTCTTTGGATTGCCGTTCGCTGTGACTACACAATGAAGGTGATTAGTCCGCACGTTTAATGCCCACAATTCCCAGCCACGAATTGCGCAAGTCTCTCGCATGCCGCGATCGATAACTACCCTTTGGCGCCGACTCAACTTCACGGGCGGCTGCTTGAGTAACGCTCGCTCGATTTGTTTCCGTCGGGAACTAGGCGCCAATGTCGGAAGACCGTATATGTCGTGATGTCGATCAACGGAGCCTCGCTCGTCACCGTGCAGCCACGTTCCATAAGTGCGAAAGGTAATTAAGTAGCCAAGAGGGGTGTGGTCGTCATTGAATTCTCGCTTCATGAGATTGTTCGCGAGCGGTCGCGAACGAGATAAAGGTTCAACGTGGTAATCCGGTACGGAACCGCGAGCGGTAGCGAGCGGGACAAGGGCTCAACGCGCGACCTGTCGAATCGACGCAACTACTCATAACAACTTGAGTCTTCGTCCCGCTCGCTACCGCTCGCGGTTCTGTATCAAGGGCACGATCGGTCTTGATCGCTATCTTGACGCGTTTAAGGTTCGATTCAATAACCGTCACAACCCTTTGCTGTTCCGCGATACCTTGCTGAGACTTCTGGCTTCATCTAAACCTTGAATACAAAGAATTCACGAAAGAGACGGCCCCTAGGTCTGGGCTGGATTTCAAATCAATTCCATTGATCGACGGTTTACGTTAAGTCTAAAGTCTAGGGACGTATGGAGAACTACATCATTCCAATCCTTCCCAACAAGTTCTAGTGTTAAAATGAACTCACCGCCCTTTAGTATTGTGGAGTCCGGCGCAAAGCCATCCTTGTTAGACCCAAACCCCCAGGTAAGAATTGATTCACCCTCATTGTGCTCAGGCGGCGGCAAGACGGCGACTACTACCACGCACGTCTCGGCAGTGCCCAAACGAACGGACGCTGAATCGCACTCTTCATCCCACGTTGCGTCATAGCGCGCCTTAATCGGAGTGCCTTGCGCATTCGCTATCGAAATATGCGCTTTAACGAACAAGAATGGAGGAACGTTGCGTTCAGGCTTGTAATAGAATCGGGCCAACATTACGTCCACGTTTGGCGATTCGGTTGCTGTTCGTAAGCATCCCCAAGCATCGATGATGCGTGGGCCGATGAATGGATTTGTGAATTCTATGTGAGGCTCTGCAACAGTCCGATCCGCCTGCCACTGGATTGCCTGGACTCGCTGATTTGCGTTCTGATGGATCGTACCAACATTTACATGAATGCCACCTTTGGCAGCTTCCTCGTACGCAGTCGGATGCGGAGACGAACTACGCGCCACTTCATTTTGTGCGGGCTTAGGAGTGTTATGCCTGACGACCGCCTCAATGAACCTTTGAAAGCCACTAGCAAGAGCATAAATCGTCAAGGCGAGTACGAGAATCGCAACCCACCACGGAACGTTACGGTCATACGCGAATAGGGCAAGTATGCCGCTGATTATGAGGGACAAGACGTAGCCCCCCGCCTTAAGAACGACAATTCCAACTGCTTGCTCAGCCACCGCGTTTGCGGCCCACCGTGTAAGCCTATTAGACATCTACGCAAGTCCACCCTTCTCCGATCCCGGTCGGAACAATAGGTGAAGCCTGTTTGAATAGCGGCAGAAGTGGCGTGAGAAGCGGGAAACAGACATGCAGCAAAGCTATCACTCTTGTCGATCTTTGTCAGCGCCCACCGCGACATACCGCCGGCCCAGCCCGAGCTCTCTCAATTTATGTTGCAGCGATTGCCGATGCATTCCCAAAACCGCGGCCGCGCGGGTTACGTTGCCGCCGGCTTCGTCCAGGCATCGCGCGATATAGCGCCGCTCGAACTCCCGGCGGTCATCGCGAAAATCGGAGGTGTAAGGAACTTGTAGACTGCCGTTCGACCCGACTTCAACCGCGGCGATCTGAGGCCGCGACGCCGGTTCTTCGCTTAGATCAAAAGCGTCCAGTTCGGCGCCTTCAGACATGATCGCTGCACGCTCGATCGCGTTGCGCAACTCGCGAACGTTGCCGGGCCAGTCGTATTCCAGCAACTGCTTTAATGCCTCGCGTCCGATGGGACGTTGAGGCAAGCGGTGACGTTCGGCAGCCTGGCGGGCAAACGCTTCCGCGAGCAAAGGTATGTCTTCGCGTCGTTCGCGCAAGGGCGGAATGTCGATAGTGACAACTTGCAGGCGATAAAACAGATCGGCGCGAAAATTTCCGTCGGCAATTTCTTCTTCCAGTGCGCGATGTGTGGCGCTGACTATGCGCACGTCCACTGGAATTGATTCGTCGCCACCAAGCCTTTCGATCCTTCGTTCCTCGAGCGCGCGCAGAAGCTTTGCCTGGACGTTGGCGCTCATGTCGCCGATCTCATCCAGGAAGAGCGTGCCGCCGTTGGCCTGCTCGAATTTCCCACGCCGGCGCGCTGCGGCCCCTGTAAATGCGCCCTTTTCGTGGCCGAACAGCTCGGACTCAATCAGCTCAGTCGGCAGCGCCGCGCAGTTCACGGCGACAAAGGCGCCGCTGCTCCGCGAACTGCTCCGGTCGTGCAGCTCGCGCGCCACCAGTTCTTTTCCAGTGCCAGATTCGCCGCGCACGAGAACCGTCGCATCAGTGTCGGCGACCTTTTCGATCATCGCGCGCACGCTGTTCATCGCTGCCGAATTCCCGAGCAGAGCTCCGCGTTGTGAGCTCTCGATTTCTATTCGCCGCCGCAGGGAACGATTCTCACGCCGCAGTTGAATCGTTTCGAAAGCGTTCTTGACGACCAAACGAAGATCGTCAAGCTCGAATGGCTTCGAGATGTAATCGTAGGCGCCGCTCTTCACTGCCTGCACAGCCAGGCGTTCGGAACCGTGGGCCGTGATGATTATTACCAGCGGCGCTTCAGTCTCGTTCGCTGCACTTTCAGTTTGCAGTTCGTTGAGAAATTCGAGGCCACTGATGCCGGGAAGATTAACATCGAGCAGCAGCAGATCGAACTTTCGATTTTGCATCAATGCGCGCGCTGTTTCGGCACTTTCGGCTTCGGCAATCTCATGCCCAAAGGGTTCCAGCGCGCGCTTGATGCCATAACGCGCCGCTTCCTCGTCGTCGACCACCAACAATCGCAAGCTCTTCTTTTCCATGCTGACTCCCGGGATTTTAGTACTTTTCCGGAAGATTTGCTTGCGCGTGGTGTGCCAAAGCGAGGCCCTGGGTAGCGCGGTCTGCCAGTCCGCGCTCGCGCTACCTCAAGGCCAGTGCTTCAGTTACCTGAGCGCCGGGCCGCGACCACTACTACAATCGCGTCTCCGGAGGGTCCCATGTTCAGTGTCCCCGCAATGACCGGCGCCCCTTCGCGCATGCTGATGTCTGTGCGCAATCCAATCGATTCGTAGTTAACCGCCGGCAAGACCATCCCGCTGGTTGAGGCCGTGGTCGCATTCGCAGGAGCCGTCACGATCGGCACGCGCGAACCAAATCTGAAGCCGTTCATGCGCACGACCTCCAGTCCGCCCTGATCCGCTGACAGCTTCACCACCGCGGTGAACTGGCAAAAACTTGGATTGCTCGTCATCGGAGACGTCGGAACGAGAAAAGGGCCGCCCACCCAGCTCACATCAAGTACGCCACCGTTCCGCACACGGTTCACAAACGTTCCTGCCAGGCTGTAATGCTTGAAGGTCAGCGATTCGTGAAGCCGCTTCATGACGGAATCAAGAGACGCCGGCATTCTGCCGTCCTCGGTCTCACGATTCGTGGCCAGAATTAGATAAAGCTGGGTGTCGAGATTGGTCTCGTCCTCGCGCGCGGCGGTAGCGCGGACAGATTGTGTTGAGTCCTGACCGAATGCGACCGGCGCGGTCATCGTCAGCAGCATGCAGAAGGCCGCAAAAAAGATTACACGATATCCTTTAGTGAACATCATCACTCGATTCTCCTTAGGTGTTTGAATGTCGCGATTACTCGCGGGTAGGAGAGCAGCTCGTCCGGTTGCTGACACGCTGTAAAGGAATGAAAGTTCCAAACAAAGGGACAGAACCCCTCGCGGTAGCGAGCGAGTGCTTTACTCAACTACAACTGATCGAGTAGAAATAGCTCGAGCAGACGGTCGGGCCGATTTAAGCAGAGAAAACGATCCACGAAACCACACGAAATGACTCTAAATACGATCTTCGTAGTGTTGCTTGGTGTGGTTTTGGGGATCGTAGTCCGGTCTTGCAGCCGTCCGTCAGGGTGTCTTTGAGTGCTGGGACACCCGGTCGCTACCGCTCCCGGTTCTGTACCGCCAGCCTCAACTCAAACCTCGCGCCGGTGCCGTTCTGCGAAGGAACCAGTCGCGCCGTGCCGCCTGCCTCCTCCATCCGCTTGCGCACGATTGCCAGACCGAGACCCGTGCCACGCTGTCGGGTGGTAAAGAATGGCTCCCAAATTTTTGTCTTCATCTCAGCCGCGACGCCCGGGCCACTATCAGTCACGTCCAGGATCAGCTCACCTTTGTCGAGAATGGATTCTATCGTCACCGTGCCGCCGTTAGGTGTGGATTGCAAAGCATTGAGTACGAGATTTGAGAGCGCATCGCGAATCGCGGCCGTCTGCACGCCGTCCAATTCTGACTTTGCGTCGGCGTGACATTGAAGAGTGATATTGCGATCGCCTGCTTCAGCCCGAAAAAGGTTGTTTACGCTCCGCAACAACTCATCGGCGCGGCAGGGCGGAGCCGCCGGCGGTTGCTTGCTCGCGAAACTCAGCAATTGAGTCACGCTCTTGCTCAGCCGATCAGTCTCTCCAACGATCAAACTCAGATCGCGCGCGTGCCGGCTGTTTAGTGCTTCGTCCTCGCTCATGACCTGGGCAATCGACTTGATCGCTGACAACGGATTCTTTACTTCGTGAGCCACGGTAGCGGCCATCTGACCGAGTGCCGCAAGTCGTTCACCCGCGGCTACCTTTCGTTCCAGCCGCAGGTTCTCTTCCGCCAGCCGGCAATCTTCCACCGCAATCGCGACTTGTCCGGCAAGCACTTCGAGCACCGCCCGCACATCCGGCGTCAGAGCGTTGGGTGAAGCCTCGATCAAAAGGAGTCCGGCATCGCGGTCCTCCCGACGTAGTACATAGGCGACGTTGTATTTCTGCTCTCCGAAAAACACGTCATCTTCCAGCATAGTTACACGGGCGGGCCGGGCTCGGCTTAAAAGACTTTCGATCCAACGCGACTCGTCAGGATTCTTCTCGAGAGAATCCTCGTCGCTTTCCTGCAAGACGATCTTCACCCGCCGCAGTGAAAGCGCGTTGGCAGTCTGTGATTCGATAAAGGCGACCAACTCGGAGAGCCGCCGGTATCGTCCCGCATGAGCGCCGACGTTGGCCACGACCTCGCGGTAGAGGGCCGTCTCGCGTTCGAACAACGCTCGGAATCGACGCTCCAACCAGGCGCGCAAAGGCGCTGCCAGCAAAGTCAACGCCAGGATCAGAATCGCTTCGATTACGCCTGCACGCAAACCATATCGCGAGTTGGCCCAGTCGCTGATGCGGCGAATTCCGTAAAGATAAACGGCGAGAACCATCGCGGCGAACGTCGCCACAATCAGACTTTCTTTGATAATCAGTTCGAGAAAGCGATAGCGATAGATGTAGTAAGCCAGCAGCGCCGAAGGCAGCAGCGATCCCAGATTGGCAAAGGTCTGCAGATATTGACCCGCGACAGTTCCCTTGCCTAACCCGAGGCCTAGAGCCGCGAGGATCAAAACGGCAATCGCAATAAAAGATCCCGCGAGTGTGCGCAGAATACGCCTTTCGCTCGGCGATGGCGCGCGGCGCGCGACCAGCAGCTCAGTTATCGCCACAACGGCCAGCGAGTAAACAATCCACACCGCGAACGGAAGGACAAACTGAGACAGCTTCGCGATCATTGGTTGGTAGGGCCCAATCCAAATGCGCGGCAGCGTGATGATTAGGAACAGGCACGGAATGTAAGAAAGATAAACTCGTATGCGCTCAGTGCGAGTCAGCGAGCGCGATTGCGCGCTAGCCCATAAATGTATGTGAACGTGCAGCAGCAGCGAGTAGCAGAAGGTGATACTGATGACGGCTATTGAACTGGCTATCCGCAAGACGGTGGCTGATCGCTCAACGTCGAGCGCGAGTAAGCTGCGGAGAGTAATAACCAGATTGCTCGCGTGCCAACCGGCCATGCACCAACCCAGGCTAAGCAGCAGGCGTTGAATCGGCACCAATCCCAGACGCTGCTTGAGCAGGAGGTAACCCATCCACAACGGCAGCACGGCGCCAATGCTGTACCCAATCAGTTGGAGAGCTTCGAGCAGGGTCACGCGGAGAGGATATCAGGAAGCAGCGCAGAACCGAGAGCAATAGCGTGGCTTCAATCGTGGGCTACTTCGACAACAGTGTTTGGAGTACCGACTTCAGTCGGGCATTTTAGGCGTAGTAAGAGCCCAACTGAAGTTGGTACTCTAAACACCGCGAATAACGCCAGTACCACTTTTGTTACCGGCCGAAAAATCCAGGATCCATCAAATACCAATTAATCAATCCTGCCAGCATCCCAATCGCTGTCACCACGAGTACGATAATCCTTTCCCCGGTCGTGTTGGGCTTGCCCGCCATCGAGGGAAAGATCAAGAGAAAGAAACCCCCGACGCCTATGACTGGCGAAAATGCCGCCAGCTTCATTGAGTAACGGCCTTCATTCTGGAGTTGATACCAGCCGAGACAGATGAGGCCGATTGAGAGAAGAATTAGCGCTAAGGCAAGGAGACGCGCTTTAAAATGACGCATACAAGTGCCCGATCTCTGAGTATTAGGATCGCAGTCAGTTATTATCCGGCGATGCGAGCCGCTAAGCGAACGCGAATGAGCCAGTCAGATAAGGAACGCGGCGCCAACGATGGTTATCAATCGGCTGACAGGCATGGTCATGCCGCAATCTCGATGTAAGACGAATAAGTGGTTGGCTCGGGAACCTGATAACCTTCTTGCCGCAACCCTTCAAGATGGAATTCAATTGCCTCCTGAATGTTACGCTCGACCTCGTCCTTCGTCGTCCCGGTAGAGCCGCATCCCGGCACATCAGGTGAAAATGCTGAATATCCAGTCCCCGTCTTTTCGACGATGATTAAATATTTCTTCATGGTTTTAGACCTGCCTGCTTCAGTATATTATTCAATGTTCCAACAGCCATATCATCACTCGGCTTGCCCGGCACCGTGACTAATCCGGACTTCGTCGGATGCTTGTACTGATGATGACACCTTTTGTTCTAATCCAATACCATCCATCTTTCTCGATCAACTTTACGAGATCGCGTACCTTCACGCAGCA
>WNFQ01006552.1_pt1 | contig 13928 bp, 12 predicted proteins | sample 5400171 | NCBI WGS metagenome assembly WNFQ01 (sample SAMN13153356, study PRJNA577476) | soil metagenome | isolation source: 20 cm soil under Madrone tree | place: USA:California | collected 2016-06-14
CCGCCAGCAAGTCATTGATATTGCAGAGAGAATTGTAACGTAGCCAATTTGCGCGACATTCCCGTCGGTTAGCGTCCGCATTCGCCAGAATTCCAAACTGAGAGCGCGAATTATTCCCTATTCTAGCGACTAACGCGGCAGATTCTCTGAACCGCGCTTTTCTAGTACGGTTCTCGTCGCAATGATGGTGCGTTTCGACCTCAGGTACTAACTTGGCCAATTCTCAGAACGGCACTTCGCTAGTGCGGTTCTCGGCTCGCTTGAGCGTCAGCTGAGAGAGTGATCACCTAAGAACTCTAAACGGTGAAGAAACCTGCGGGCAGTTCTTCCGGCGTATTCCGCCAGCAGTCATAATCGTGCCGCGCCAATCACAGGAGTGAAGCCGTAACTCCGCTGTAGCACCGGGCGCAACATCAAATGACTTCACAGGAGCGATCGTTGGGCGCCTCTCGGCAGGACGAATATCGAATTCTACGGGACGCGGACCTGCGAGACTACTTTGCGCAGCTGCCCGCCGTCGCTTCGCAACTCGGAGGATTGCCAACGGATTGGTCGATCAACGAGGTCGGCGACGGCAACCTCAACCTCGTGTTCATCGTAAGAGGGACCAGATGCGGAATCGCCGTCAAGCAGGCGCTCCCCTATGTGCGCCTTGTCGGAGAAAGCTGGCCGCTGCCACTCTCGCGCTCGCACTACGAATATCGGGCGCTCGCGCATCAGGCGCGGCTGGCGCCCGGTCTGGTACCGGCCGTGCTTCACCACAATGAGACTCTCGCCCTCATCGCAATGGAGTTCCTCGAACCGCATATCATCATGCGAAAGGGACTCATTTCCGGAATCTGTTATCCACGCTTCGTCGATCATATCACGACCTTTCTGGCGCGGACGTTGTTCCTCAGCTCCGATCTGGCGGTTCCAGCGGCGCAGAAGAAGGAGGATATCGCCGCGTTCTCTGGCAACCACGCGCTGTGCAAGATCACCGAGGATCTAATTTTCACCGAGCCCTACTTCCAGGCCGAGCAGAACCGTTGGACCGCCCCCTGGCTCGATGCGACCGTCGCGTCTTTCCGCGAGGACCTCGACCTGCACGTCGCGATCTCGCGCCTCAAGCTCAAGTTCATGGCGCGTCCGGAAGCACTGATCCACGGAGACCTTCACACCGGATCGATCATGGTAACGGAAAGCGAGACGCTGGTGATCGATCCCGAGTTCGCGTTCTACGGACCCATGGGATTCGATGTCGGCGCAGTCCTTGGCAATCTCTTCATGAGCTATTTAGCCTCGGCTGGCCACGAGCGCTCGCCCGGCGAACGACGCTCGTTCGAGGCGTGGATGCTGGAAACGATCGAAAACGTGTGGGCGCAGTTTTCCCGCAAATTCGTCGAGCTCTGGCGCACCGAGGCGCATGGCGACGCGTATCCCGCTGCGTTATTCGCCGGAAAAGCGGGTGCGGCGTGCCTCGAGGCCGAACGGCAAGCCTATATGGACCGGCTATTCCGGGACACCCTTGGCTTCTCCGCGGCAAAGATCATCCGCCGCATCCTTGGTCTCGCGCACAATATCGATTTCGAGTGGATCGAAGACTCGCGGCTTCGGGCGATCTGCGAGGCGCGAAGTCTGCGTCTCGCCCGCGCGATGCTGTTGGACATGCCGTCCTTCCGTACCATTAGCGCGGTGACGAAAGCAGCGCGAGAGTTGCGCGACTGGCAGCCGGAATTCGGCGGCTGAGGAAAGGTAATTATTCGACGGCCCTGGCCCGCAACCTCTGCGCATAGACGTTGATGACGAGCGCCGCGAGCAGGATGAGACCGCGGATCAGTATTTTCAGGAAGCTGTCGATGTTGACGTGATCGAGCCCGTTGTTGAGTACGCCCAGCACGAACAGGCCTATAATGGTATTACCAATGCCGCCGCGTCCGCCGAACAGGCTGGTGCCGCCGACTACGACGGCGGCGATCGAGTCGAGCAGATAGGTGTCGAACTCGTTCTGTTGCGCGCTGCCGAAATGGGCGACGCCCAGCATGCCGCCGATGCCCGCGCAGATCGCCGAGATCACCATAACGCTGCCGAGAATCAAGTTCACGTTGAGCCCGGAATACTCCGCGGCCTCGCGATTGCCGCCGACCATGTAAACGTAGCGGCCGAACCGCGTATAGGTGAGTATCAGGTGGCCGCCGAGGAGCATCAATGCGGCAACGATCACGATCCAGGGAATGCCGCCGATCGACGACGATCCGAGCGTCGTGACGAGGTCGGGAACCTTGTAAGCAATCTGCCCGCGCACGAGCAGCGCCGATATCCCGGCTGCGATCTGCATCATCGCGAGCGTCATGATGAAGGACGGGATGCCGATGATCGTGAGCCCGAGCGCGTTAACGAGGCCGAGCATCGCGCAGAGCGCCAGCGCCAGCAGGATCGCGGCCCACCCGGCCATCGTGACGTTGGCGATGTTTACGTAGGATTCCTGCTGGGTGAAATAGGCGACCGCTATGCCGGTGACATTGGCGATGCTCGCGATCGACAGGTCGATCTCGGCGCAGAGGATCACGAAGGTGAGACCGACGGCGATGATGCCCGTGACCGAAACCTGGGTCAGAATGTTGCCGACATTGTCGAGCGTCGCAAAGGAAGGGCTCGCGGCGGCGAAGAAGCCGCTGAGGCAGATCAGCGTCAGAAAAGGCGCGATGTTACGCATCTGGGAGCGCAAGATCGCGGCGACCTTGCGCAGTCGTTTACGATCCACAGCGGAGACTGCCACGCTCTCATCGGTCGCCATATGTGTCTCCTCAGGCGGCTTCCAGCAGGCGGTCCTTGCTGATCGCCTCATCAGCGAATTCACGCACCATTGCACCGCGCCTCAAGACGATGATGCGATCGGCGAGCGACAGAACTGTCTCGGGCTCGATCGAGAGGACGATGATGGCCAGTCCCCGCGCGCGCAGACCGCGGATAATGTTGATGACGTCGTTCTTCGCGCCCACATCCATGCCGCGCGTCGGCTCGCATAGCACGAGCAGACGCGGCGGATAGCTCAGCCACTTCGCGAGGGCGACTTTCTGCTGATTGCCGCCGGACAGCATGCCGAGGTCGAGCTCGACGGCCGCCGGTTTGATCTGCAACTGCTCGACCTGCCGGGTGGCGATCGACCGCTCGCGTGACAGCTTGAGAAACAGGCGCGAAATGCGACCGAGGATGCTGATCGAGATGTTCTTGTAGACCGGTTCGTGGTGGAACAGCATGGCGCGGCGGCTTTCGGGAACGAAGGCTATTCCGGCGCGCCGCGCAGCGGCGGTGCTGCGGAAGGCCGTTTGGCCGCCGGCCACGACGAGCGTACCGCGGTCGGGCCTCAGCTTGCCGAACAGAATCCGTGCCAGCTCGAGCTGCCCGCACCCCATGAAGCCGTAGATGCCAAGGACCTCGCTGGAGCGCACCTCGAACGAGATGTCTCGGAGACTGCGGTCGAGCGACAGCCGGCTTGCCTTCAATACCACCGTCCGATCGCTCGGCGGTGGCAGTGTGATATCGTCCGTGTAGGTCTCCTCGAGTGCTTCGCGGCCCTTGCCAATCATCGCTTCGATCATGGCACCCTTGTTAGTCGCAGCTGCCTGGGCCTCAGCGACCCTTCTGCCGTTGCGGAAGACCGTCACCGTGTCCGAGACGTGCAGGATGTCTTCGATGAAATGGGAAATGAAGACGATGCCGGTGCCCTCATCCCGCAGCCGTCGCAAGGTCGCGAACAGACGCTCCACCTCGGGTGGTGAGAGAGCCGAGGTTGGCTCGTCGAGGATGATGATGCGTGCCCCGGAGAACAGGACGCGGGCGATCTCGATCGACTGTTGCAGGCCGATCGAGAGGTCGCCGAGCCGCGAAAGCGGATCGACATCGATGCCAAATCTAGCGAGTTGTTCCCCCGCTTCGCGAGCCATGCGCCGCCATTGCACCAAGCCTAAGCGATTGGTCGGCTGCGCACCGAGAAACACGTTCTCGGCCACCGACAGATCGGGCGCAACGCTGAGTTCTTGATGAACCATGGCGATACCGGCCGCGCGCGCGTCGCGTACCGATCGAAAACGGGTCTCCCGCCCATCCAGCACGAAACGGCCCGAGAATTCCGTATGCACGCCGGCGATGATCTTCATCAGCGTGCTCTTGCCCGCGCCGTTTTCGCCGACAAGACCATGGATCTCGCCGGCGGAGAGCGCGAAGTCCACCCCACGAAGCGCCTCTACACCGCCGAAGGCCTTCGTGATCTGGTGCAGTTCGAGGATGGGCGAACGGCCTTGCGGCATAAAGGCCTCAGATCAGGAAGTGATCCTCCATCCACTGCATGCCCGCCGCGTTGGCCTTGGTCACGACCGGACCGTCCGTCACGACGCTCTTCGGTATGCCCTGTCCGCTCTTTTCGCCCGCGGCGACCGCCGCGACGCCAGCGACAATGGCGCCGCCATGGATGCGGCACGAAGGATTGCGGACTGTGGCGAACATGCGGCCCTCGCTCACCGCCTGGATCGCCGGCGGCATGGCGTCAACCCCTCCGATCAGGATCTTGGTCCGGTTGTGCGCCTTCATGATGTTGGAGGCGGCAAGCGCCATGTCGTCATTGTGGAAGAAAGCGGCGTCGATCTGCGGGTATTTGGTGAGGTAGGTCTCCCACAGCCGCGCCGTCTTCGATACGTCCCAATCAGCGGGCTGGGTATCGAGCACCTCGATGTTTGGATACTGGTTTACCACCGAGTTGAAGCCTTTGGCGCGGCCTTGCGCGCCGGTGTGGCCGAGCGCGCCCTGTGTCATGATCACCTTGCCCTTCCCGCCAATGGCGCCGACGAGCGCCTGGGTCACCGAGGCACCCATGAATTCGTTGTCGGGCGCGAGAAACGAGTGGACGTTGATCTGATCGAGCGGCGCGATCAGCGTGTCCATGTCAATGACCGGCGTGCCGGCATCGATCATCTTCTGCACGGGCTGGGTCAGCGTGCCGATGCCGAACGCCTGGACGGCGACGAAGTCCCATTTCTGCGAGGCCATATTGTCGATGGCAGCGCGCTGCTTGACCGCGTCGAGCTGACCGTCAAACCAGGTAACCTCGACGTTGAACAGCTTGCCCCACCATTCGGCCGCCTGCTTGCCTTGGGCGCACCAGGTTGCCTGCAGGCCTGCGTTGGAGAACGCGGCCTTCAGTGGTTTCTCCGAACGTCCCACTTCCGCCGCCAGCGCTGGGCTGACGCGCAACCCACCAAGCAGGGCCGTCGCCGCGCCAACGGTCGCCGCTGCCTGAAGAACATCGCGCCTGGTCTTTGAGGATTTGTCGGTCCCGGACATTGCTTGCTCCCTTGTTTTGAATTCTTGTTACCCGATGGTTCGTTTATTTGCGCCACCAAAGCAGGCAGTGTCTCACATTCGGGCCGTTCGCGCCACCTGCGGGATTGAAATCAACTTCGGTTGGAATTTCACCTCCTGACTTGGAGCGCTTTTGTCTCATTAACTCGCCGCCATAGGCGCTCAATCCGTCAGCCTCCGATGGTCGATATGCGAGGCCATCCAGCCGGCCAGGAACATCGGCCCGCAGAAAAGTAGTAGGGGTCCGGTCAGATAAAAATTGAGCACGGTGCGGGGGCGCGCGTTTGACATATCGGGCGCTGACGATAGCGTTGGGGTAACAGTCAACGGAATATTCTATTGGCAGGCAAGCTCAAAAAAGGAAACACCTGCGCGACTGGGCAACGGACCGGAGGAAAATCGTCCGATATGATTCCGCTGTCCGCAGTGCCGCGCCGTGTGCTTGGCCGGACGGGGCTTCAGGTCTCGGTTCTGGGATTCGGAACGGCGCCGCTTGGTGATCTTTACGCGAAGTTGAACGACGCCACGGCTATTGCCGTGGCAGAGCGGGCATTCGAGCTGGGCATCAACCTTCTCGACACTTCCCCGCTTTATGGCCGCGGTCTGTCCGAACATCGCTGCGGGACGGCGATCAGGCGCGTGCGGCGAGAGGACATTGTGGTCTGCACCAAGGTGGGTCGCTGGATGGACCCGTTTCATGGGCCAGGTGACGGTTCCGGCTTTGTCGGTGGGCAGCCGCACCGCGCGGTGGTCGACTATTCTTATGACGGTACCATGCGTTCCGTGGAACAGTCGCTGTTGCGGCTTGGTACCGATCGGCTGGACCTGCTGCTGATCCACGACGTTGATGTCTGGACCCACGGCGTCGATGCGATCGAGGACCGGTTTCGCGAAGCCATGGCTGGCGCCTATGTGGCGCTCGACCGGCTTCGCGGCGAGGGCGTGGTCGCGGGCATTGGGATCGGTGTAAACGAGGCCGAGATGTGTGTGCGTTTTGCGCATGCCGGATCGTTCGACACCATGCTGCTCGCCGGGCGCTATTCGCTGCTGGAGCAACCGGCGCTGGCACACTTCCTGCCGCTGGCGCAGCAACAGGGAATCGGTGTGTTGCTCGGCGGCGTTTTTAATTCAGGCATTCTGGCAACCGGTGCAGTTCATGGCGCCAAATACAACTATCAGGACGCGCCACCTCACATCCTGGCAAGGGTGGCAGATATCGAACGCGTCTGTGATGCCCATGGCGTTGCCTTGCCAACCGCGGCGCTGCATTTCGCGCTGGGCCATCCGGCTGTCGTCAGCGTAGTGCTGGGGGCGCAAAACCCGCAGGAGGTTGAGCGCAACGTGGCTGCACTCTCCAGTCAAGTGCCAACCGCGCTTTGGACCGATCTGAAGATTCAGCATCTGCTCGATACGGATACGCCCGTTCCGTCATCGGTACCCCGCTGATGCGGATCGATGCGCATCATCATCTGTGGACTCTCGCTCGGGGCGATTATGGCTGGCTGACGCCCGACCTAGCGCCGATTTATCGTGACTTTCGGCTCTCGGACTTGGCGCCGCATCTCTCCGCATTGGGATTCGAGGGGACGATTTTGGTGCAGGCCGCGCCGACCGAGGCCGAGACGATGTTTCTGCTCGATATCGCGGAGGACGCAGAAGTGGTGCGCGGCGTAGTCGGCTGGACGGATTTCGACGCGGCGGACGGCGTGGCGCGCATCGATGCGCTGGCAGCGCGGAACCTTCTGGTGGGGTTGCGGCCGATGGTGCAGGACATTGACGATGACAATTGGCTGCTTGGTCCGGCATTGGCGCCCCTGCTGGCGGTGATGGCCCGAAACAGCCTGGTATTCGACGCGCTAGTGCTGCCGCGCCATTTGCCGAGACTCTTGCGAGTGATCGGCAGCCATCCAGATCTGGAATTCGTGCTCGATCATTGCGGCAAGCCGCGGCTCGCGACCGGCGAGATTGCGATTTGGCAACGCGATATCGCGTTGCTTGCTGAACACCCCAACATCGTCTGCAAACTGTCCGGACTGGTGACAGAGGCCGCGCCGGACTGGCAGATCGCGGATTTGCGGCAAGCGGTGGATCATGTCGTTAGGTGCTTTGGGCCACAACGCATGCTGTGGGGAAGCGACTGGCCTGTAGTCAATCTGGCGGGAGGTTATGCAAAATGGTTCGCTGCCGCTGAAACCTTGCTGGCTGATCTATCACCGGACGAAAAGGCCGATATCTTCGGCGGCAACGCGGCGCGCATCTATCTGTCAAGCCGAGGACGACGGACATGTTGAAGACGATTGACATCGCCTACTTGCCCGCGCCTGTGGTCAAACCACTCACAATGTAGCGCTCGAGGAAAATTCCGACAATCACGAGCGGAGCGATCGCCGCGGTTGATAGCGCCGCCATCGACCACCAGTTGATGCCTTGCGAGCCGGTTTGGCTGGCCACCATGACGGGCAAGGTTTTCGCATCCGTGCTCGTCAGCAGTGCCGCGAAGAAGTACTCGTTCCAGCACAATACCAGCGAGAGGATGAATGCGGCCGCCATTCCGGGAACGGCGAGCGGCAAAATGATACGAATGAATGCGCCCCAAACCGACAGGCCGTCCACGAAGGCGGCTTCATCGAGTTCGACCGGGATAGAGTTGAATTGATCGCGCATGATCCAGATGACGATTGGAAGCACCGTCAAGGTGTAGAGCAAGATCAGGCCCAATCTCGTGTCAAGCAGCGACAGTGCCTTGTAGAGAACCAGGAATGGCAAGGCCAGGACGACGGGCGGCAAGATCAACTGCGACATGAAGAAGAACAAGATATCGTCGTTGCGCATCCATCCGAATTTGTATCGGAAGCGGCTCAACCCGTAAGCCGCCAGTGATCCGAGCACGAGCGCAAGGACAGATGCGCCGACCGACGTAATAATGCTGTTTTCGAACCGGCTCACGAACTCGGTGCGGGCGGTGGAAGTTCCTAGGATCGCATCCGGCGACAGGCCGAGTGAGCGCCAGCCTTTCCAATCCGGCTGAAAGTCCAGCCAGGGAACCAGGTGACCTTGCGTCACATCGAGCGCCGACTTGAACGAGGTCGTGACCGTCCAATAGATGGGAAACAGGCAGACAGCAACTCCCTTCAGAAACCGGTTTCGACCTTTCGGGCTTATGCAACTTTCTGCGTCCAGCGACTGGACAGGCGCAGCAGCACCGTCAGGAAGACGATGATCATGAGAAGGTAGAACATGGCGAGCCCCGTGCCGTATCCGACATTCGATCGATCGCGGTACACGCGGTAAATGAAACTCGACACCGTGTCGGTGGCGCCGCCTGGTCCTCCTGCCGTCACGTTGATCACGATGTCGGCGAGTTTCAATTTGAAAATGATCCTGATGATGAGGACCGTGACGCTCACCGGCAGCATGAGAGGAAACGTAACATGCCAGAACGACTGCCACGCACTCGCACCGTCGACCTTGGCTGCTTCCAGCACTTCCTTGGGCATCGCCTGCAGCCCGGCGAGCAACATGATCATGATAAAGGGAATCGAAACCCAGGCATCCATCGCCTCTATGCTCAAGCGCGCGATCCAGGGGAACGCGAAGAACGCTGGATTCTCCCATCCCAGATCGCGCGCCAGCGTGGCCGCCGGGCCAAACCGGTATTCCATGAGCGACTTGCCGATCATCCAACTCACGGCAACGGGACTCAGCATCAGCGGCAGCAGGAAAACGACGCGAAAGAACTTCCGGGCTCGTATCTCGGTGTTCAGCAACAGAGCCAGTCCAAACGCAACCGCATACTCGCCAAGCACTGCCGCCGTGTAGAAGATCATGTTGCTGAGCGCGTTCCAGTAGTAATTATCGTGAAACAATCCGACGAAATTGTTGAGGCCGTTAAAGTGCGGACCTTCAAACGAGCTGAGGTTCCAATCCAGCAAAGCAATGTAAATCCCGAACAGCGTCGGAAAAATCACCACTGCAACGGTGAACAAAACTGCCGGGAGCAGAAATAGCGCTCGCAGACCGCGTTCTCCCCGGACCACGACTTGCCCGACACCCAACACGGTGGCCCAGAGCAGATAGACATAGAGGGTCGGGCGCCAATCGGCGAACCCCGCCGTGCTGGCTCCGGTGGAGTGCAAAATCTGGATGAGGAGCACGAGCAAGGACCCCAGCGAGGCAAGGACAACAAGCGCTCGTCCTGCGTTCTTCCGGCTGACAAGGATCCGCTGCGATGCGGGCTTGTGGTGCCGGTCATCCGCCACCGGTGATGAATTCTGCATCAAGATCGCACTCTGCCGATTGGACTTTGACCCGGTCGCTAGAAAAGCCTCGGCTGGTGCCGCGAGCGGCGCCAGCCGCAGGCCCGATGACCTGCCGGACGGAGTGGAGGGGAAGCTACACGCCGAGCGACGCCTTGTAGAGCGCGATCTGTTTCTCGCGACCGATTTGGTCGGTCAGCTTTTCCCACGCCGCGGCGATGTTGTTGGCGCCGGTCTGCGCGTCGTACTGGCCGGCGAAGATCTTGGTCAGCTCGTCTTCCGCTATGCTGTAGTACTGGAAAATGCCGGGAATGCGCGGCTCGACCGCACGGTTTGGGTGATTATAGGAGCCGAACTGCGAGTTCAGATAAGACGTGATGTACTTCTTGTCGTAACCCGCCGCCACCCATTCGTCGATGTTGGAATGACTTGTCCGGTGAACCTGGAAGCCGGACGGATACATCACGGTCCAGAGCGACAGATCCTTGCCACCGATATGCGCTGCGGCACTCCACGCCGCCTTGTGCTTGCGTTCGTCGCCGTTGACCCTCGCCATGACGTAAATGCCCCAACCGAGATAGGCGCAGTTGGGCGCATGGTTTGGGCCGCTCCCGAGCTTCTCCCAGCTGCGTGTCTTGGAATTGTAGACGTCGTCCGATCCGGGCAGGATGTCGAACCCGACGACGTCGCCGATCACGGAGGTGTCGCTCGCTTTCGCCACTTGGCCGATATCTCCCCACCAGGGGATCATCGAGCCGATGCCGGCCAGGAATTGCTGGAAGCCGGTGGTGTTCGGATCGGCGTTGAGCTGATCGGCCGGCTCGGACGGCAGCGCGTCGATGACGTCCTGAATGGCGCGAACCCAGGCCGGATTGTTGATGCGCGGCTTCATCGTGTCCACATCGAACAGCCAGGCCTTGTCGTCCGGATGCTTCGCGTAAGCCGTGGCGCGGCTGCCGAGGAAATAGAAGCCGAACCCACCCCAGGGCTTCGGCGCATCGAGGTAACCGAACGCATTCTGGCCCTTGATTTTCTTGCCTTTGAGGAACTTGGTCACGGCTTGGACCTGCTGCCAGGTCTTCGGCACGCCCCATTCGCCCTGGTTGCCAGCGTCGTTCCAGGCCTTGGCCAGATTGGGGTCGGAGAAATAGTCGGTCCTGTAGTTGAAGTTATGGCAGTCGCCGTCGATGGTGACTCGATAAGTCTTGCCGTTCCAGGTACCGACCGGCGGCTTCAGGTAGTCCACATAATCGTCGATATCGATCTGCTTCTTGACCCAGTCCGGCATCTCCGACGCCAGGCCCTTGCCGCACACATCGCCTTCGAACGGGGCGCCCATTTCAAGGATGTCGAAGTCGACCGTGCCGGTCGCGATCGCTTGTTGCAGTCGCGGGTTGTAGTCGGCCTGAGCGAGGTCGATCCAGGAAATTTTCGCTCCTGTATAGGCCTCCCACGGTTTCAGGAAACCGCGGAAAAGCAGGTTGTGCAGATTCTGGTTGTTGAGTCCCATGAAGGAGAGTTCGGCGCCCTTGAATTCGCCTTCCTTAACGTGCGCCTTGGTCGGGCCGAGGCAAAGCTCACCGACCTTCTGCCAATCGGCGTCGGTTGGAGCGCCTTTGCCCACACCTGGCATCTGTAAGATCCGCGCCCGCAGATTGTCCTGTGCCAACGCACGTTCGGAAAACGCGCCGAGACCGCCGGCCGAGCCGAGGGCAGCCGCGCCGGCCGCTCCCTTGAGGACAGTGCGTCGGTTCGGTCGCATTCCGGGATGCTGATCGTATTCTTGCTGTTTCACGGCGAATCCTCCCTGTTTTTTTGATGCTAAGTTTCAGTCGCCTGAGCACCGTTATTCTGGGGATAGGACGTTCGGGGACCCATGTGTCCTCCGCTCTTGCTGGCGCAATCCGGACAGGTGGTGACAGAGGCCTTTTCGAGTATGCAACAGCCTTGATCGATGTCAACGAATCCGCGGGGAGGCGTGCCGCCGGACAAGGACCTCCCGCGGTGCGATATCATTCTCAATGAGAATGCGCGCAGCGCATTGCAAAGCGCATGCGGCGGCGCAAGATCGGCTGGCGGATGCGATCTGCCAAGATTTCGTTGGTTCTCGGGTCGTGTTGGTCCGGTTGAGCTAGGCCGCGTCGGGCGCAATGACTCCCTTCTTGAACACGAAGCAACCGTAGAAGCGCCGTTCGCCGGTCTGGATCACGCAATAGGATTTCTTCGCAAGTTCATAGAAGGCAAATCGCTCGATAGAGCCCATTGACAAAGGGAGGCCCTGCGCAGCGTCGATCTCACTCTGCACCTCAACCTGCACGGGAGGAACCTCGTCGGGCTTGCCGACGATTTGCATTCGCAAAGCCGGCTTGTCGACAAAGGAATCGAGCGGAAGGACTGAAAGGATTGCGCGTGCCGCCCGGCCAGCCGTTACGTTATCGATCCGGAGGAGCCGCCCCAGCACCGTCTGACGGGCGACCGCGTCGGCCGGGAAATTCGTGTCACAGATGACGAGGTCGTCGCCATGGCCCATGGCCCGCAACGCGTAAAGGACGTCCGCATTTAGAATCGGATCGATCGATTTCAGCATGCTGCGCCTCCCTAGAATTCGGCAGCTCTTTTTAGCGACTGACTGTCTGGTACCGTGCAGCCGTCTCCCTTCAATATTCCATTATAGAACATGGATTGAGCTGGCGGCCAGCGCGGCGCATCTGAGAGGGAGAAGCATGAATTATGAATGATGCTGCCGTACCTGATCCGAAGGGCGGTCAAGCAATGGTGGCCGGTCCTCCCATGGATAGTTTTTACGCATCCGGACAGGGTTTTTCGTCACAACAAACGGCCCCCGTCTTGCGAAAGCTGCGGCGATACAACAACCAATATACGGATGATCCGCAAAACGTTTGTTACCGGAGGCCCATGCGGCCGTCCCCGGCGCGCTGGGCGGAACTTTATAACCGCTCGGCATTCTAGGCGAAGAATCGAAGGGACCATCTTTGGAGGGGTCCGCCGAGAGAACGGTGATTTCCGCTCCCTTCGTCCCATCGAGCGGCCGCAAGATGCATTCGAAATGGCCTGAAATCAGGAATCGGATGGTCGTGCCATTTCGCTGCCCGAGAACTGGACCGTGAGACTGAGGTGCAAACGAAATTCTTGCACCCTTTAGGGGATTTTTCTCAGCAGGCCATTTCGCGGCACATGAGCGGAAATTCGGCCGACATCTCAAAGAGATATTTTCAGAATTGTACCGCCAGTTCGAGTCCCACTTGGTCCGCCAGCAAGTCATTGATATTACAGAGATAATTTAGGCGCCGGCAAACTGCGCGACATTTCCGAAGGTTAGCGGCCGCATTCGCGAGAGTTCTAAACTGAGAGCGCAAATTTGTCCCCATTTTTACAACTAAGTCGGGGAATTCTCAGAATGGCACTTTGCTAGTACGGTTCTCGCAGTGATGCTGCTATTCAATGCGAACGGCACTCCGACCCGCTTGGCAATCACCCCGACAGTATTGCAAATGGTGTCCGGGGGCTGCTCCGGCGATCAAGATGATGAATAGATAGAGAGCACGCAAACCGGCGATCCTTGCATGCTGAATGCTTTCGTGTTGCCAGATGATGTCGCCCTTTGCGCCTCAGAGAGCCGCGGTCCGGTGCTCCATGTTCTTGTGTCCGAATTTCAGAGCGCGTTTGCCGGAATCAATTACGAAGTCGATGGCCAATCTCGGGTCGTGAACGCACAGGCGTTTGGCATGAGCGGCTCCCGCTTCGTCCGTCTTTATGGTGGGCTCGCTTTCCATCCATTCATCAGCGAAGATGCACTGGTCTTCACGTTACTTCACGAGACCGCGCAAGGATGCTGCGTCATCGTTCAGGGCGTGTGCTGAAGCTTTCGGCTGCTTTGGAAAGCCTGGACGCATTGATACTGTCGATTGACACCAGCCCTCGACGTCTATCGAGACGAAACCAACAACCGCAAGCTTGCTGGGCCGGGTTGTGGACCACGCGTAAATCACGGCTCAGCTGTTGCAGCGCTCCGGTGCCGACCGGACCCTGCTACTATTCGCGTTGATCGGCAAAAAGGAGGGCGACATGGGTGGGTTAATTCCAATAGGCGGCGGGGCTGATGCCGAAATCAAGAGTAGCCTGAACTTTGCATTCAATGACGTAAATATAAAGCAAGTTCGAAAGGTGGTTAAGAATGAAAACCTATTCGATGACGATCATCACCTGCATCGAGTAGCATACAGATTGGCAACCTATCCGGTTCGAAACTATGGAAACGACCCGGCGAAGGCGAAGTGGTTCTTCTTTTTGCAGAACGTTCTTCTGGCTGCCGTA
>WNFQ01003041.1_pt1 | contig 13926 bp, 12 predicted proteins | sample 5400171 | NCBI WGS metagenome assembly WNFQ01 (sample SAMN13153356, study PRJNA577476) | soil metagenome | isolation source: 20 cm soil under Madrone tree | place: USA:California | collected 2016-06-14
CGGTGATGCGCGCCGGGCGACTGCTCGCGCAAGGCACGCCATTGGGGCTTTCGAACAGCGACGACCCTTACGTCGGCGAGCTGCTGCGCACGCCGCGCCGACAGGCCGAGCGGCTTAAAATTTTGCTGCCGCGGGATGGTGCGGCATGAGCTTTTTTTCAGACCCACGCTGGAGCGAAGCGCTCGCGCATCTTGGCGATTATCTCGGCAATCACGTCCGCGTCAGCGTCGCCGCGTTGGCGCTGGGTTTAGTCGTCAGCCTGCCGCTCGCGATCCTCGCCCGCAACCGCCCCGTGATGCGCGGCGCGCTGCTTGGCTTTGCGAGCATCGTGCAGACGGTGCCGGGGCTTGCTTTGCTCGCGTTGTTTTATCCGCTGCTGCTCGCGCTCGCGGCCTTGTCGCTCGGCTGGTTCGGCGTCGGCTTTTCCGCGTTCGGATTCCTCCCCGCCGTGCTCGCGCTCGCGCTTTATTCGATGCTGCCGGTGCTGCGCAACACCATCACGGGCCTCAAGGGCGTCGACGAAGCCATTCTCGAAGCCGCCCAAGGCGTCGGCATGACGGCGCGTCAATCTTTGTACATGGTGGAATTGCCGTTGGCCCTGCCGGTGATGATGGCCGGCATCCGCACCGCCGCGGTGTGGGTGATCGGCACCGCCACGCTCTCGACGCCGATCGGCCAGACCAGCCTCGGCAATTATATCTTTGCCGGGTTGCAGACCCAGAACTGGGTGTTCGTGCTGTTCGGATGTCTCGCCGCCGCCGTGCTCGCGCTCGCGGTCGATCAATTGTTGGCGCTGACCGAGACCGGGCTTCGCAACCGCAGCCGCGTCCGCGCGACGCTCGGCGGCCTCGGCATTGCGGCGCTGGTCGCGGCCACGCTCGTGCCCTCGATCGCGCGCTCGCCCTCGACTTACGTCGTTGGCGCCAAAACCTTCACCGAGCAATATGTATTGTCGGCGCTGATCGCGCAGCGGCTGCGCGACGCGGGGCTGTCGGCGAGCACGCGCGAGGGCCTCGGCTCCAACGTGATCTTCGAGGCGCTGGTGTCCAACGACATCGACGTCTATGTCGATTATTCCGGCACGCTGTGGGCCAACCAGTTTCACCGAACCGACATCAAGCCGCGCGCGGAATTGCTCACCGAGCTGAAGGCGACGCTCGCCCAACAGAACGTCACCTTGCTAGGCGAGCTTGGTTTCGAGAACGCCTACGCATTGGTGATGCCGAAAAAGCGCGCTGAGGCGCTTGGCATTCGCTCGGTCGCCGATCTCGCCGCGCACGCATCGACGATGTCGATCGCGGCGGATTACGAATTCTTTTCGCGCCCCGAATGGGCCGCGTTGCGCGGCACTTACGGGCTTTCGTTTCGCACACAACGTCAGATGCAGCCGGACTTCATGTACGCCGCGGTCGCCACCAGTGAAGTCGACGTGATCGCGGGCTACACCAGCGACGGGCTGATCGCGAAATACGATCTCGTGGTGCTCGACGATCCCAAAGGCGCGATCCCGCCTTACGACGCGATCATGCTGTTCGCGCCGAAACGCGCCGCCGATCAGACGTTGCGCGCCGCGTTGCAGCCGCTGCTCGGCAAGATCGACATCGCCACCATGCGCGAAGCTAATCTGCGCGCCACCGGCAACGACGGCACCTCGTCACCCGACCGATCGAGCCACAGCGTGCCGAGCGCAAACGCCAGCCAGCCGAGATTGTAGAGGACACCGATAACCAGAACGACCCAGCCGGGGATGGGTCCGACCGCGGCGCGATCGGCAAATTCCGCTAACGTTGCCGCGGGCGTCGGGTGGATCGCGATCTTGCCGTAATAGGCAATGACCTGGACGGCGAGAATCCAGACGTAGTTGCGACGCAACCGTCGCCCCGCGGCGCGCGCAAACGAAATGTGATGGCGAGGCATCGTGTAGTCGCGCGCGAGGATCGCCTGCCAGTTTTGGTGTGATCGAGCCGCGTGCGCCAGATCGTCGAGCGATAGACCTCACCCCGGTAGAGATGCGCGATCGCGCCCATTTCGGCGGAATCGAATGCGGGTCGCGGCGTTGCTTCGTTGGAAACCAAAAGAGACATGATGAGGCTCCGGTTTTCCGAACAATGACTCCGTAAGTGACTGGCGTTGACAGCGGAGAGCGATATCAACGCCGATGAAAAGTTCTTAAGATGCCGATCGCGCTACTATGATAGCCATAACAAAAAAAGAGAGCTATCGTAGGGTGGGCAAAGCGCCAGCGTGCCCACCACCTTTGTCAGCCGCTGGCCTCGGTGGGCACGGCGCAAATGCGCCTTTGCCCACCCTACGCTGCCATCAAGCACCGAAGTGTCTAACTCCGCAAGCCCGGGGCTTCCTGTCCGGTGCGCGCGACATATTCCGTGTAGCCGCCGCCATATTGGTGAATGCCTTCGGGCGTCAGTTCCAGCACGCGGTTGGAGAGCGCGGCCAGAAAGTGCCGGTCGTGCGAGACGAACAGCATGGTGCCTTCGTACTCCGACAGCGCCGCGATGAGCATTTCTTTCGTCGCCATGTCCAGATGGTTGGTCGGCTCATCGAGCACCAGAAAGTTCGGCGGGTCAAACAGCATCTGCGCCATCACCAGCCGCGCCTTTTCGCCGCCCGAAAGCACCCGGCATTTTTTCTCGACGTCGTCGCCGGAAAAGCCGAAGCAGCCGGCGAGCGCGCGGAGCGAGCCTTGGCCGGCTTGCGGGAACGAATCCTCGAGCCACTCGAACACCGTGCGTTCGCCGTCGAGCAAGTCCATCGCGTGCTGGGCGAAGTAGCCCATCTTCACGCTGCCGCCGAGCGCCACCGTGCCGTCGTCCGGCTCGGTCGAGCCTGCAATTAGCTTCAAGAGCGTAGACTTGCCGGCGCCGTTGATGCCCATCACGCACCAGCGCTCCCTCCGGCGGACCTGGAAGTCCAGACCCTGATAGATGCTGCGATTGCCGTAACCCTTGTGCACCTTCCTTAAGCTCACCACGTCCTCGCCGGAGCGCGGCGCGGGGAGAAAATCGAATGCCACGGTCTGGCGGCGGCGCGGCGGTTCGACCCGCTCGATCTTCTCCAATTTCTTCACCCGGCTCTGCACTTGAGCGGCGTGCGAGGCGCGCGCCTTGAAGCGCTCGATGAAGGAGATTTCCTTGGCGAGCATCGCCTGCTGGCGCTCGAACTGGGCCTGCTGCTGCTTCTCGCTCAGCGCGCGTTGCTGCTCGTAGAACTCGTAATTGCCCGAATAGCTCGTCAGCGTGCCGCCGTCGATCTCAACGACCTTGGTGACGATGCGGTTCATGAATTCTCGGTCGTGCGAGGTCATGAGCAGCGCGCCTTCGTAGCCTTTAAGAAATGACTCCAGCCAGATCAGACTCTCCAGATCGAGATGGTTGCTCGGCTCGTCGAGCAGCATGGCGTCGGGCCGCATCAGGAGAATCCGCGCCAGCGCCACGCGCATTTTCCAACCGCCCGAGAGCGCGCCGACGTCGCCGTCCATCATGTCCTGGCTGAAGCTCAGGCCTGCGAGCACTTCGCGCGCCCGGCCCTCGAGCGCGTACCCGTCGAGCTCCTCGAAGCGAGCCTGCACCTCGCCGTAGCGCGCGATGATCTCGTCCATCTCGTCCGCGCGCGTCGGGTCGCCCATCGCGGTCTCGAGTTCCTTGAGCTCGCTCGCGACCGCGCTTACCGGCCCGGCGCCGTCCATCACCTCCGACACCGCGCTGCGGCCCGACATCTCGCCGACGTCCTGGCTGAAATAGCCGATGGTGACGCCGCGATCGGCCGCCACCTGGCCCTCGTCGGGCGCCTCCTGGCCCGTGATCATCCGAAACAGCGTCGTCTTGCCAGACCCGTTGGGACCGACAAGGCCGACCTTCTCGCCCTTCTGGAGGGTCGCGGAGGCCTCGATAAAGAGGATTTGATGGCCATTTTGTTTGCTGATGTTGTCGAGACGGATCATGTGCACCACGAGGCTTAAGCAAGGTCGCGGGGCCGCTCTTATTCCATGTGGCGCGGTTGCGAAAGAGTGTTGCGGAAGGAAAGCCGAGCCGTTCTTGGCTCGGCGGCGGCGCGTGCTAAAAGAAGCGTCATTCCGGGATGGTGCGTAAGCACCAGGCCCGGAATCTCGAGATTCCGGGTTCGATGCTTCGCATCGCCCCGGAATGACGTGGCCCCACGGAAACAAAGTGCCTATGACATTTGCTGATCGCTTTGCACGCGTTTTCTTTTCCCTAGGCCTGGTCGTGTTGGCCCTCGCCTCCACGTATCCAGCCCATGCGCAAGCGGCTTATCCGGACCGGCCCGTGCGCATCGTGCTGCCGTTCGCGGCCGGCGGCGTCGCCGACATCACCGCGCGCATCGTCGCGGAAAAGCTCGGCGAGCGGCTTGGGCAACGGTTCTATGTCGAAAATCAAGCGGGCGCCGGCGGCATCAACGCGGCGCGATCCGTGATTGCCTCGCCGCCCGACGGCTATACGCTGGCGCTGTTGTCGAACGGCACGGCGGTCAGCGTCTCGCTGTTCAAGAAGCTGCCGTTCGATCCGCTGAAGGATTTCACGCCGATCTCGAGTCTCGGATTTTTCGACTTTATTTTCACGACCGCCGCGAATTCGGAATTAAAGACGCTTCCAGACTTCATCGCGGCCGCGAGAGCAAAACCCGGCGCGCTCAATGTCGGGACGATCAATATCGGCAGTACGCAAAACCTCTCAGCCGAATTGTTCAAGACCGCCACCGGCATCGATTTCACGATCATCCCCTATCGCGGCACGCCCGAGATCGAGGTCTCGCTTTTGCAAGGCAATGTCGCACTGATGATCGACAGCTATGCCGCGGTGAAGGGCAATCTCGCCGACGGGAAATTCCGCGCGCTGGCGTCCTCGGGCCCGGTGCGCTCGGAAAGCACCCCTAACGTTCCCACGGTGCGTGAAAGCGGCGTCGCCAACTACGACGTCGTCTCCTGGAACGCGCTGTTCGCGCCCGCCAACACGCCGCAGGCGATCGTGAAAACGCTCAACGGCGCGCTGCAGGCGATATTGGCGGAGCCTGAGGTGCAAAAGCGGTTGCTCGAACTTGGCATCGCGGCCAAAGCGAGCACGCCGGAGGAGATCTCGGCCCGGCTGAAGGCCGACATCGACAAGTGGCGCGACGTGATCGAGAAGGCCGGAATTCCAAAACAGTAATCTGGAGATCGCCTCAAAATGACCGATCCGAAACATTGGAATATCGGCCTCGTCGGGTATGGCGAGGTCGGGCGGATTCTCGCCGAAGATTTGCGCAAGGACGATTTGCGCGTCGCGACCTACGATCTCAAGCTCCAGACCGATCAGGCCCAAATTTTGCGCGATCACGCCTCCGCCCATGGCGTTACGCTCGCAACCTCCCATACTGAGCTCGCCGCTTCAGCCGACTTCATCGTTTCCGCCGTCACCGCGAGCCAAGCCGTCCCGGTCGCGCAAGCCTGCGCGCCGGCCATCAAGCGCGGCGCCTGGTTCCTCGATTTCAACTCGGCCTCGCCCGGCGCCAAGCAACGCGCGGCCGCCCTGATCGACGGCAACAGTGGCCGATACGTCGAGGGCGCGGTGATGACCTCGATCCCGCCCTATCGCCTCAAGGTGCCGTTGCTGCTCGGGGGAAAAGGCGCCGCCGAGCTTGCGCCGCTGCTGGTGGCGCTTGGTTTCAACGCCAAGGTCGCGAGCGAAGAGCTTGGGGTCGCCTCGGCCGTCAAGATGTGCCGCAGCGTGATGATCAAGGGGTTGGAGGCGATGGTGATCGAGAGTTTCACCACCGCACGCGCTTACGGCGTCGAGGACGCGGTGCTGGCGTCCTTGGCGGAGACCTTCCCCGGCATCAATTGGGAGAAACAGGCTGCGTATTTCTTTCAGCGCGTGATCGAACATGGTCGTCGGCGCAGCGAAGAGGTGCGCGAAGTCGCGGAAACCGTGCGCGAAGCCGGGCTGACGCCGTGGTCGGCGCAGGGCACCGCCGAGCGCCAGGCCTGGGTGGCGGATTTGGCCGATCAAGGCGTGTTTGGTGAGAGAGGGACGAAGGATTTCGCCCGCAACGCCGACTGGCGCGTCGAAGCCGATCGAATCCTTGCCACCATCAAGAACAACAAACCGAAAAATTGAGCGACCATCCCATGCAATTCCAAAAAACCCAAACCTTCGAGAAAACCCTGGGCTGGCTGGATTGGTATGCCGGCCCCTCGAAGCCCCGATTCACATTGCCGGCCAATGCTGTCGATGCGCATTGCCATATTTTCGGCCCGCCGGACGAATTCCCCTATGTACCGGAGCGCAAATACACGCCTTGCGATGCGACCAAGCACGAACTCTTTGCCTTGCGCGATCATCTCGGCTTCGCGCGCAGCGTGATCGTGCAGGCGACTTGCCACGGCGCCGACAACCGCGCGCTGGTCGATGCGCTCTCGCATTCGAACGGCAAAGCGCGCGGCATCGCCACCGTGAAGCACGACTTCAGCGATGCCGAATTGTATGCGCTCCACGAGGCGGGCGTGCGCGGCGTGCGCTTCAATTTCGTCAAGCGGCTGGTCGATTTCACGCCGAAAGACGAGTTGATGGAAATCGCCGGGCGCATCGCGAAACTCGGCTGGCATGTCGTGATCTATTTCGAGGCACCCGACCTGCCGGAGCTTTGGGATTTCTTCGCTTCATTGCCGACCACCATCGTCGTCGATCACATGGGCCGGCCGGATGTAAGCAAGCCGGCCGACGGAGGCGAATTCGAGCTGTTCGTGAAATTCATGCGCGAGCACAAGAACATCTGGTGCAAGGTCACTTGCCCGGAACGGCTCTCGGTTTCGGGCCCTCCCGCACTCAATGGCGAGCAAAGTGCCTACCGCGACGTGGTCCCGTTTGCCCGGCGCCTGGTCGAGACTTTTCCCGACCGCGTGCTGTGGGGCACCGACTGGCCGCATCCCAATTTGAAAGATCACATGCCGGACGATGGTCTTCTGGTCGATTTCATCCCGCACATCGCGACCACGCCCGAGCTGCAACGCAAGCTGTTGGTCGACAACCCGATGCGGCTTTATTGGCCGGAGGAGTGCTGACGGAATTTCTACTTCAATGCTTCATCCTTCGAGACGCATCGCTTCGCGATGCTCCTCAGGATGACTCATGGTGAGGAGCGCATCTTCGCGCGTCTCGAACCATGAGGCCGCACCATCTACGAAATACGCACTACAATCCGTGTACCATTCCGGCCTCGATCAGGAGGCGGTTGAAGCGGCGCGCTTCGGCGCCGGCCTTGCAGGCGTAGAACACGCCCTTGCAGCGGAGCATGATCCGCTTCTGCTCCTCGAACGACGGATCGAGCGGAATGCCGGCGGCTTCCTGGATCACCAGCGGCAGATAAGGCCCGTCGATCGTGTCCATCACCGCCGGGCTCTTCAGCGGCTCGAAGTTGACCGCGTCGATCGCGTAGTACGTCGCGTAATAACGCGGGTCGTAATTCTCAAGCTTCTTGCCGACGCCGGCCTCATCGAGATCGGGATCGAGAACGCGCGAGGAGAATTCCGGCTGGTGATCGCCGTACCGCACGATCAGAAACGACTGCGCCGGAAATTTCTTTTTCAAGCCCGCGACGAACGCCGCGTAATCCTCCGCGCTCATCGCCTGCCGGCGCAGATACTCGTCGACCACGGGGGTGTTGCCGGGGTTACGCCAGGACGGCATCAGATCGGGACGGAATCGCGTTTCCCAAGGGAAGTGATTGGCGGCGAGATAGACGTACATGAACACCGGCGTCGCCGGTGCCTCCTGCGACATCAGCGTCAAGGCCTTATCGTAAAAGAAGCTGTCGGGCTCGACGGCCTTGGTGCCGAGATCGCGCGCATCGTAAAAATGCTGCACTCCGGTCGAGGTCTGGAAGCCACGCGCGCTCATGAAGGCGCCATAGGCCGGATAAAGCGAAATCGTGTTGTAGCCGCAACGTTGCAGCGCCAGCGGCAGTCCGCGTTCGACGCGGCCCGACGCGATCCGGGTCACGAAATAGGAAAACCGGCCGAACGAGCGCGACGAAAGCCCGGCCAGCACGTTGTATTCGGTGAACCAGCTCGCGCCGCCGTTACTCTCGGTGAGAAATGTGCGTGCCTTGCCGTCGAACGACTTGAAATGGTCGCCATAGCCCGCCGGCACCTTGACGCCTTCGGCCCGACGAATGTCGAAACTGGATTCGTCATGGATCATGATGATGTTCGGCCGGCGTCCCACGGGGCGGCAGGAATCCACCAGCGGAACCTTAAGCCGCTCGGCGACGACCGCGTCCGATTCCATGAAGCCGTAACGCAGGAAATCCGACACGGCGGTGACGCCGGAACGGGAAAATTTCGACAGATAGCCGTCGCCGGAATAGCCGCGCCAGGCTTCATCGGGCCAAGTGAACGCATAGCCGACGAACACGGCCATGCACGCCAGCGCCCCCGCCGCCGCCGGTAGACGACGAATACGGAACGGGTCGAGCCGCCACAGCGCATACATCAAGGGGAGGATGACGAGGCCGGCTGCGATCACCGACCAGCGCAGATCGGGAAAGATCGTCAAGAGAAACGCCGTGGTATCGCGGTCGATCACCATGAGATCGACGAAGTTCGCGGTCGTCTGCAGAATGTCGTGCTTGAGCCGCGACAGCAGGATCAGCACCACCACCAAAGTCAACGACACCGCGCCCGACAGCGCGGGGCGCCGCAGCCAGGCGATCCAGAAGAAGTTCAATATCCCCCAGCAAAGCAGAAAGCCGGTGCGAGAAACCAAATCCCGCTCGGTCGCCAGCATGACGCCGAACGCCGCCAGATGCGGCATCGCAACCGCGAGCCGCCGCCAAAGGCCGACCGCGGCGATGTTTCCGGTGGCGACGCTGGCGGATGGGCCTGGGTTCGGCTCGGGCGCCATGGGGTGAGACGCAACTGCACCCGGCACGTCTGGGGCCTTGACTGGCGATGACCAGGAGGCCGACGCCGCAGCCGGAATCTGCGATGTGTCATAAAAATGTAATGCAATTGTCATTCGGATACAACGGAATCGACAACGCCAGCCGCTGAGGCGAAAGCCTTTTTCACGCGACAACCTTACCGGGAGGTGGCTAAAGCCGGACGCTCCCGGGGCAAAGCCAGCCCGGCGCCGGCCCAGTTCACGCCGGGGGTAACAGGCCGAGGCGCTTGGCGATGATCTTGTCGATCAACCGCTTCGGCAAAATCGAGAGCGCGATCTGCTCCAGCGGGTTCGGCGTGATCGTGTAGCGCACCTTCGGGCGGGCCAAGGTCAGGGCCTTAAAGATGCCTTCCGCGATCTTCTCCGGCGGCAACCCGATTTCGCCGAGCCGCAGCATGTAGCTGCGGATTCGTTGCAGCGCCGGAAAAAACGGCGACTTGCTGTAGGCGGAGATGTCGACTTCCTCGGCCTTGTCCCAGATCGGCGTCTTCACCGGGCCCGGCGCGATGACGATGACGTCGATCCCGAACAGCATCAATTCACGGCGCAGGCTTTCCGACAACCCTTCGATCGCGTGCTTTGAGGTGGAATAGGCCGACACCAGCGGGTTGCCGGCCTTGCCGGCCACCGAGCTGATCATCACGATCCGCCCGCGCGGTCCCTTCAGCGACGCATCCGCCCCAAGCAACGGACCGAAAGCCTGCGTGACCAGGATCGGCCCGATGACGTTCACCGCCATCTGGCGGCGAAATTCGTCAACGCCAAGATCGAACAACGGCCCCGCGACCACGATGCCGGCATTGTTGACGAGGCCCGCGAGCGTCTCGCCTCCCAGCGCCGCGCGGACCTCGCTTGCGGCATCCCGGATCGCGGCCTCGTCGGTGACGTCGAACAACAGCGGGATAAAATTCGTGCCAAACTCGCCCTTCAGGCGATCGGCATCGGCCTCTTTGCGCACGCTGCCGAACACCCGAAAGCCGCGGGCCAGCAACAACTTCGCGGCCGCCCAACCGATGCCGGTGGATACACCGGTGATGACGACGGATTTCATGTTGGTCCCGCCTCCTTAAGCCTACGCCGCTCATTTAGAGCGTTTTCCAGCGAAGTGGATGCCGGTTCGCGTTAAGAAAACGCGTCAAAACAAAGAAATAGAGCCTCCGTTCCGATTCAATCGGAACGGAAAAGGCTCTAAGAGCGAATCGCGGGAACCGCAATGTGCGCCTCGGAGGTGCCCCCGATCGCGGAAGGCGCATGCGGGAGGCAGGACCGCTCAAGAATCTTGATGAGGTGCTATTTCTTGGCAAGGCGACGCGTCGAGAGGAGTTTGCGGTGCTGTGGATGACGTGAGATAGCGGGTGAAGGCCTGCCGCTTTCAGTCTGCAGACCCACAGCTTTTTGCTTTCGAGAATCCGCTTGAGCTGCTTCACACGAAGAATGTGCTTCAACGCTCAGTTCTTCGTTTCCAGCGTTGCACGCGGCCGGTTAAAGCGATTTGTCGCCGAGCTAGAATATAGATTAAGCCGCAATGCTTGGGCCGATCAGCGCGACCGTTTGCGCGATCTCCCCTTAAGCATGCCGATCCGGCCTTAATATTTCGTTGCGCGGTCGGCCCGGGGGTTCCGCTGGCCACACTTCGGTAGATGTCGAAGCATCGATCCATCCACCCCTGATATGGATCGGCGACCTTGTGCGGTTAGCGCTAAATTGGTGAAACACCGATGAAACGAGAAGTGATCCGCGTCGAACCCTTGTCGACCTATACGGAAAGATGGAAGGCGCCGACCTCGGCCGTCACCCGACACGGAGATACGATTTACGTGTCGGGGTTTCCGCCCTTCGATCCCGAGACCGGAGAGGTTGTTGTTGACGCCCCGATCGAACGCCAAACCGAACTAGTGTTGGAGCAGTTGAAGCTCTGTGTCGAGACGGCCGGATCGTCCCTGGATAATGTGATCAAGTGCAACGTCTATTGCACGTCGGCCGACAAATTCGCAGCCGTCAACGCGATCTACGCGCGGTATTTTCCCAAACACCCGCCCGCGCGGATTTTCATTTGCGTCCCGACTTGGCCGGGACATTTCGACATTGAGATCGATTGTATCGCCGCGGTGTAGCGCCTTCCCGTGTCCTGGACGCGGGTAGTAGCGTGTTTACGCTGCTCCGCAGAGCCGGGCCCATGGTCGAAGGTGGACCCCGGATCAGCAGCGCACCGCTAGCTAGCTAGTGCGCTGCGCCGCATCCGGGGAACGGACCCGTCAGTTCTTGCTCTTGTCGACCAGCGCGCCCTTCTTGATCCACGGCATCATGTCGCGGAGCTTGGCGCCGACGTCTTCGATCGGGTGGGCGGCGAGCTTGGCGCGGGTTGCCTTGAACGAGGTCTGGTTGACCTTGTTCTCCAGCATCCAGTCGCGCGCGAACTTGCCGGACTGGATGTCATCAAGCACACGCTTCATCTCCGCCCTGGTCTCCGCGGTGACGATGCGCGGGCCGGTGACATATTCGCCATACTCGGCGGTGTTGGAGATCGAGTAGTTCATGTTGGCGATGCCGCCTTCATAGATCAGGTCGACGATCAGCTTCACCTCGTGCAGGCATTCGAAGTAGGCCATTTCAGGCGCGTAGCCGGCTTCCACCAGCGTCTCAAAACCGCCCTTGATCAATTCGACCAGGCCGCCGCACAGCACCACCTGCTCGCCGAACAGGTCGGTCTCGCATTCTTCCTTGAACGAGGTCTCGATGATGCCGGCGCGGCCGCCGCCGATCGCGGACGCATAGCTCAGGCCGAGGTCGTGGGCATTGCCGGAAGGATCCTTGTGAATTGCGATCAGGCAGGGCACGCCGCCGCCGCGCTGGTATTCCGAGCGCACGGTGTGGCCAGGGCCTTTCGGCGCGATCATCAGCACATCAAGATCGGGACGCGGGTCGAGCAGGTTGAAATGCACGTTGAGGCCGTGCGCGAACACCAGCGCGGCGCCCTTCTTCATGTTGTCGTGCAGATGATCGCGGTAGATGTCGCCCTGCAATTCGTCGGGGGTGAGCATCATGATGACGTCGGCCCATTTCGCGGCCTCGGCCACTTCCATCACCTTGAAGCCGGCGGTCTCCGCCTTCTTGGCGGATGCCGAGCCCTTGCGAAGCGCGATGGCGACGTCCTTGACGCCGGAATCCTTCAGGTTCAGCGCATGGGCGTGGCCCTGGCTGCCATAGCCGACGATGCAGACCTTCTTGCCCTTGATCAGGTTCAGGTCGGCGTCGCGATCGTAATAAACACGCATGGTCGTTCCTCTTGGCTGGCCGGGCGGAGTGCCCGGATCGTCATGTGTTTTGAAGCGTTGGCGGGTCTGGCCGGCGATTTCCGGCGTTGTCTAGAGCATTTTTAACCTCAGGGGAAACCCGTTTCTGCATGGCGCAGTGCCGCATCATGCGTCCATGAACACTGGATAGAGCGATGCCAGCAGCAGTGCGGCCATGACGATGTTGAACGCGCGCACGGCCCGCGGCGAGGTCAGGACCGGGCGCAACGCACTGCCGAACAGCGCCCAGGCTACCGTCGACAACGTTCCCATCACGAGGCTGATCGCGGTCTGTATGACAATATTCCAGGGAAAGCTGGCGATCGCCGCGTAAGCAGTGATGGTGCCGATCACCATCACCCACCCCTTGACGTTGATCCACTGGAAGACAGCTGCGCCCCAGAATGTCATTGGACCGCGCCGATTGTCCTGTCCCGACGGCGCTGCTCCGGACATCGCAATTGCGGCCGATAGATAGATCAGATAGGCCGCGCCGGCATATTTCAGGATCGTCTGCAGTACCGGGTAGGCGATGAAGACCGTCCCCAGCCCCAGGCCGACAGCCGCGACCATGAAGGCGACGCCGATGGTGATGCCCGCAATATGCGGCAGCGTGCGACGGAAGCCGTGAGTCAGCCCCGAGGACAGCAGCATGACGTTGTTCGGACCCGGCGTGAAAAACATCACGGCGGCGAACACGACAAAAGCGATGAAAAGCGGCTGCGACATGTTGAACTCAGGCGATCTTCGGCAGGGCTTGCGGCCTTTTCGCCAGCAGCATCACCGCGATGCCGCAGACGACGATGACCATTCCGGAAAGCCGCAACGGCCCGAACCGCTCGCCGAACACAAGTGTCGACGCCGCGGCGCCGACGAACGGCACCAATAGCGCGAACGGCACCACCTGCGCCGCCGGGTAATCCCGCAGCAGCCGGCCCCACAGCCAGTAGGCGATGCTGGTCGAGATCGCGCCGAGCGCAAGCATGCAGACCAGACCGGTCGGCGACATATGGATCAGCGAATTCCACGTTGCCTGCGGCCCGTCGCTGAGCAGCGCCAGCGCCATCAGCGGCAGCGGCGGCACCAGGCAAAGCCAGGCGAACAGATCGAACATCGGCACGTCTCGCACCTGTCGCAGCAGCAGATTGCCGACCGCAAAGCTGACCGGCGAGATCATCAGCACGGCGAATGCGCCGGCGCTGAAATCGAAACCGACGGTGCCAAAGATCATCAACAGGCCCGTGGTGGCGATGCCGATGCCGAGGGTTTGCATGGGCGTCGGCATTTCGCGAAACGCGATTGCCACAAACGCGATGGTGAACAGCGCCTGGCTCTGCACGATGACACTGGTCAAGCCGACCGGTACCCCAAGCGCGATGCCGTAGGCCTGGGCCAGAAACTGTCCGAGAAACAGCGTGCCACTGATCGCGATCAACAGCGGCCAGGAGACCGAAGGCTTGCGCACGAACAGGCACGGCACCGCTGCGATCGCAAACCGCAGCGCCGTCATCAGCGCCGGGGAAAATTCGTCGAGCGCGATCCGGCTCGCCACAAAGGCAAGGCCCCAGATCATCGCCACCAGGACGGCGAGGCAGACGTCATGAGGCTTCATCGGCCTAGCTCTGCTCGCCGTGTTTCGGTTTCCGCAACAAATAGGTGCCGTGCAGCGGCGCGTGATAATC
>WNFQ01002255.1_pt1 | contig 13924 bp, 14 predicted proteins | sample 5400171 | NCBI WGS metagenome assembly WNFQ01 (sample SAMN13153356, study PRJNA577476) | soil metagenome | isolation source: 20 cm soil under Madrone tree | place: USA:California | collected 2016-06-14
GAGCGCGTGGCGTGCGGCCGGCGGAGACGGAGCGTGGCCAGCGATGAAGCAGCTTGGGAAGTTTTGCGCGGCCTTCGCGTCATTCCTGTTCTTCGCAGTTTCCGCGCTCGGCGGCGTGCTGCATGGCACGGTGAAAAACGGAACGACAGGAAAGGCAGCCGCGGGCGTCGAGGTCATACTGATTCAGTTGCAAGGCGGCATGCAGCCGGTGGCCAATTCCAAGACGGACGCGCAAGGACAATTTTCATTTAATAATCCATCGCTCGTCGCGCAGCCGATGCTGGTGCGCGCGGTCTACAAAGGCGTCAACTTCCATCAGCCGGTGCCTCCCGGGCGCAGCGACGTGGAGGTCAGTATTTTCGAGCCCACCAAGGATCCAAAAACGATTTCCGTGGCCTCGCGAATTGTGTTTTTTCAGCCCAATGGCGCCAACCTGACCGTCGCCGAGGAATACTCGATTCAAAATAATTCGCAGCCGCCACAAGCGTACTTTCGCGCGGATGGCAATTTCGAGTTTGTGATTCCGGAGAATGCGCATTTGCAGCAGATCGCGGCTTCGGGGCCGACCGGCATGCCGGTGGTGCAGGCGCCGATCGACAAGAGTAAAGGGAAGTTTGCAATCGCGTACGCGCTGCGGCCCGGTCAGAGCACCGTGCGTTACTCGTACGAGGTGCCTTATCCCGGCGACACCGCCACGGTGAAGGTGGCGACGGTATATCCCTCCGTGCGGCTGCTGGTGGTGGCTTCGCCGACGATGCAGATTAGCGGCGATGGCTTGCAGAGCGGCGGCCAGGAGCAGGGCATGAGCGTGTATGGTCGCGAGAATGTACTGGCCAACGATGTAATGGTAGTGAACGTCTCCGGCACCGCGCCGCCATTGCAGGCGGGAGGCTCGGACTCTGGTGGTGGGCAAGGAGCTCAGGATGCGCAGGGCGCAGCTCCTGCGGCAAACATTCAGTCGATACCCGGACGACTGGACGTACTCAAGTGGCCACTGATTGCGGGCTTCGGTGCAATTTTTGCGCTGGGCGCGATGCTCTTGGCGCGCAAGCCGGTCGTGGCCGTTGCCGGCGGTCTGCCTGTGGCGGGCAGTACCGCGACTTCCGCGCCGCCGTCTGCGGCACTTTCGCAAGTGGATGCCGCGGTGGGAACGAGTCTCGACGCGCTGAAAGATCAAATGTTTCGCCTGGAGCTGCGGAGACAGGCGGGCACGATTTCCGAAGAAGAATACACACGGGAACGCGCGCGCGCGGAAAAGGTGTTGCGCGATTTGGTTCGAGGCTGAACGTGCCCTCACGGTGCGCAGGTCACGCGGGTGAGGGCGCACGGTGACGCAGTCGTTAGCGCGTCGCATCGGCCTTTGCTTCGAAAATATCGACAAAAGATACGGCGGGCTGTATGCGCTGCGACGCGTTTCGCTGGAGATTGCACCCGGTGAGTGCGTGGCGCTCGCGGGGCGCAACGGCTCCGGCAAGACCACCCTGCTGCGCATTGCGGCGCAGTTGGTGCGGCCCTCGGCGGGGAAGCTGACATTTTCGCCTGCTCAAACGGAACCAGCTTCGGCAACGAAGAATACAGGCTTTGTGGCGCACGCCACGATGGTTTACGACGAGCTTACCGCCGAGGAGAACCTGCTGCTGTTTGCGCGACTGCTGGAAATCCCGGAACCTGCGAAACGAGCCGAGTTGCTGTTGCGCGATGTCGGCCTGTTCGAGCGGCGCGATTCCCTGGTGCGGACGTTTTCGCGCGGAATGCGCCAGCGCGTAGCCATTGCACGCGCGCTGCTTCACGAGCCTGCGGTTTTGCTTCTCGACGAACCCGGCACGGGACTCGATCCACACGGCGTGACTTGGCTGGCGGAGACATTGTGGCGGCTGCATGGCGCCGGCTCGACAATTGTGATGAGCCTGCATGGCGAATCGGAAATTTCCGCGCTAGCGACCCGCGGGATACGCCTGGATGCGGGCGCCGTGGTTGCCGACACGCGAACGGGAGCTAGCTTGCGGTCGATCCTGACGTTTGCAAATGCGTAGATGAGCCTGCTCTCCAACACGACGGTGCTGCTGGGCAAAGAGCTGCGCACGGAATTTCGCTCGCGCGAGCTGCTGACGACAACGGTGGTTTTTATCCTAATGGTCGTGGTGCTGTTCAGTTTCACGTTTGACCCCACAAGGGAAGAGTCGCGGCGCTTTGGGCCTGGGCTGCTGTGGCTGGCATTCCTTTTCGCGGCGTCGTTGATGCTGCAGCCGGGTTTTTTGCGCGAACAAACCAACGATACGCTCAGTGCCCTACGCCTTTCGGTTTCGGATCCCTTCGCGATTTTTCTATCGAAGCTCTGCGCCAACACCCTTTTTCTGTTGATCACAGAACTGTTGATGCTCCCTATTTTCGCGGTGCTCTATAACGTTCCGCTGCTTGGAGTTGTGCCGCAGCTTGCGCTGGTGCTATTCCTGGGCAGCCTGGGACTTTCGGTGACAGGAACGACTTTGTCCGCGATTTCCGCGCAGGCGCGCATGCGCGAGCTGCTGCTGCCGTTGCTTTTGCTGCCGCTGCTGACGCCGCTGCTCATCGCCAGTACGGAGGCGACGGCCGCGCTCTTCGCGGAGGAGCCGGTGTTGCGTTGGGATTGGCTGGCGTTCCTGATTGCGTTTGACATCATTTTTTTGACGGCGGTGTGGCTTTTCGGGGAATATCTCTTGGAAGAATGAGACGGGGCGGTTTGGCGGGGTGCCCCTCCCCCCCGGTTTCGGGAATCTGTGTGATAACAAAGGGTTTGCGAGAGAGCCGTTGGAATCTGTATCAAAACAAAGCACTTCCGGATGGCGCGAATGTACAATGAGCAGCGTAGGTCGGGAAAACCATGATGAGTAAGGTCCTTGGCGCGGCAGCGGTGGTCGTGCTCCTGGGCGCATCGGCTTATGGTGCCTTCTTTGTGGCGCCGAACGAATTGACCATGGGCATCGTGCAGCGGATTTTTTATCTGCATGCGCCTTGCGGGATGACGGCGCTTGCTGCGTTTATCGTGTGCTTCGTGGGCAATTTGGGATTCCTGTTCAAGCGCGAAGCGAAATGGGATTGGCTGGGAGTATCCTCCGCTGAGGTTGGCTTGGCGTTTTGCACCGTGGTACTGCTTACCGGTCCGATTTGGGCGAAGCCGGCGTGGGGCGTATATTGGGCGTGGGACGCGCGCCTGACTTCCACGCTGGTGCTTTGGCTGCTCTATCTTTCGTATTTGATTTTGCGGACGATGGTCGAGGACCCTGACCGGCGCGCGCTGATCAGTTCGTTTTACGGCGTGTTTATTTTCCTGGACGTTCCGCTGGTGTACGGATCGATTTGGTGGTGGCGGACGCAGCATCCACAGCCGGTGGTGTTCACCAGCGGCGGACTAAACCCGGAGATGCGCAAAATTTTCTATTTGTCTTGGCTGAGCTTGACGGCGTTGATGGTTTTGCTGATCCGGCAGCGCTACGAGCTGGAAGCGGTGCGAGCCGAGGCGCAAACTCTGGCGCGCGAAGCGGAGGCGGCGTGAAGAACCTTAGCAGCGTTATGGTGGCATACATGATTGGCTGGGGCGTGTTTTTTGTATATTTCGTGACGGTGGCGCGTCGCACTGCCAACCTGCGCAAGGACGTTGAGCGGCTGAAGCAGTCGCTGACGCGGTGAAAGTAGCGTGGCAGGGAAGAAGCGCGTCGGAATTGTGCTGTTTCAGCTTGGCGGGCCGGATTCGTTGGAGGCCGTCGAGCCGTTCCTGCTGAACCTGTTTCTCGATCCCGACATAATTCCGCTGGGGCCGCTGGGACTCTTGCGGCGGCCAATCGCCAAACTGATTTCCTCGCGGCGCTCGATTCCGGTTGCGGGCAAGTACGCGGAGATTGGCGGGCGCTCGCCGATTGGTCTGCTGACGGAGCGGCAGAGGGTGCGGCTGGTTGCGGCACTGTCGCCGTATATCGATGCGGTGGCCGTGACCGCGATGCGTTATTGGCACCCGCTGAGTGTGGAAGCTGCAGACACGTTGCGCAAGGCTGAGCCGCTGGATGACATTGTGCTACTGCCGCTCTACCCGCATTTTTCGTATGCCACGACGTTGAGCAGCTTGAAGGAATGGCGGCGAGTGTACGGCCCGCAGGATAGCCGCGGGAGAGAGCGCACCGTCGGGCAATTCTACGATCACCCCCTGTATATACAAGCGGTCGTGCAGCGGATTGGCTCCGTGCTGCGGCAATTTCCGGATAGCTCGCGCATCCATCTGGTGTTTAGCGCGCACGGTTTGCCGATGAGTTTGGTCGAGAAGGGCGACCCATACCCGCAGCAAATCGAAACGACGGTGCGGCTGGTGTGCGAATTGGGCGCGCGGCACTATGCGGGGTGGCCGCGGACGCATCTGCTGTGCTACCAGAGCCGCGTCGGTCCGGCGAAGTGGTTGCCGCCGCCGCTGACAGGCACCATCGAACGGCTGGGACACGAAGGCGTCAAGGAAGTGCTGGTGGTGCCTATCTCTTTTGTCACCGAGCACATCGAAACTTTGCATGAAATTAATATCGAGGCTCGCATCGAAGCCAAGGGTGTTGGCATCGAAGCCTTCAGGATGATGCCGGCGGTGGGAGATTCGCCCCTTTTCATCGCCGCACTGAAAGATTTGGTGCTGCGCGCCGTAGGAATGGAAGAGGTGGCCGCGGCGGCGCCGGCGGGACAATTGGCGGGCTCTTCCAGCGCAAGTATTGGATGAAAAAGCTTTCACCACAGAGGACACGGAGGACACAGAGAAGCAAGAGGAGAATACGATCCGTGGAGCGATGGCGCTTGGCGGCAAAAGAGTTGTAGCTGAGCTATAATCCGCGGTGAGATTTCGACGAATGATGACAACGTATAACCCAGGGGTACACCGGTTTGCCAACTTCGTCGTGGCCTGGACTGTCCTTCTCTTTATCGCCGGCGCGCTGGTCACTTCCAACAACGCTGCGCTTTCGGTTCCCGACTGGCCCAAATCGTTCGGAACCTGGTTTCCTTCGTTAAGACAATTGGCAGGTGGCGCGTTTTTCGAGCACTCGCACCGCGTGATTGCGGGCGGCCTGGGGATTTTCACGCTTGCGCTGGCGATTCTGATTTGGCTCAAAGACAATCGCCGTTGGTTGCGCTGGTTCGGTGTGATCGCGGTTCTAGGAGTGGCGGTGCAAGCGATCCTGGGCGGCGAAGTAGTCCGGCAGTTGCTGCAATATTGGCTGCCGGTGATCCATGCGGTGTTCGCGCAGATCGTATTTGCCGCGGTCCTAGGAATCGCGGTGTTTACGAGCAAATGGTGGGTATCGGAGCGTCCGCAACTTGTCGACAGCGGCGGCCCTTCCATCCGTACCATAGCTATCTTGAATGCTGCCGTCATCTTCTTGCAAGTCGTGCTGGGCGCAGGCTTTCGCCATTCGGAAATACCGGTCTGGCCGCACATGGTTGGTGCGATTGCGGTTTTGGGTACGGTGATATGGACCGCTGTCGCGCTGCGCAAACGTTTTGGGCCTTCCAGCGAACTATCGCGGGCGCGTGTTCTGCTTCATTCGATTTTTGGTGTGCAATTCCTGTTGGGCTTTGGCGCGTACTGGGCACGACTGGAGAGTCTGAAGGTCGGGGCCACGTCTTCGACGGTGATACTGACGGTGACGCACACGGTAGTCGGAGCATTGCTGTTCGCCTTTTCCGTCTTAATCGTGTTGATTTGCTTCCGAGTGGCGCCGCGGAGAAGGGAAGTCGCGGCGGCAGCTGCCAGCCAGGTGGCGGTGCAATGAGCACGCTGCGCACGGCAGAGCTAACGCTGGCATCGCGTGCGAACGCGTACGTGGCGCTCACCAAGCCGGATGTATCGTTCCTGGTGCTGATCACTACGGCCGCCGGCTACTACATGGGCGCGCGCGGGCCGGTTGCGTGGCTGCACCTGATTCACACCGTTTTTGGAACCATGCTGATCGCCGGGGGGACGGCGGCGCTGAACCATTATGTGGAGCGCGACTCGGACCGGCTGATGCGCAGGACCGCTTCGCGGCCCCTGCCGAGCGGGGTGTTGAAGCCGCCGCAGGCGCTGGCGTATGGAGTCGCGCTGTCGACTGCCGGCGCGCTGTATCTCTATTTCGCGGCGGGTGCGTTTGCGGCCGGGCTTGGCGTTGCCACGTGCCTGAGTTATTTGCTGGCGTACACGCCGCTCAAGAAGCGCACCGTGTGGGCCACATTTGTTGGCGCGTTCCCGGGAGCGGTCCCGCCGATGATTGGTTGGGTGGCGGCAAGCGGCAGGCTCGATCTCGGTGCGTGGCTACTGTTCGCGATTCTTTTCTTCTGGCAATTCCCACACTTTCACGCCATTGCCTGGATGTATCGCGAAGATTATGCGCGCGCGGGCATTCTGATGCTTCCGGTGGTCGACCCCGAGGGCTCGCGCACGTTCCGGCAAATTCTGGTGACGGCTGCGGCGCTGGTGGGCGTCAGTCTGTTGCCCGCAATCGCAGGGTTTGCTGGAAAGCTTTACTTTTTCGGGGCGCTGGCGCTTAGCGTGGGCCTTCTGCAGGTTTGTGTGTGGGCCGCCAGCGAGAAGACGAATTTTCGGGCCAGGTGGCTGATGCACGCTACCGTTGCCTACATCCCGCTGTTGCTCGGCTTGATGGTCTACGACAAAATCCTCCGCTAATCTTGCTCTAAGGAAACTAACGGGATGTTTTATCATGCCGCAACATTTTGTAGCGGTTGTTCTGGATTTATGCGGTGGCTGCGACTGGCAGGGCGGCGATTACGGCGTCGGTAAATTCTTGGGTGGTTGCTCTGCCGCCGAGGTCGCGGGTGGCGTGCTTGCCCTCGAGGTAGACGCGTTCGAGGGCTGCTTCGATGCGGCGGGCGGCGGGACGCTCGCCGAGGTGATCGAGCATCATGATGCCGCTCATCAATAGGGCAGTAGGATTTGCCAGGCCCTTGCCGGCGATGTCGGGGGCGGTGCCGTGCACGGCCTCAAACATGGCGCACTCGTCGCCGATATTTCCGCTGGGCACCACGCCTAGCCCGCCCACCAAACCCGCGGCCAAATCGCTCATTACGTCGCCGTATAGATTTGGAAGCAGAAGCATGTCGAACTGCTGCGGGTCCAAGACCATTTGCATGCAGGCGTTGTCGACGATCAGTTCCTTGTACTCGATGTCCTTGTATCGCTCTGCGACGGCGCGCACCGACTTCAAGAATAGCCCATCGCTCAGCTTCATGATGTTGGCTTTGTGGATGGCATGAATCTTCTTGCGGCCGCTTCTCCTGGCGTATTCAAAGGCAAAGCGCGCGATGCGCGTGGAGGCGCGCTCGGTGATGATTTTCAGGCTCTCGACCACGCCGGGCACCACTTCATGCTCCAGTCCGGAGTAGAGATCCTCGGTATTTTCGCGCACCAGAACGATGTCTACATTTTCAAAGCGCGACTTGACGCCTGGTAAGTTCTTGACGGGGCGCAGGTTGGCGTACAAGTCGAGCGTTTTGCGCAGGGCCACGTTCACGCTGGGAGCGCCGCCGGCAATCGCGGTGCTGGTTGGGCCCTTCAAAGCGACGTGATTGCGCCGCACGGAGTCGATAGCGGCTTGGTTGACGAGCTGGCCGGCTTCGGTGGCGCTGTCCGTGCGCGCCGCGAGCTCTTCCCACTCGATTGGCACTCCGGCGGCATCGATGATGCGCCGGGTGGCCGAGGCTACTTCGGGGCCAATGCCTTCGCCAGGAATCACCGTGACTTTGTGTCGCATGGCTGCATCGTATTGTATGCGAAGGTCATATTGTTGTCGAAAAGGCGGCAACGTCGGGTTGCTCGGAAAGAACCTTCCGTTGTGCGGCTGAAATCGGGTTCTGTTATAATAGGCGTGTAGGTTTGCTGGCGGCCTGGGGCCGCGAGCGGAGGCGAAAGGAATTATGATCAGTTTGACGCCCGTTGCTAGTACCAAGGTGAAGGAAATCATGCAGATGCAGAGCCCGGTGCCTGTGGCGCTGCGCGTTGCCGTGGTTGGGGGCGGCTGCTCCGGTTTTCAATACCACATGGCGTTTGAAAATCAGACCAACGACAGCGATGAACTGTTGGATTTCAATGGACTGAAGGTGGCTGTGGACCAGATGAGCTCGATGTATCTCGAAGGTGTGGAGATCGACTACATCGAAACGGTCGAGGGTGCGGGATTCAAGTTCAACAACCCCAACGTGAAGAGCACCTGCGGTTGCGGCAGCTCGTTCAGCGTGTAGTTTTTGATCGTCGGAGGCAGTTGGCTCCGGCTGAGATTCCCCGGCTCCTGGACATAACGTTCAGGAGCCTTTTTTATGGCAGCCAGCGCATCAGGATGGAACGCCAAGTATAGCGCCGCGGCGGACGAAGCGCCGGCGGAGCCCGCCGAGTTTGTGCGGGAATTGCTGCCGCTGCTGCCGCTTGGTCCCGCATTGGACTTGGCTTGCGGTGTAGGTCGACACACATTACTGCTTGCGGCGCGTCAACAGGCGGTGACCGCGGTGGATTCTTCCGATGTCGCGCTGGAAATGCTCGAGAAGCGCGCACGGGCTTCGCATTACGTGGTGAGTCGAATCGAACGTGCGGCACAGGTTGGCCATCGGCAGCATGGGATTCAACTCTGGCACACAAATCTCGAGGAAGTAAACTTACCCAGGCAAGCGTTTTCGCTGGTGGTTTGCGTACATTACTTGCAGCGGTCGCTTTTCGCGCAGATCGAACGCGCACTGGTTCCAGGCGGCGTGCTGCTGTTCGAGACCTACACAGTTGCGCAGCTCGAGTTCGCGGGCGGCCCACGAAACCCAAATTATCTCTTGGAATCGGGAGAGCTGAGGACAGCGTTTCCGGCACTGCGCAGTTTGTTTTACCGGGAGTTGCGCGCCGGGAAGGGAATTGCCAGCTTGATCGCGCAGAAGGCGGCCTGAGTTTCTCAGAGTGCGGCGGTCTTGCCGCAGCTTTTGCGATCAAGCCGCATAGCTGACGATCGCAAGCTTGGCTAACACCGTAAAAGCGGCAGCAAGACTGCCGCACTCCAAATTGGTAGCGCGGAATGTTGCGGTGCGATTGCAATCTTGGCGACTCGACCGTATTCTAAAGTGCCGGCATGAAGATAGCCCTCGCGCAGTTTAATCCCACGATTGGCGATTTCGCGGGTAATTCCGAGCGCATTTTGAAGTTGGCGGAGCAAGCGCAAACGCGCGGCGCCAAGCTGGCCGTTTTTTCCGAACTTTGCCTGTGCGGCTATCTGCCGCTGGACCTGCTCGAACGACCTGCGTTTATCGACCGCAACCTGAAGGAATTGAAAGCGTTGGCAGGGAAGTTGCCGCTGCCCGCGATTGTTGGCTACGCCGGCAGGGTCAAGAACGGCTCCGGAAAATCGATCGCAAACAAAGCGGCGCTGCTGTGCGGCGGCCGCATTGTGTTTGAACAAAGCAAGATGCTGCTGCCAACGTACGATGTCTTTGACGAATCGCGCTATTTCCAGCCCGCGGAAAAGCAGTCCACTTATGGCTTCGGCAATGAACTCCTCGGAATCACCATCTGCGAAGACGTCTGGAACGACAAAAATTTCTGGACCAATTTGCGCTACGAGCGCGATCCGGTGACGGAACTAATCGCGCAGGGAACCAGCCTGTTGCTGAATATCTCCGCGTCTCCATACACCATCAACAAACGGACGCTGCGGCTGGAGATGCTGCGCTCCATCGCGATGACCCACAAACGCCCGGTGATTTATGTGAATCAGGTGGGCGGCGACGACAGCTTGATTTTTGACGGGGCGAGCATGGCGGTGACCGCCGATGGCAAAGTCGCTGCGCAGGCTGTGGCGTTCGAGGAAGATCTGGTCCTCTTCGACACGGAAACTGGAGAAGGCGAATTTCATCCGCAGCCGCCTGAAGAAATTGAATACGCGTATCGCGCCCTGGTGGTCGGCACGCGCGATTATGTTTCCAAATGCGGATTCAAGAAAGTGCTGGTCGGGCTGAGCGGCGGCATTGATTCCGCGGTTGTGGCGTCGATTGCCGTGGACGCTCTGGGCGCAGAAAACGTGCAAGGTGTGTCCATGCCTGGGCCGTTCTCGAGCGAGGGCAGCAAGCGGGATGCAAAGGCGCTGGCGCATAACCTCGGCATAAGCATGATCACCATTCCGATCACCGATGTGTTTGACGCCTATCGCGAGGCGCTTGCGCCGGCGTTCGCCAATCGCGCTCCGGACGTGGCCGAGGAAAACATCCAGGCGCGCATCCGCGGAAATTATTTGATGGCGCTCTCCAACAAGTTTGGTTCGATGCTGCTCAGCACCGGGAACAAGTCCGAGTTGGCGGTGGGCTACTGCACGCTGTACGGCGACATGGCCGGCGGGCTGGCGGTAATTTCGGACGTGCCGAAGCTGATGGTGTACGAATTGGCGCACTGGATCAATCGCGGAAGGGAACTGATTCCCGCGTCTACGGTCGAGAAGCCGCCTTCGGCCGAGTTGCGGCCAAACCAGAAGGACGAAGACAGCTTGCCGCCCTATGATGTTCTGGACCGCATCCTGAAGGCGTATATCGAGGATTTGCGCAGCCCGCAGGAGATTGCCGACAAGTACGGCTTCGACCTGAAGCTGGTGCGCGACATTGCCCTGCTGGTCGACCGCAACGAATACAAGCGCAAGCAAGCCGCGCCGGGCCTGAAGATCACGTCGCGCGCTTTTGGATTTGGACGGCCGTTTCCTATTGCGCAGCGATTTATCCCGTGAACGATTTCGCGAGAAGAGGTCGACGTGAAAGGATTTAACACAAGATTTAACACAGAGTGCACAGAGGGAAGCGCACAGAGGTCGCAGAGAAGAGTATGGCTATGCGCGCTCGCGACCGTGTTCACTCTGGCCTGCTTGCCTGGGTTGGTTCTCGGACAGACTTCCGCGCCGAAGACGTCAGCCAACAAGAGTTCCACAGGAGCCATGTCGCTGACGCCGCTGCAGAAAAGCGTTGAGGCGTACTTGCGGAATCTTTATGCGCTTGGACCCAATGTACAGCTTACCGTCTCCGTTCCCAAAGAGAGCGAAGTGCCGGGCCTGCTGGAGACGACAGTCGACGTAAAGGACGGCGAGAATTCGCAGTCGGCGAAGTTCTATCTCAGCACGGACGGGAAGTATCTCGTGCGCGGCGAAGTATCGGATCTGTCGAAGGATCCGCTGGCGGAGACGCGAGCGCGTATTCAGATGAACGATGCGCCATCGCTCGGCGACCCGAAGGCTGCAGTTACGTTGGTGGAATTCTCGGACTTTCAGTGTCCGGTGTGCCGCAGCCTGCACGATGCGTTGCGCGGCATGCTGCCGAATTTTCCCCAGGTCCGGGTCGTCTTCAAGGATTTCCCGCTCGAGTCGCTGCACCCCTGGGCCCGGACAGCTGCGCTGGCGGGTCGCTGCGCTTACCAGCAAGACCCGAAGGCCTTCTGGAAGGTCTATGACGCGATTTATGACCAGCAAGAGGTTATATCCGCCGCGAACGCCTGGACGAAGATGGCGGATTTTGCCGCCGCGTCTGGACTAAACCCGGATGCGTTTAAGGCTTGCATGGCTGGCCCGGAAGCGGCGGCAGCGGTCGACGCCAGCCGGGCCAACGGTCAACAACTCGAGGTCAATAGCACACCGACCGTCTTTGTGAACGGACGCCGGTTGGTGGGCGGCGACCCGCACCTACTCGAGCAGTACATCCGATACGAGCTCGCACAGCCGAAAGCCGCGAAGAACTAACGTCGCCGGTTCGCAAGTCCAAGTTCCATTCCTGAGTTCGGCGGCGGCCCCGAATAGGACTGCGGCGTGGCAGAGAAGCCCCTGATCTTGTGTCAAATCCTTTGTGGGAGTCAGGCTGTGGGGAGGCGGCGCGTGGCGGATTTCGTAGTTAACATAATATAACTTATACGACGCGATGTCAAGGGGATTCTTTGCGATTTCCACAGCTTCTTTCGCTTTGGGGCTTCCTGGGGCGTCCCGCTTCCTTCCTTCCTCTCTTCCCTTTCTACTGCGGCGTAGGCTAAAGGCGTTGGGAGCTGCTCACAGGCGCAGTTACATACTTGCTTCAGATTCCCGCAATCACATTCCCGCAAGAGGTTGGGGAGCAGGTTGCTGCGCTCGCGTCTGAGCTTCGCGTTGCCGTGCTGCCTTGTATAAGTAAGAGGGTTTGGGGGCTGGCAGGAGCCTGGCGCGGGGGGTGCGCCAGGCTCCTGCCAGCGTTGGGAGAGACTGATTGCGCGATGGGGCGAAGGCGGGCACGGGTGTCCCGTGCCCCTACACAAAATCCACGCCCAGAGGCGGCTTTGGGATGGGTCAACGGTGGGTCCCGGCGGCGATGGCTCCGGCGGCGGCGCCGATGGCTAGCCATTTGGCGTTGCGTGCGATGCGGCGGAGGACGCTTCCCCCTTTGGCGGCGCGGACGGCTGCGTCGCGCTCGTGGGTCAGGACGTCGGTCTTGGCGCGTTCGTCGGTCAGGTCGGCTTGCGCAGCGGCCAGTTTGGCCTGGCAGGCTCGGCAGTCGAGGGAGAAGTCGTAGAGCGGCTTGAGATCGTCTCCGGGGAGGACGGCTTGAGTTAGCGCGGTGTTGCTCGCCGGATTAGTGCGCGGTTGCGTTGACTCTAAACCCTCAGGTCCACAAACCGGACCTGAGCTACAGGTTTCCTTTTGCGGCTTGTTCGTGGGATCTGAGGCTTGCAGCGTTATGGGCACGGGCAGCGGGATTTGTCGCGGGAGTTCGCGGATGATCTGAGCTGGCGAGGTGATGGCGCGCTTCTCTGCCGCCAGGGCGGCGAGGGTTTGCAGGAGCTGCGCGTCGCGGTCGTGCTGGCGGGCGTCGACTTGCGCCAGAGCCTGCCGGCCGGTGGCGAGATCCGCGGCGAGCTGCGCGCGGTCGCGGCGGTCGGCGCGCCAAGCGGCGAGCAGAGCCAGAACGAGGCCACTTGCAATGGCCACTGCAGTGATGCGGATTGAAAAACGAGTTGGCATATGAGTCCTTGGGAAACGGCGGTCACAAATAGTGCGGCTTGCGAGCCAGGACTTGGGCTGGGTAGGCGGGGTTGGCTCCGCCGTTCCAGGCCAGCAGGGCGCGCGTGGTGTCGCCAGCCATGGCGTCGAACTTCTTGCGCAGGACTTTGCAGCCGATGGTCAGGCCCTGCTCGGGATCGCACAATGTCGAGAGGAACAGGGCATCGAAGCCGGTTTCGCGCGCGACTTGCCCCATCACTTGCATCAATCCCCAGGAGAATCCGCGGGCGTAAGCTTCCGAGGCGCTGACCTTGTTATTTGTATATAAGGATGCGACGTATTTGGCGAAGAAGAGCGGCTCGTAGCGCATGGCCCAGGGATTCCAGGCCGATTCCTGCTCGACGACGGCGCAGACCAGAGCGGGGTCGAGCGACTGCGCGGCCGCAGCGCGGCGCGCGAGTGCGATGAGTTGCGCGGGGAATGGCATTGTGATCCCAAAACTTGGGAACGAAAAGCAGGTTCCTCGCTTCGCTCGGAATGACAATTTGAGAGATAGGCCTGCAACACAGGACAGCCAGAAATGGTGTCCCACTTACGGGCGGCGGCGGTGATTTAGGTCGACGAACTGGACTAGCGGCGTTTCGTCGAGCTCAATTCCCTGCCCTGCGGCGATTTTCTGCAGCGCGTTGTAGATGTGCGGCAGATGATTGGTGGCGATGTCGCGCACGAAGGCGCGCGTGATTTCTTCGTTGCGCATGCGGCGATGCAGCCAGCGCAGGAAGACGACGAATTGCACGGCTACGGGAATCAGTGTTGCGAGCCAGCTTAGTTTGTGCACGGATGCTTGAACCTGTTGGTCAGGATTTTCAGTGGTGACAGCTCGGAGGCCCTAGGGCTAAAGCCCAATTTGATCGCCGCTCGCGATCTCCGCGGGCCTAAAGGCCCGCTCCCCGGACTAAAGT
>WNFQ01023936.1_pt2 | contig 13922 bp, 13 predicted proteins | sample 5400171 | NCBI WGS metagenome assembly WNFQ01 (sample SAMN13153356, study PRJNA577476) | soil metagenome | isolation source: 20 cm soil under Madrone tree | place: USA:California | collected 2016-06-14
CAAGGTGAAGGAAGCGGACATGCCTCCGGATGCGACGGCCGTGTTGGGGATCCTGCCGCTGATGCAGAAATTTTACGAGACGGCCGGTTTGCACAGCATCTGGGAAGGAGATCGCCAGGCCCTCTCTGCCTTGACTGAGCGCTATCACCAGCCGCTGGCCAAGATATTGTTCGACACGGAAATCTATCTGAAGCTGCCGTCGGCGGGCCGCCTAGGACGGGAATTCACCGTTTACATCGACCCCATGGGCGCGCCCGGGCAAACCAATGCCCGAAATTATGGATCGGATTATTACGTTGTGATTTCCCCGGGCACTGGCTCATCGCTCAAGATCGAGCAGATCCGGCACACTTACCTGCACTACCTGCTGGATCCCCTGGCGATGAAGTATCCGACGGCGATGAAGCGTCTGGAACCCTTGCTCCAAACTGTTAAAACGGCGCCCATGGACGAAAGCTTCAAGAGCGATGTCTCGCTGCTGGTTACAGAGTGTTTTATCCGGGCGATCGAGGCGCGGACGGGGGGATCGGCCAAAGCACCCGAGGCCGAGCGGGTACAAGCAGTGGAGAATTCAGCGCAGCAAGGGTTTATCCTGGCCCCCTACTTTTATGAGGCGCTGACACGATTTGAGAAGGATCCGGCCGGCCTGCGCAATGCGTACGGCGATCTGGTGGGCGATATTGACGTAAGAAAAGAGCAGAAGCGTGTGACCCAGATAACATTTGCCACCAATTCCGATCCGGAGTTGTTGCATCTTTCCCGTCCGGCGGAGGGAAAGTTGCTAGTTGCCGCCGAGAAGCGTCTGACCGCAGGGGATGCAGAGAGTGCGCAAAAGCTGGCGCAGCAGGCCCTGGAAGAAAAAAACGAAGATCCAGGCCGGGCGCTTTTCATCCTGGCGGAAGTGGCCACCCATAATTCCGACATGCAGGGTGCTCGCAATTATTTCGAGCAGGCGCTGGAAGTGGCGCACGAACCGAAGGTGGTAGCCTGGTCACATATTTTTCTGGGAAGAATTTTCGACTTGCAGGAAGATCGACCGGCAGCGCTCGACCATTACCGTGCGGCCGAGAGCGCGGGCTCCGCATTGCCCGAGGCCAAGGCTGCCGCCGAGTTGGGGTTGCGGCAACCGTATGAGCCCCACAGCCATCCACAGTAGGGCGTGGCAACGATATGACGATATCAAGAAGGAAATTGCCCCAAGGAGAAAGCATGAAGCGAGCAACAATGCTGGTCGTGATACTGGCACTGGCGACATTCGTCTCGGCACAAGATAAAGCACCAGCAGCACAATCGGCTCCTGCCCAAGCGGGTGCCGCACCAGCGCAGCCGCCTGTGGGGAAACGACCACCCCAAGCCAAGACCCAGCCCGAGTTTGACGCCTACAAAGTGGCGGCGGCGAACACTGACCCTGCGGCGCTGGAGAAAGCGGCGGACGATTTTGCCGCCAAGTTCCCCGATAGCGAGTTGCGCGTTCTGCTGTACCGAACGGCAATGCACACCTACCAGACTGCCAACAAGGCCGACCAGATGATGGAAATGGGCCGCAAGGTGCTGAAGCTTGATCCCGATGATCCCGAGGCTTTGGTGGGCGTGGCGCAGGTTCTAGCGGAACGCACGCGAGAGTCCGATCTGGATAAGGATCAGCGTCTGGACGAAGGCACGAAAATGGCCCTGCACGCGGTGGAAACTACCGCCACCGACATTACCGTCCCGCCGGGTACCCCCCAGGACACGGTCGATGAATACAAGGGCTTTATGCGATCCAGCTCATATTACGTATTGGGCACGATCCAATACACCCGGGAGAAATACCCGGACGCGGAAGGCTATTTCCGCAAATCCATCGATGCCTTCCCCTCGCAGCCCGATCCTCTGGCGGTGTTGCGGCGGGCGCTTTCTCTGGACAAGCAGGAAAAATATCCGGAAGCGCTGAAGTTTGCCAATCAAGCAGTGCAAATGACAGAGAGCAACCAGGGCTCAACGCTGGCCGGCTTGTCCCGCAATGAACGCGACCGGCTGATCCAGTTGACCGGCGGCACACCAGCCAAGCCGCCCAGTTCGCAGAATCCTGCGCCTAAGAATTAGCGGGTTCCCGACGCTAGCGCAGTGGGCGCTTGGCGCTGCCGGGCCGACTTGGTCGTTGCCAGGCATTTTTAGTTTCGCTGCGGACTCAACTACGTCCGGCCATGTTTCCGTTACGGGGATGGGTGTCTCTTATCGCTGTGCAAACCATGAAGTCTCGTGACATTGCGATCCTGCAGGCAGCCGTGGGGCACCAGTTCGCGCGCACCCCGCTGCTGGAGCAGGCTTTGACCCATAGTTCCCAGGCCCGTGAGCTGGAGGCGTTGCACGCCGCCGCGGGCACGCGTGTGGGAGACAACGAGCAACTGGAGTTCATGGGGGACGCCGTCCTTGGCTTTGTGACCACAGAGGAACTGTTTAGACGCTTTCCAAGCTTTCGCGAGGGGGAACTCTCCAAGCTGAGAGCCCACCTGGTAAGCGAAAAGCACCTCATCCGGGTGGCACAAGAATTGGAGTTAGGGCATTACCTCAACCTGGGGCGGGGCGAGGAAAAGAGCGGAGGCCGCAACAAGACCGCCCTTTTGGTGGATGCGCTGGAGGCGGTTTTGGCAGCCATTTATCTCGATGGTGGATTGGAGGTGGCGCGCCGGTTCGTGCTGCGATCCATCGTCACGCCGGAGTTGGACCGGATTGCGTCGAACGGCAGCAGTTTGCCGGTGACGGATTACAAATCTGCGTTGCAGGAAAAATTGCAGGCGACCGGAAGGCCACAACCATCTTACGTATTGGTGAAAGAGCGCGGCCCGGAACACAACAAGACCTTCACGGTCGAGGTGCGCTTGCAACCGCTCGACCACGAAGGCAAACCCGAGTTTGTGGGCCGCGCGGAAGGGTCCACCAAGAAAAATGCGGAGCAGGACGCCGCCCACCAGGTGCTGGAATATCTTGCCACCGTGCCTGTGGAGCCCAATGGCCGCGCCAAACGCAACGAACGCGCACAGTGAGCCCGGAATGGAAGTAATGGACAAACATCCCCAGGCGGACACACTGAGTTCGTTGCAATCGTTGCTGGTGACCGTGGTGATCGCAGTTTTCGTCATCACCTTCATCGTGCAGGCCTTCCAGATTCCCTCCGAATCGATGCAAAACACCCTTCTAATCGGGGATTACCTGCTGGTAGACAAAATGCGTTATGGCGGAGCCGAAGTCTGGGACTGGTTGATGCCCTACCGGCAGGTGCGCCGGGGAGACATTATTGTCTTTCGCTACCCTGTGCACCCGACCCAGCATTTTGTGAAGCGCGTTGTGGGCGTTCCCGGCGACCGGGTACGGCTGATCAACCCTGAACCTCCCGGTTCCAGGTCTGGAAGGCGGCTGGTGGCTGGAGATGAAAAAATTAGTCGAGGACGGCGAGCTGATTATTCCACAGGGAAATTACTTTGTTCTGGGCGATAATCGTGATGAGAGCCTGGACAGCCGCTACTGGGGGTTTGTCCCGCAAGAAAATGTCATCGGGCGTCCCTTGCTGATTTACTGGTCGATCCGGAACGAGGGTCAGGATATACCGCTTTCCCCGACCCCAGGTGATAAACTCTATCATTTCGTTTATGCTGCGACCCATTTATTGCAGATGACCCGCTGGGACCGCACATTTCGAATCGTTAAATAAGACGGAACGCAGCCCCGATCGGGAAAGATCCATTGGCCAAAAAGGAAAAACAACAGGAAGAAAAGCCGCGCGAAACCACCGTCGAGTTTCTGGCGTCGCTGGCTGCAGTGCTGGTGACGGGTCTGTTTATCATCACGTTTGTCCTGCAAGCCTTCGAAATCCCGTCCAGTTCGATGGAGAACACACTGCTGGTCGGCGACCACGTCTTCGTGAACCGAGTACAGTTCGCTCCGGCGACGCATTGGACTGGGCCTCTTCTGCCCTACCGGGACATACGGCGTCAGGATATCGTTGTCTTTCTTTCGCCCGCAGAGCCCGGCCTTTACGTGGTGAAACGGATTATCGGCGTCCCTGGAGATCGCATCCATTTGCGCAATGGCGTGGTGTTTCGCAACGGGGAGAAACTGGATGAGCCCTATGTCATCCACAACAGCGACGAAGGCCCCAACGACTATCGCGACAACTTCCCTGCCGTGCCGCCATCCGACTACAACCGACTGTTTCCGGACTGGCAACAACGTTTACCGCAATATATTCAGGGCGACGACCTGCTAGTCCCCCCCGATAGTTATTTCGCGATGGGGGACAATCGCGAGGTGAGTTACGACAGCCGTTTCTGGGGATTTATCCCGAAGGAAAATGTGATTGGGAGACCCATGTTCATTTACTGGTCGTTCGAAACGCCGCCGAACCAGTATTTGCATACAGCCATCAGTGAGCGGGTGGGATTTCTGGCGCACGTGGTCATCCATTTTTTTGACGAGACCCGCTGGCGGCGGACCTTGAAGGCGGTTCGTTGAAATTTTTCGACTCCAGACGCGGCAGAGTGGTCACGGGCATCGCCCTGGTGCTGGCGTTGTTTCTGGCGCGTCCTGGGGCGCAACGGCTACGCACGCGGATTGTGCGCTCCATCAGCCTGTCGTTGGGACGGCAGGTGGACGTGGGATCCGTTACCCTGCGCTTGCTGCCTCAGCCTGGCTTCGAATTGGAAAGTTTTGTTGTCCACGACGATCCGGCCTTTGGCGCCGAGCCAGTATTGCAGTCATCCGACGTGGTCGCCCTGGTGCGCGTGAGTTCTCTTTTGCGTGGACGGCTGGAGATTGCTCGTCTCAGCCTCACCGAACCAAGTCTCAACCTGGTGCGCAATAATGACGGACACTGGAATCTCGAGAATCTGCTCGAGCGCGCCGCCAGAACGCCAGTTGCACCCACCGCCAAAGCGAGAAACGAAGTGCGGCCCGGCTTTCCCTATATTGAGGCCGACCATGGCCGGATCAACTTCAAGTTTGGACAGGAAAAGAAGCCCTATACCCTGACCGAAGCCAACTTCGCTCTATGGCAGGACTCGGAAAATGTTTGGGGCGTGCGCTTAACGGCGCAACCGATGCGTACCGATTTGAACCTCAGCGACACTGGCGTGCTCGAGGTCGACGGTTCCTGGCAGCGGGCCGCCAATCTGCACGAGACCCCGTTGCAGTTCACGGTGCAGTGGGAGGGAGCCCAGCTCGGCCAGGTGACAAAGCTGACTTTGGGCCAGGACAAGGGATGGAGAGGCGCTGTCGGACTCTCCGCGTCGCTTACAGGTACGCCGGGGGATCTTGCGGTGGTCACAGACGCGTCTATTCAGGATTTCCGTCGCTATGACATTGCCGGCGACCAGGCCTTGCGATTGGCCGCCCGTTGCAGCGGCCATTACAGCTCCTCGGACCACGTTGTCTCGCAACTTGCCTGCCGCGCTCCGGTCGGCAGGGGTGGAATTGTGGTGAAGGGCGGCGCGGCCCTGCTGTCCCCACTTCGCACCTACGATCTGACCATGCTGGCCCAGAACTTGCCCCTCCAGCCGCTGGTGGAGTTGGCACGCCGAGTGAAAAAGAATGTGCCCGCCGACCTTATTGCCGCCGGCAAGCTCGACGCGGACGTCACGTTGCGGCGCGAGCCCACAGACATCGGTCCCGTGTGGCGGGGTGGTGGTGCCGTGCTAGCGTTGAATGTACGTTCTCCTGTAAATAACACCAAGCTCGCGTTGGACAGGATCCCATTCGTTGTGTCCTCTGGTAGCGACCTTGAACTGAACTCTCGATCAGAGCGAAACCGAAGCCGTCTCACCACGCTCGCGGTTGAGACTCGTGTGGACGTCGGCCCGTTTAATCTAGGGCTGGGCGGGCCTGCCAACGCCACCGTGCACGGCCAGTTTTCGCGTTCCGGATACAATCTTGTGGTTCAGGGCGACGCCGAAGTGCAGCGACTGCTTGATGTAGCACGAACGGCAGGACTGCCAACACCTCAGCTGGCCGCAAATGGTGAGGCGCACATCAACCTTCATGTCGGCGGAAACTGGGCCGACTTTGCGGCTCCTGTGGTGACCGGGACAGCTCTGCTGAACTCGATCCAGGCTCGGCTGCGGGGCTTGAATGAGCCCGTGGAACTCGCTTCCGCAAGTCTCTCACTCACGCCGGATGCGACTGAAGTCCAGAAGCTAGTGGTGGTGGCGGCAGGCAACACCTGGCGGGGCTCGCTGAGCATGCCACGCCAATGCAATACGCCGCACACTTGTCCGATTCGCTTCGATATTCGCGCCGATGAGATCGTAGCCGATGCACTGGGCGTAGCCGGTGCTGTTTCCGGAAAACAGCCGTGGTATCGTTTTCTGTCTTCGCCAGCGCAGTCTTCGCGATCACAATCGAGGCCCTATCTGGCTTCGGTGCATGCAATCGGAAGGCTCAGCGCCAGCCGAGTTCTGCTTCACAACTTGGTCGCGAACCGAGTCACAGCGGATGTCGAACTTGAGCAAGGCCGGCTGCAGCTTAGAAATCTGAGTGGAGAAATCCTGGGCGGGCGGCACACCGGCGAATGGACGGCGGATTTTACTGCTAGCCCTCCAACCTATAGCGGCAACGGAACGCTGGAGAAAGTTGCGTTAGGACAACTAGCTGAGGCCATGCATGACGGCTGGATTACGGGCACGGCCAACCTAGGGTATCTTGCAAACACGCTAGGCTGGAGCAGGCCGGAATTGATTTCGAGCGCCACCGCCATCTTGCAGCTGGAGGCGCGCGATGCCTCGCTGCCTCACCTCACGCTGGGCGGAGAGAACGGTCCGTTGCGGGTGACTCGGTTGGTGGGACGATTGCATCTGCGGGATGGGAAGTTCGAGATCGAGGAAGGCAAACTGCAGACCCCAGCCAGCATCTATCAACTGAGCGGCACAGCATCTCTGAGTCGAGTTCTGGATATCAAACTGGCGCGTGACGGCACTCATGGCTTTAACATCACCGGCACTTTGACCCAGCCGCGGGTGATTATTAACACGACTCCGGAGACCCAGGCCGCCCTCAAGCCATGAAGGCACGCTTCTCCCTGCTCCTCTTTATTCTTGCTTTTGCCCCGGTCTTGTCCTCGCTGATGCGGCATTCTTGGTCGCAAACCAAGTCCAGTTCAAATTCCAGCCATGTGGCGAACACCGAGCGCAAGCTGCAACATTTGGAGAGCAACGGAGCACAGGCGCATCCCGATCCCGCCCCAACCGAGTTCACGGAACAGGAAATCAACGCTTACTTTGCCTCTGGGAATGTCGGGCTGCCCACGGGAGTGCAGTCGGTGGTTTTTCAGGAACAGCCGGAGGTTGTAGTCGGAAGCTCGCGGGTTGATTTCGATCAGCTCAAGGCGGGTAAGAATTCCTACAATCCTCTGCTTTCAGTTTTCAGCGGTGTGCATGACGTAGTCGTGACCGCCCACGCGTACGGTGCGCATGGACGAGGCCTGGTGCATGTGGATTCGGTTTCCATTGATGGCGTAGAGGTTCCCCGGTTCGTCCTGGAGTTGTTTGTGGAAAAGTACCTCAAGCCCAGGTACCCGAATATCGGCATCGACTCACGATTTGCCTTGCCAGCTCGAGTTGATGCGGCAACGCTCGGGTTGCACAAAGTTACGATTACCCAGAAGTAAGTCTCGCAAACGCCCTAATGATTTTGAATGAGCGATCTCTAACCTGAGGATTCGCAAGACCTTCACGGTTGATGAGTCCGCACTCCCAAGGAGGGCTGTCCGCAAGTGTATGGTGCTAACTTTCGCAATAGCGCCGACTTTTCGAAAAACTTCCATGTTGGAAAGGCCGTAACTGCTTCGCTTGCAGGACGGCTGTGGCGAAGATGCGTGTGGTGCCGACCTACCCTCTTGCTGGCGGCACCGAAGTTCTGGCATGGTGACGGAGGCCATGTTTCTCCGCGCCAAGATCAGGAAGAAGGACGGCAAGCAGCATCGCTACTTCAGCGTGGTGGAGAACCGCCGCGTGGGGCAGAACAAGACCGCGCAGCGGACCGTGCTCTATCTAGGGGAGATCAATGATAACCAGGAAGCGGTATGGCGAGAGACGCTGGAGGTGTTCGACGAGCATCAGCAACAGTACACCACGCTGAGCCTGTTTCCCGACGATCGGGAGATCCCGGCGGAGGCGAGCGACAGTATCCAAGTCAAACTGAGCGAGATGGTGTTGCGCCGGCCACGGGCCTTCGGCAACTGTTGGCTGGGGTGTGTGCTATGGCGGCAACTGCGGCTGGAGGAGTTTTGGGAGGAGAAGTTGTCGGAGGCGGTGAAGCGAGAAACGGTGCCCTGGGCAAAAGTGCTGCAGTTGTTGGTGGTCAATCGCTTGATCGATCCGGGCAGCGAGTTTCGGGTACACCGGCAGTGGTTCGATCAAAGTGCGATGGCGGAATTGTTGGAGGCAGACTTTGCGGTGGCGGAAAAAGATCGACTCTATCGCTGCTTGGATCGCATTGTGGAGCACAAGCCCGCCTTGTTTCAGCATCTGCGGGAGCGATGGCAGGACTTGTTCCAGGCGCAGTTTGATGTGCTGCTTTATGACTTGACCAGCACCTACATCGAGGGCGAAGGAGAACAGATTCCGAAGGCCAAGTATGGCTACAGCCGGGATCAGCGGTTTGATTGTAAGCAGGTGGTGATTGCGCTGGTGATTACGCCGGAAGGCCTTCCGCTGGCCTACGAAGTCATGGACGGGAACACGTCGGACCGAACCACGTTGCGCAGCTTTCTGGACAAGATCGAGGCCAGCTACGGCCGGGCGCGGCGAGTGTGGGTGATGGATCGCGGGATTCCGACCGAAGCCGTGCTGGAGGAAATGCGCACCTCGGAGCGCGCCGTTTTCTACCTGGTGGGAACGTCGCGTAGCAAGATCCGACAGTATGAGAAGAAGTGGCTGGATCTGCCTTGGCAGAAGGTGCGGGATGCGGTGGAAGTGAAGTTGTTTGCCGAGGCCGGCGAGCTCTATGTCCTGGCCAAGAGCGAAGGGCGACGGGCCAAAGAAAGAGCCATGCGGCGGAAGAAACTGGCGCGGCTGTTGCGCAAGTTGCGGGCCATGCAGCGGAGTGGTCCACGCCGGGACCAGCTGTTGTTGCGTATGGGCGCGGCGCGGAAAGAAGCCGGCAGTGTTTATCGTTTTCTCCAAATCCAGGTCCCGCGCGAAGGCGAAGCGGTAATGCGGCACAGCTTTCACTTCCGAGTTGACCAGACCAAGTTGAAAGCGGCTGAGTTGCAGGATGGTCACTATTTGCTGCGCTCCAATCTGGTGGGGGAGGATCCGGCGGTATTGTGGGAGCGCTACGTACAACTGGCGCAGATCGAGGCCGCCTTCAAAGCGATGAAGAGCGAACTGGGTATTCGCCCCCTTTACCATCAGCTGGGGCATCGCGTCGAGGCCCACATTTTAGTTGCCTTCCTCGCCTACTGCCTGTTGATTACGCTGAAGAATCGGTTGCAAGCTCTCGCTCCGGGACTCACACCCAAAGCGGTTTTAGAGAAGCTGGCCACCATTCAGATGCTCGATGTTTGGCTACCGACGACCGATGGGCGCTGGCTGGTGATGCCGCGCTTCACTCAACCCGAGGCGGACCAGGCCATCCTGCTACACAAACTCAAGCTCGATTTGCCACAGCAACCGCCGCCGCGAATCAAAACTCGAGTCCCCGAATTTCCCCAAGAAGCTCTTCGGCTGTAGTGCCGACCTTTTCGATCGGTTCGTTGAAGACCAAGGACTTAGCCTGGTCATTGCAGCCTTATTGCGAAAGACAGGCTAGCCACGGCATATCTTCTGGGCAGGGGTGTCCGACAGGATGATAAGCAAGCCGCATCATGGTTTCTCGCAGCTGCGCAGCAAGGTCTTCCTCCGGCGCAGAACAACCTTGCCTTCATGTACTACACAGGCCGAGGGGTTCCCAGAGACTACGTGAAAGCGGCAAAGTGGACACGCCGAGCGGCAGAGCAGGGATACGCTCTCGCGGAAACTGACCTTGGCTACCTTTACGAACAGGGAAAGGGCGTTCCTCTAGACTACGTCGCCGCTTGTACATGGTACAGCGTTGGAGCGTCCGGAGGAGATGATCGCGGCATCGCTAGATTGAAGTCCCTTTCCAGCTTGATGAGGCCAAGGGACATCGCTGACGCCAAGAGGCTCGCGCTCTCGTACGTGCTACAGCGAGGAAAGGGCTCAGAGGGGTTCACCGCTGATAGCAAAGCTTCAATGCTTGACCAGCAATGAACACGTCGCGACTCTTACTCAGCCCGTCCCTCGCACTCACAAGATTCAGCGATAATTCTTCAGAATTTCATCGAGTCCGTGTACTGGATACGTGCTGGAAATATGTCCAGATAGTCCGATCTGCCTCTTATGTCCCTTGTAGAATCAGCAACTTCTGATCGCTCAATCCCCACGGGCGGTTCAACTCCGTCCCTGGCCACCACATTTCAAAGCGGTTAGCGCAATCGCGTCTTGCCTTCCCAGGCCGCTCTCAGTCCGCTATTTTTCGACGAGATCCGGTTCGGTTCCTGGCTACGATCATGGTGAAGGACTTAAGCTCGAATTGCCCCTCGCTCAGTCCGCTTTCAGTCCGCTTCTCTCTGCGGCGTGGCTGAAAATCGCAGTCAGCATTGCCCCTGCCGCAGCCATACGATCCTCGCTGACACTGTGGGTATAACACTGCAGGGTCAACTTAACATTACTGTGGCGAAGCAAAGTCTGTACCGTTTTTGGGTCAGTTCTAATGCGGACCAGAAACGATGCCAGGCTGTGACGCAGATTATGGAAGCCAAATCGCCGTGGATCATCATCAACCAGTCTGCCTTCGTCGTCTCGGTGCGATGAAAGAATGCCCCCCTTGACTACCGCCGGCCGCAGATAATCTTCTACCAGCATGTTAGCCACACGCGGCTGCTGGCCCTTGAGCTTGAATTCCAGCGAAACATGAATTCGGCCAGCAAAGGATGCAGCGGCACCGGGCCTTTCGAGGCTTTGCTTTTCGGCCAGCCAACTTGGCCGCATGTCCACGTGCGGCGCACATGGATGACAGCATCGGCAAAACTCACGTCTTGCCATTGTAGCAGGCACTCTGAGATACGCAGACCTGTGCCAGCGGCTAAGAGCGTTAGAGTACGTTCCGGCTCTCGTAGGTCAAGCAATACTGCGTATGCTTGTTCCGGGGTGAGAATCATCGCTTCGTACTCGCTGGTGGTCTTGCAACGGACGAAGCGCATCGGGTTCGACTCCTGATTTCGAGGAATCAACCCGTAGCGTTGGCTGTGCCTGTAGACCAGCGACATAACACGGCGCATCTTGTCGAGCGTTGGATTTGCAAGGCCTTCTTTGCGCTTCAAGGCTTTCAACCATTCCTCAACCTCCAGCGGTTCGAGGCCCAGCGCGACCCGGTTCCCCCATTGTGGCAGCAGTCGATTGCTGAGCACTCGCTCGTAACCTCTGATTGTCGTGTGTGCTTTTGGATGGATAGATTCGGTGGGTTCGACGAGCTCATACTCTGCGTAGTGATGTGCCAGATCCGCAAAAGTTACACATCCGCGGGAATCCACCTGGTTGATGGTTAGGTGCTGTCTTTCGACCTCCGCCCATGCACAGCTCTTGTCGGGGAAGTCTTTTACAAGAGCAATCGGAATCTTGTTCTCGACGCGCTTACCGTCGGACTTCCGCACGGTACGGAAGAACAGCACCCAAGTTTCACCTCGACTGCGTTTTTCTCTCTTTAGCCAACCTTGTTGATGTCTCTGTGCCATTTGGAGTCTCTCCTTGATTACGAAGAACTTAATTCGAATCGCTAAATTTTCAGTCCGCTCTACGTCCGCTTCGGTCCGCGGCATGGCTGAGAATGGCAATCAGCATTGTCCGCTGGAAGCAATCACCCTGTGCTTCACCAACAAAGTTATCCACTTGCCAAGCGAATATTGAGCAAGCGCAAGCCCGCGCTCGCATCCTCGCAGGCGCGGATTCTTGGCTGAACGCGAGAATGCCGTCGGGAAAACACTCTCTTGATATAATACCACCTGTGGTGGTATATTTGTTTTAGGAGATCGTTATGACTGAACTGTTTTCTGTGAATGAGGCGGCGGCCATTGCGGAAGTGTCACCCGAAACGATTCGGACGGCACTGGAAAAGAAATCAGTGAAGCCGTCGCACAAACGAAAAACCGGCAAGGCGGTGCGGCATCAGTTCTCCGTTGGCGATGTACTTCTTGTGAAGCTATTGGTTGAATTCCCTTAAACAAGGCGCTGATATTGTGTACCGCTCCGGGAAAATCCAGCTACTGGTTGAGTGCAAGTCATTCCGGCAAACGGTTGCCAAGAATTTGGCAGTCTTCCGCTGGGGCAGGCGGCGTATCGTCTCCTTACCCGAAGTTTTGGGGGGAGAACCCGTTTTTCGTGGAACTCGAATTCCAGTACAGCATGTCGCGTCGCTCTTTCGAAAGGGTATTCCCGAACAAGAGATCGTGGAAGATTTTCCCAGCCTCAGTGAGCGAGACCTAGCATACGCTCGCCTATTTTCTCGCTTTGGTGAAAAACCGGGACGCCCCAGAAAGCAGCTGGCCATTCACAGGAAGCGTAGGGCCACGTAGTCATGCGCCTGCTCCTAGATGAGCATATCTCGCCGGCGTTGGTCGCCAGATTGGCCGAGGTTGGCATATATGCTCAATCCGTACCGCACGTCGACTTAGCTGGTCGAGCGGATCATGAGATATGGCAATATGCGCTTGATCACGATTTTGCAGTTGTTACGACAAATGCGCGAGACTTCATCGAACTCCTCGATGTGGATGTGCATCCAGGGTTGATCGTCTTGCGCGAGAGTGGATTGAGTCGCGACGAACAGTGGAGGCGCATCCAGCCTGTAGTCGAGTATGTGAAGAATTCGGGAGATAAGGACTTCTTACTCAACAAGCTCATTGAGATTGCTGGTACGGGACGATTTGAGGCGCGCGAGATTCCGCCCCCTTGATGGTAGTGCCATCACTGATGCGGAAACCGCCGTTGGGACGGAGACCGCGTGGCAAGGAATGGCTAGCGCGATGTCCTGTCTATTCGATGACAAAGCAGGTCTTCCGCTGCCCGCACTTTTCACCCGCAGTTGCTATTTCCACCAGGAACTATCAACAACTTCTAGCGCCACCCGTGCCACGAAGTTGTTGCAATCACTGTTAATTTTGGCCCTGAAAAGGCTGGCGTCGGGGGTTCATCTCCCTCCCTGGCCACCAATCTACAATGAAATCAGTTTGTTGTCTCGCATTGTTAATCTGTCACATTGAATTATAATTTCAGAAATCGACGGCCGTCGATCTTCGTAATCCTTTGCGTTCATTGTGGTTATCGATTGGCAGAGCGCAGCCCAGAAGAGCTTGGCGTCAACGAAAATGCAGGTGCGGCAAGTCTCTTTATTCAAGCCTCTTTATTATTATTATTGTTATTTGGAATTGTGGAGTGTTCTTGTCGCTGGAATGGCTTGCAGGTATGCGAGGCGAGATTTCTGCTCCACACTCGACAGAATGCTCTCGAGTTCCAACCGGTTCTCACCGTTGCAAGGCGATTACCGAAAGTAAAGGTTAGTTGAAGCTTCCTCCGCCTTGCCGGAGACGTTGACTGTGTAGTGTGGCGAGGTGACCGCGACGCCTCCCGCACTCCTTCGGGGAAGGGCCAAAGAGGCCTTGTCGCGGTCTACCTCACAAAGGGCAAGCGGGTCTTCTGCAGGGAGATTGGAGATGCATGGTCTTCTCTTTGGCGGAAGTGGCACGGGTGTTTGGTTGAACACCCGTACCACGCCTTGGGCCGCGGCTGCATTAAAAGCGGAAGACGATGCCGGCTGACGGTTGCGCAATATGCGTCCAGCTGTCGGTATTCAAGCCCGCGAGATTGAAATCTGGTGCTTTGTATACATAGCCACGG